>Ga0180432_10009961_pt1 | contig 11480 bp, 11 predicted proteins | sample SS_ome_10_FD_132414 | JGI IMG/M metagenome (GOLD analysis project Ga0180432, IMG submission 132414) | Hypersaline lake sediment archaeal communities from the Salton Sea, California, USA - SS_1_MS_2 metaG | ecosystem: Environmental > Aquatic > Non-marine Saline and Alkaline > Hypersaline >... | reverse complement strand
TATGGGCTACCATACGGTGTGTCTGAGGACTTTGTAGTTGTTTATGAATCCGAGAAGGGGCTTGTCAACTACTATAACTTTGGAACTGAGGCAGACCTTCCATATACCAATACTAGGACAAATCAGGTCTCTATTGACTCATTTAAATGAACGGGATAACCTCAAACAGCAAATAGATTAGACTTCTGTTTGCTGATGGTCTAGTAGACTTGGTTTTAATCAATTAGAAGCATACTTTATGTTTTATACGAAAGGGGAGTGATAACAGTATATGGGCGAGAGACCTTGGCTCCCACCTAACCTAGCGTTATTAATCAGTATCATAGCTGTTAGTACAGCCAGCATATTGATTAGGTGGACCGAAGCGCCTCCATTAGCCATTGCCTCATATAGGATGTTCTTGAGTGTGGCGATGTTGATGCCTTTTTTTATTCGAAACAACGGGATCGAAAAGCTGAGGAAACAGGGAAGTAAGACGATTTTTAATTTATTTATGGTTGGTGTGGTTCTAGCTATTCATTTCGCATCTTGGATCACCAGTCTGGGCTTGACCTCTGTTGCCAGTAGCGTTATCTTTGTGCATATTGATCCTATCTTTGTAGCCATCATCAGCCACTTTTTTCTCGAGGATAGGATTACAAGAAAGACCCTCTTGGGAATTGTGATCAGCTTCATCGGTATTTCGGTGATCGCTATGGGGGATGCAGGGGCTGGAGCATCAAACCTGAGAGGGGATATTCTCGCATTAATTGGAGGGATAATGCTTGGGCTGTATATTCTTGGTGGAAGAGTTTACAGGAAAAATCTTGATCTAACTACTTATGTTACTCCTGTTTATTCGGTTGCTACGGTCGCACTGGTATTGATGAGCCTTATTACTGGGACACAGTTGACAGGTTTCTCATATTCTACTTATGGGCTCTTCTTCTTGATCGCTTTAATACCAATGATTTTTGGGCATACCCTATACAATTGGGTTCTCAGATATCTTTCAGCTCCTGTGGTGAGCCTCAGTCTACTGGGTGAACCGGTGGGAGCTAGTATATTGGCGTTCCTTCTTCTTGGGGAGACACCCAATAGTTTCACGATTATTGGGGGAGGCATCACTCTATTGGGAATTTTTATCTCGGCTTACAGAGGTAGAGACTAAATACTTAACACCTATTAGCTAAAATATAATTTATAGTGGTTAAATACCCAATACCTTTAAACCATTATTGAACCAAAATACGCCGAACGACACCCAAATCTAGAGCGTGTATTTTTGGAAGCAAATATAATCGTCATTCTCATCAGCATAACACTGTTCCTCGCCTACATCGGAGGATTACTCTATACCAAAACACATGTACCTGATATTTTCTGGCTAGTAACCTTCGGCGCAATACTTGGACCCATAACAAAGCTAATCGATCCAGCCGCAATGTCTGGGATGGCTCCTATGCTGGTGCTTATGGCTTTGAATCTATTGATGTTTGAGGCAGGGATGAATGTAGATTTGAAGACATTCAAGGAGACCATGGAGAAGAGCGGTTATCTTGGGGTGATTACCTTTGTTCTCACGACCTTTATTATCGGTAATGGTCTTTTTTACCTTCTACCTGATCTTTTCACATTCACTGAGGCATTGCTACTTGGGTCCATGATCGGGGGTACAAGCACATCAACGGTGCTGAGTATCCTCGGCTGTATCACCATAAGCAACAATGATGCGGGTCAATGCAGGTTGTTTCTGGTACTCGAATCAATCGTAACCGACAGCATTAGCATAGTCACCACAATGACCCTTATTAGGCTCATCCAGACACCGGAGATTCCCCTCAGTGAGGGATTCAAGGACATAGTATTTGTGTTCACCATTGCATCCTTGATTGGGTTTTTAATCGGTGTGGTATGGGTTCAAATGTTAAACATTGCTCGAAACAGACCATTCAACTACATTATGACAATCGCTGCCCTGTTTTTCAGCTATATCCTAGCAGAGCAGATGGGGGGACCCGGGGCTGGTGCCTTGGCTGCACTTGTCTTTGGGATAACATTGACAAATTATCCATTGTTTGCACGACAGTTAAAGCTCAATGAGAGAGTCCGGATAGAGAGAAAGAGGCTGAGGGGTTTCCATGAGGAGATTACTTTCCTGATAAAATCATTCTTGTTTCTATTTGTAGGGCTCCAGATGAGGCTTGAACCGGTGTACCTTGGTATAGGTGTCGGGATAGCTATCACGATTGGAGCCATACGGTTCATCTCGATATTCTTCACCAATATGTTTACACCCCTCACAGAGATCGAGATAAAGATCAGCAGGATTGAGTTTAGCAATGGGTTGACTGCCATAGTGCTCGCTCAATTACCATTGCTTGTTGAGGGAAATCTCTTTACAGACCCCAGTATATTTTCTGCGCTTGTGGTTCCAGCTGTGCTAACAACAGCTTTATTCGGCTCACTTCTTGGTCCACTAATTTTCAATAAGCAGAAAACGGTGCCTGAGGATAACCTTGAGCCTCAAGTAGAAAATTAATAACATTTATCATGCATAGCCCAACAATGGGGGGCATGGTGGATAAAACAGCACTAAAAGAAAGAGTCAAGGAAGAAGCAGAGAAAATATTCCCTGAACTGAAGAAACTGAAAGACATTATCGGTGAAAACCCAGAGCTGGGGAGCGAGGAAGAAAAAGCAAGCCAACAACTAGTAGAATCTCTAAGAAACCACGGATTTGAGGTAGAGTACCCGTTCCATGGGATGCATACAGCCTTCAAAGCAGTGCTTAGGGGATCAGGTCCCGGCCCTGTTATCGCTATATTGGCTGAGTACGACGCATTACCCGGAGTAGGGCATGGGTGTGGACATAATATCATCGGTACCTCTGGGATTGGAGCAGGAATTGTTGTTAGCAAGCTTATGGATCAACTGTCTGGGGAGATATGGGTTATCGGTACTCCTGCTGAAGAGGGTCATGGTCCTTATGGTGGTTCTAAGGTTCGTATGGCAAATGAGGGCGTGTTCGATGGGGTTGATGTGAGTTATATGGTTCATCCAACGACGGGTCTTAGTGAGGCACAAGGTAATTTCCTTGCAGTTTCAGGTGTTACGATAGAGTTTAAAGGAAAAACAGCACATGCAGCGGCAGACGCCCACATTGGAGCCAATGCCTTGAACGCTGCTATGATTACCTATATGGCGATTCATGCGAACAGGCAGCAGTTGAGGCGAGATGCGAACCCTGTTGTTCATGGTATTATTACTGAGGGGGGTTTAGCGTCCAATATTATACCAGATAGAGCAGTGCTGCGATTTGGTGTACGGAGCAGCGATGATACCTATGTTCCTGAGTTAATCGAGATGGTGAAAAACAGCGCCAAGGGTGCAGCCATTGCTACGGGATGTGAGGTTAAATTCAAGTCCTCAACGGGTTTGAAGTCCAATATACCCCTTAGAAGGCTTGAGAAGCTGATCACGGATATCTGGGATGAGATGGATCACCCATATGATGACCCAGTTAAGGTGGCTATTCAGCCTCCGGGTGGGAGCACAGATTTCGCTGATGTGACTCATGTTGTTCCCGGTATTCACCCAATGATCGGTATAACACAGAAGGAGATGCCTATGCACAGTGTCCAGTTTGCCAACTGCACCATGACCCCAGAGGGAGATGAGGGGTTGATGGCGGGAGTATTGACATTGGCACTGGCTTCTGTGGAGATTTTGTCGGATCCTGAGTTATTAGCTGAGATCAAGGCAGAGTTTGAGGAAAAACGCATCAATTAAATTATCTTTTATCCTTTTTTTATTTTATGAGCACTGAACCTTTCTGGATGAAACCGAAAACAGTAGTTCTTAGGGATGGTACAGAGGTTACTCTGCGTCCTGAGATAGACTCTGATCTTGAGCTTACTTGGGAGATGTTCAGTTCCCTCTCAGATGAATCACTAAAATATTTTCCACTAGGGTTTACGAGGGAGAAAATAGATGGCTGGTTCAAAGAGATTGACTATAACAATGTACTGCCCATCCTAGCATTCGTAGATAGCGGGGATGAAACACGCATTGTAGCTGGAGCTAGCTTAGGTTTCTCGAAAGATGACATCTACAAGCATAAAGGTAATTTTGGGATCACAGTCCATGATGATTATCAGAATAAAGGGTTAGGAGGTATTCTAACCCAGTACATATTGGATATCGCAAGAGAAAGTGGATTAAAAAAAGTAACACTAGCAGTGGTAGCTCACAACGCCCGAGCCATTCACCTCTACGAGAAGTTAGGGTATGTGAAAGAAGGATATTTGAAGATGGATTTCTGGAACAAGATATTGGGAAAATGGGATGATTCAATTTTAATGGGGAAAATATTGGACTAGTTGTCCACCCACTCCAGCAACTCAGGTACAGCGATCAATGCATCACCCTGATGAGCCACAGGATTCTCACGGATACTGAAGATATACCCGCTCTGAGTAGCCTTGAGCTCCTCAATGGTCTCAAAGGTCCTTGGACTGTAGATAAAACCAATCCTATCGCCCTTCTCAACGACATCACCTAGCTCTACCTCGGGGATGAATATTCCTCCCTTCTGGCAGAAGGTGTAATATTTCTTTGTATCTGCGAGCCAATTGAGCTTCACCTGTTTTTTGGGTAATACAATATCACCCTCAATCATTCCTAGGCTTATCATGATGTTCTTCAAACCACGATAAGTCATCATTATGATATCCTCATCAAAATAACTGTGACCACCAAGCTCAGGCACAATAGCGGGCTTGCCCTCATCGACACAACAAGCCCGAAGGGTCTTGCGCCCACCATATGGGTCTGCCTCCACATACATGATTGGGGCTCCGAAGAGGTGAGCCATTTCCTCGCTCCTGCGCGCTACCTCTAGCGGTGTTTTCTCGGAGACTCCCTCAGCCTCGTAATAGACCCATGGTTGGCAACGTCTTCCAGCCGTATGTAGATCAACAGCCTCATCCGCATGGCATACTAATTCGGTGAATATCTTGTGAGCCATCCTCTCAGTGAGGCTTCCAACGGGATCACCGGGCCAGACCCTGTTCATCCCACCGGGTTTAGGGTCAAATATTGTGGCTCTTACCCGCTCCCTGAATGCAAGCGGGTTTGGAAGGCAGTAGATTATTGTTCCCTTCAGTTTCTTGGAGTCTATTTCTGGGAGTAGGCGTCTTAGAGCGTCCAGTCCCATTACCTCTGAGCCGTGTTGGGCTACCTGCAGGTAGAGGGTTTTTCCAGCCTCTTTTCCATGGATGACAGTGTATGGCATCTCAATGGCTTGTCCGTCTGCAAAGAATTCAGGAATGCTGAGTACTCCTCGTTTTAATTCTCCGGGTTTTACTGTGAGCCCGGCTACTATGATTGGCTTGTTCAATACTATTCAATGAAAAACAGGTCGAAAATGGTATAATATTTGCTATATGGGTCGCCAGTGGATGCTCTTGCTTGTGGTGTATCGTTGTTTTACTGGTAGCCCCATTCCGATCCTTACTATCTCGGGTACGATCTCGTTCTTGAACCGATCTGTTGGTTGCCCTAGAACTAAACCCTTGCAGTCAGGGTCCATGTAGAGATAGTATGTCTTGTCGCCGATCACTACCTTGGCGTTTTCCCCGCCCTTGTAGAGGGGCTTGTTATGCATCCTGAAAGGGAATAATCTACATGCCGTTGGCTTGGTTCCCTGTAATGTGCATATCCATTTTCCCATGAGGGGTCTCTGGAATACGCAGCGTCCATTGCTCTGATTCCTGAGATACGATTTACCCAAGCCATACTGAAGAACACCCTGACCATACTGGGCGGATATCCGGATCATCTCATCCATCTTGAGGGGCACACGATACCCTACACAGCAGTTGCCACATGCTTTGCATGACCAGCTAGAAACCTCTGTCCATGGTATCAATGCACTATTCTTCATGATTCTACAGCCTAAACCCTTGGAGACTTATGTATGTATTCATAAAAAGCTCAGCGCTTCTTCTCTTTCTCCATCTCCTCCACATCGTAGAGGAGCCCATAGATATCATAATGCTGCTTGATGAGTTTCTGGGTGAATTTACCGAACCAGTAGAATACTCCCAAGCTGAAGAGTATGATTATGAAACTGAGGACATCAACTATATCCATTGGCTTTTCAACTGTATCTGACAGGCTGTGGGTAATAATGTTTGCTAATAATTCTCTAGGCTCGATGCCATAACCCAAGCATCCTCGCCATCAAGATAATAACCATAGTTTCGCTTAACCTTGCTGAACCCAAGTTTATCATATAGTCCAATGGCGGGTTCATTGCTTATGCGAACCTCAAGATAGCCCTCGTCACAGTCATATATCCTGCGTCCACGAGCCATAGCCTGTACAATGAGTTCCTTGCCGATGCCTTTTCTTCGATGAGCATCCATTACGGCTATGGATACAATGTGACATAGTCTCGCTGGGCTCAGTCTACCTTTTTTGGACCATCCCCGCTCGATCCTGCACATTATATAGCCTTGAATCTCGCCATCTAACTCTGCTACCATGAAGGTCTCAGGGTATTTTGTGTATAGGTCTCTGTAGAAGTAGCTGCTGTAGTTTTCCGGGAGGCATTTTGAGTTGATTTGCATCACTCGTTCAAGGTCGCTGGTCTTGAACACCCGGACAGTCATACTCGGGGAACTCAAGCTTTGTCCAGTGATGTTGAATATCATATAATTTAAAGAAATCGCCTATCCTGTTTAGCTGGATTTAAAGGGCTCCATAATTAATGTATTTTAATGGCTGAATCACCACAGCAGAGCCCTCAAGAGATGAACCCAATATACGTCGAGGCGGTCGAGAGACACTTCGATGTAGTAAAGGCTTACTGGGAAAGAACCACTCCGACATTCATAGTCAAAACACGGGGAGAGGGATTCAGGCAACATCTAATGAAACCGGCGTTCAAAGCACTTGCAGACGAGATAAGAGAACACGGATACCTTCCAAGAATCAGATGGATAGTCGATAACTACCATCTCTCAATCCTAGAGCGTACGCCAAAAGGAGAGGAGAATTTTATCAGAAACAAGATTCTTTTCGCCGCGACTGTTCTCACGGTAATGCTGGATGGGTATCTGCGCAGCAATAACCCGATTTTAAGGGAGGAGTTGATGCCCAATACTCCTATTCTTGTTAATGTCCTGATTTTCACATTCGCGATATTACTGATATTCGCGGTTCACGAGTATGGTCACAGATACATCGCGATAAAAAGGGGGATAGATGCTTCACAGCCATACTTCATACCGGCACCACCGGGCATGGGAGGAACCCTCGGCGCAATAATATCCCAAAGAGAACCCCCAGTAAACCGAGACGCATTATTTGACCTAGGCTTGAGTGGTCCAGTTAGTGGATTTATTGCTACCATAATTTTAGCCATACTTGGGATAAGCCTGAGTTTCGTTGTCCCAACTGCTCAGGTAAACAGGTGGATGTTTGATTACCCGGAGATAAGGTTCCAGATAATGCCCATGCCCCAGATTCTGGAGATAATAGCAGCAGCAATAAAACCCACTGCGATTGACGAGGTGCTCATAATGCATCCCGTCGCCTTCGCAACCTGGGTAGGTTGCTTAGTCACTTTCATTAACCTGATTCCTAGTTGGCAACTGGACGGTGGTCATATAATTAGGAGTCTTGTGGGTCGTGAGTCTCACAAGATTGTCTCGGTTGCAGGGGTGTTATTGCTAATTATTTCTGGTTATGTTGTGATGGGTGTCGTGGTGGCGTTTTTCTTGATGAAACCGGGTCTGGAGTCCATCGAGCCATTGGATGACTTATCACCCTTGAGTACGTCCAGAAAGCTTGGGATGATACTCTATGTTGCAGTAATGCTACTGAGTTTGGTAGTATTATTTCCCATATAGCGAATCAGTTGGTCAATATTGATTGACAGCCATATGGAATCACAATGGTTTTTCTGCCTCGTCTAGACTGGACAGCAAGCTTATAGGCATCGTTGGCGGTTCTCGCAACATCCATACCAAGAGACTCCACAAGATAATTGGGTAAAGCAGAGACAAGTATGACTCTATTGTTTTTCTGGACCTTCCTCAACAGATCCAATGCCTCGGCACCATACATGTATCGCCTTTTTATCTCACTGGACTCCAAAACCCTGGCTAGCTGTGTAAAAGCCTCAGCGCCAAGCCCAGAAACACACTGGGCTAGAAGAACAAGGGTACCGTTTCTCTTGGCAGCCTTTGATGCATTGACCAACGCCCAAGTTGCTTGATAGAGACTCTGATCATATGGAGCGCCCCCAGCACTTATTATCACGATATCGGCTCCTCCCTCGGATAATATCTCTCGGAGATCTGCTAAGCTATTGATGGCTTTTCCCCATGATTCCTCATAGCCTCCACAGTGAACCGCTATGATCCTGCCATCAGGGTTTGTTACAAGGTTCAACGCAAAATCTATCCCAGTCTTACCTATTGCCTCGAAAATATCCTCTTTGATGGGATTCAGCTCTATACTACCCGGGGAGACATCCGAATCAAAATAGGTTTTCCTAATCTCGCGTATAGTGTTCACAGATGCTAGACCGGGAACCACAGCGGAGTGAGCTCCTGCATAGCCAGATAATGGGTCGATTCTAGTCTCTCCTACTACGATCTTTAGCTTGGCGTTATGGTATCTCTGGTTTAACTCGACTGGGGTTCCTCGATGTGTCTCTCCTAAGCCTATTACGTTGCTGGTGTTTCTGTTATGATCTATTAATGTGATATTTTTTAGCTCGGTTTCATTGTTGATGGCATCCTTCATTGCGGTGTTTTCTTTATCGCTCTCCCCGTTACCGAGAATTATTGTGATTCGGTCTTTGGGCACAATGAGTTCAACCAGCATCTTGGTTAACTCGGTTAAAGCCTGAGTAACCGAGTGGGGATTTGCATAGATATCCACGGCAATGGCTACGTCTACTCCGGGTGTAACAAGTTCCTCCAATACTTTTCCGCTGGGCTCCATCAATGCGTTTGTAATGAGTTCAACAGATGTCTTATCTGGTTCAACCGGTTTCAGTTCAGCGATCTCAAGGAGAGACTCAAGCTCGACAGATACATATACCTCAGTGTCACCGTAGGGGAGCCAACAATCAACCATGATGCTTCAATTAGCGCCCATGGTTTTTGACTTTTATCCTATATCAAGGCGTCAAAGTAGAGTTACTTGCAGAAGTTGGGCGTTTATCACGCAAATAATCCGTCAAAGAGTCCTCTGCGTCCTCGATCTCTTTCTCGATTCGACTTGTATCCATGCCTGTAGATTCTTGTAGATTCGCAGCTAGCTCATCAATACGATTCAGCAACCTGTTTGTTACTACCCCATTTACTGTGTTTGCCAGATTTCTCAAACGGTACTCTGTTGCATGCATTTCCCTAAGAGCAGACACGATGTTTCCAGTTTCAAGTAATTCCTCTGAATCTATGAGCCTAGATTGAAGGGACTCTAATTCTCTGATTGCCAAAACAGACGCTACAGGTCTTATGGTTTGAATCTTCTGGAAAGTACGGAGATAGGTTCCAACCCTGGTCTCGAGAGATAATTGGTATCTTTCTGCCAGTCTCTTGGTTATCTCAGCTTGTCTCTGGCGTAGAGCAGTCATTCTCTCCTGTACTATTTGCTGGATTCTCGTAGTCATCCTTTGGGCTTCAGCGATATTGCCTTCATCGAGAAGAGCCTGAGCTTCCTCGATACTGTCTCGGAGAGTGTTCAACTGTTGCTCCAAAACATCCACATTCAACCCATTTTGCTTCAGCTTCTGCGTCGCTTTATTGATCTCACTGTATTGACGCTTGAGTTGGTCGATAACTTCCTGTACCCTAATCCGTTGTTGCTCTGGATCGATCTGAGGGGATACATTTTCGCTATAGGAGTATTCTACTATCTCCCTGAACCGATTCAATGCTTCTTGGAGCGATGCCTGTGCCTCCCCATAGTTATTGTTCTGGAGATGATTCCCTGCTTGAGCTATCGCGGTGAGACCCTGGGTGTACTTGTCTCTGATTTCTTGTGGTATGGTCTGACCCTGTTTTCGTGCCTGTATCAAGGCTGATTCCGCCTGTTTTTTGGCGTTCAACACAAGAGTCCTTATTGTGTTTGACAACTGCTCCTGACTCATTTTGGATACAATGAAGCTGGTTTTCTCAGATTCTACGAGAATAGTATAGACATCTATGGGTGTATCATCTGATAGGGTATACTCGATACTGTATTCTCCAGCAGAATCCGTCGTAACATTGAATGAATCTACTATTGATCTAGAGTTTGAAATCTCAATGATCAATGTTGCCCCGATGGTACTCTGCCCAGAGATTACCACGGTTTCACACGGCTTAACGACAGAAGGCGAGACCTCCACGGTCGTCTGAGCCAAAGCTACCCCCATCATCAATGAGGCGATGATCATGGTCGCCAGCGCTAGTAGAGCCTTTTGCTTCATCTTTTTCCCGTCTAAACCATATGTAATGATGATATTAGAGGAACCCCGTGAAACCAAGCGGAACAAGTGTTTCTTCATCAGAGATGCCTCCGGTATTTTTTCTTTATACTGATGAGACTCTGACCCCCGATCTTCCTCTCATCCACCACTTCATATCGTTGGAGCCGTTGTATCATCCTCCACGCACTGGTCCTTGGGATTTCAAACCTATCCCGGATATCAAAAGCGAATGCCTCACCATCATTCTCCGCGAGATACTTCAAAACCTCACGGTCATCCATCCTAAGCTCAGGATGCTCCTTGAACAAGCGTTCCAGATCTATCTCAACCTCAACTGGTACATGGTCCGGTGTGGATTTCCGCCTTAACACCAAAAACGCTCCAACTGCAACTACTATTACTATCCCTGCTGCGATTAGGAGAGTGTTATTTCCAGCTCTCTCGGTATTGAGGGCTGCCTCAAGGGCTTCTTCGGCATAGATTAATGCTTGATCATAGTCTCCTGCCTGATACTCTGATTGAGCATCCAGTAGAAGAGACTCTGCTGTATCTAGTCCTATGGTCCTCCCTGACCCTTCCGCAATCTCGATAGCATCTTCTACAGTCGAAATCTTGGCCTCCACCAAGGTCATTATCTCCAAAATATCCTCAACGAGGTCTATTACCTGAGCCGCAAGTTCTTCGGCTCCCAGATAATCACCCTGCTGGAAAAGGGACTTTGCTTCAGAAATCAATGATTTTGCCGTTGTAACTATGGCTCCACTGCTTTCTGCATCCTGAATCGCCTCATCTGCTTGATTTATTGTGTCCTCTGCAAGCGCTTGGGAGTCCACGATATCTACTGTGTATTCGATCTCGATGGGTCCAGAGGGCATCACGAGGACTGTTCTCTCATAAAAAGTATCAATCTCCAATGGTATCGTATTCAGGTTGATAATAGTGGAACCAATTGGCAGTATTATCTCTGCGCTAATGGGTAGGGTAAAACTGAGGGACCATATTACAC
>Ga0180432_10009960_pt1 | contig 11482 bp, 9 predicted proteins | sample SS_ome_10_FD_132414 | JGI IMG/M metagenome (GOLD analysis project Ga0180432, IMG submission 132414) | Hypersaline lake sediment archaeal communities from the Salton Sea, California, USA - SS_1_MS_2 metaG | ecosystem: Environmental > Aquatic > Non-marine Saline and Alkaline > Hypersaline >... | reverse complement strand
TACAATATCCACAATGATAGGCTTCGAAGAAATCCGCAAACTCGCACAGGTTACCCCTTCCAAGATTCTCCTTCTCGTCATGGACGGCGTCGGCGGCCTGCCTCATCCCGATACGGGGAGGACGGAGCTCGAGACAGCAGTAACCCCCAATCTGGACCGACTGACCTCCGAGGGAGTCTGCGGAATGACCTACACCGTGGGGCTCGGTATCACGCCGGGCAGCGCCCCGGGGCACATGTCTCTTTTCGGTTACGAGCCCTTGAGGCACCAATTCGGACGGGGCGTCGTTGAAGCCCTCGGACTGGACATCGAAGTTGGTCCGGGCGATGTGGTCGCGCGAGGCAATTTCTGCACGGTGGACGAGCAGGGAATCATTACGGACCGACGTGCGGGCAGAATACCAACTGAGGTAAGCAAGGGACTGTGCGCCCTTTTGAACGACCGTGTTTCCGTGCATGGCGTAGAGACGACGTTCTTCGCAGGAAAGGAACATCGTTTCGTGTTGAAGCTCCGCGCACACGGCCTATCCGAGAAAGTGGCCGACACCGACCCGCAGCATGAAGGAATGAAGCCCATGGAGCCCAGACCTCTGGACCCTACAGCGCGGCGAACTGCCGATGTGGCCGGCGAGATTGTTGCGCAGGCTCAAGAGATTCTCAGTGGCCAGCATCCAGCAAACATGTTCGTGCTCAGGGGCTTCTCGGAGCATCCGGACTATCCCTCCATCAACGACATCTACCGACTGACACCGGCGTGCATCGCCACCTATCCGATGTACCGCGGAGTGTCGCGTGTCGTGGGCATGGACATACTTCCCGCAGGCGAGACGCTCGAGGAAGAGGTTTCCACCCTCAAGCGCTACTATGACAGCTATGACTACTTCTTCCTGCACTACAAGAAGACTGACGCTCGGGGGGAGGATGGAGACTTCGACTCCAAGGTCCAGGCCATCGAGGAGTTCGACCAGGTTCTGCCTTCCATCCTCGAACTCAATCCGGACGTGGTCATCGTCACAGGCGACCATTCAACCCCTGCATCGATGGCAGGACATAGCTGGCACACGATTCCTGCAGTCCTTCGCTCCAGCCTCTGCCGAACGGACTCCGTGACCACATTCAACGAGACGGCGTGCCAACAGGGAGGGTTGGGTGTCTTTCCGGCAGTCGACCTGATGACGCTCGCGATGGCCAACGCGTTGAAACTGAACAAGTTCGGGGCCTAGGCATCAAAGGGGGGCTTCTCTTCTTCTTCGTCCGAACCCATCGCCCCTTCCATCTCGAGTTGTTCCATGATTCGCGCCGCGCGAGGATAGCCGATTCGGAGCCGCCTCTGCAAGAACGAGGCCGATATCTGCTTGTGCTCTGAGGCCAATTGCCGTGCCTGCTCAAGCATCGGGTCCGCCGCAGGCACTCTCCTGCCATCTCCGTCGGGCCCCTCGATCTCCTCAAGATTCACGATTGCCTGCTCGTGGCGCCGCTGCCCCGACCAGAATTGCACGATGCGCTCCATCTCAGCGTCGCTCAGGAAGGTACCCTGCAACCGCTTGGGACGGCCAGCCTCGCTCGGCAGATAGAGCATGTCACCACGCCCCAGGAGCTTCTCTGCACCTGCGGTATCGAGAATCGTCCTTGAGTCCACCTGCGACGTCACGGCGAAACTGATACGGGTCGGGAAGTTCGCCTTGATGAGACCGGTGACTACATCGACGGACGGGCGCTGGGTCGCGACTATCAGATGAATACCCGTTGCTCGCGCCAACTGGGCCAACCTGCACAGTGAGTGCTCCACCTCATCGAACGCCGCCATCATCAGGTCGGCTAGCTCATCCACAACCAACACCAGATACGGCATCGCCTCGCCAGGCATTCGGTCCTTGTTATAGGCCTCTATGTTTCGCGCCTTTGCCTTGGCGAATTCCCGATAGCGGCGGTCCATCTCGGCGTTGAGCCATCGCAGTACCTTGACCGCCTTGTCTGCCTCGACGACAACCGGAGCCGCAAGGTGCGGAATCTCGCTGAAAGCAACGAGTTCCACTCTCTTGGGATCGACCAGTAACACGCGCAAGTCATCGGGGCTGTTGTGCATCAAGAGGCAGCAGATAATCGAGTCCAGGCAGACGGTCTTGCCGCTTCCAGTCGAGCCCGCAATAAGCAGGTGCGGCATCTTCGTCAGGTCCCCGGACACTGCCTCCCCTCCTGCCCCCTTGCCAAGTGCAACCGCCAGCTTCGTCTTTGCCTGCATCTTCTGGAAAGACGTGCTCTCGATTACGCTCCGCAGCGACACTGAACCGAACGCGGAGTTGGGCACTTCTATTCCCACCAATGACTTGCCCGGTATTGGAGCCTCGATACGGATGCTGGGAGCAGCCAGTGCCAGTGCCAGGTCATTGGACAGCGCGGTGATGCGGTCGACGCGTATCCTTGTGCGAGAGACTTCCTCCTGCCTCTCGTCCCCATTCTCATCCACCATCTTCTTGAATTTCCGCAGCCATCCGGGCTCAACACCAAACTGCGTTACCGTCGGGCCAGTATTTATCTGCACAACCTTGGCCTCAACTCCGTAGCTACCCAGAGCTTCCTCGATCAGGCGCGCACGCTTGTCCACTTCTTCCTGGTTGAGCTGAGTCTCCTTGGGGCGATCCAGGATGTCCACAGGAGGTATCTGCCATCCACCCACAGTCAACACGGGCTCACGTGTAGGCTCCTCGTCGACTGCCGCTGTGGCGAACTCCGCTCCTGGCAGAGAGACTGGCTCCGGGACGGCGGGCGCACTACTCCGCGTGTCAGCCACCTCGGTTTTCGGCTTTCGGCTGAAGAACAGGCCGCGTTTTCCCTCGGCCTGATCTAGCATCGGCACCTCGTCCGGCGCACTCGATGGCCCTTCAAACGGGAGCCGGGTCTGTGTCGATCTCGAGTGGTTGTCATCTACCAACACAGAACGCGTGGAGGGTGTCGCGACAGATGAACGCTCCAGCGTGGCAGGAGCCACTGGCTTGGGAACACGTGGGCGAGGCCTGAGTAGGGCCCTCGTTGCCCGCACAAGCGGACCAGGCACCATCAGTACGAGTCCTGCTGAGATGAGCAGCGCAACCTTTGCCATGCCCCACATATCAGGACTGCCCATGATCGACTGGCCAACCTCTCCACCAAGGGTGACTGACCAGAAGATGCCGCCGGTAGGTCTGAACAGCGCTAGTAGTCCCCATAAGCCCACGCCGGCGATGGTGGCGCCAAGAAACACATACCACCGGCGCACGAGCGGGCCGAATCCCTTGATGACCAACCATGCGAGGACACCGATACCCAGCAGCAACAGCAATAGACCAAGACCGAACAGCGTCAGCAATTGCTCCCAGAGGCTGGAACCGGCGGACAGCAAAGAGGGGCCGAAGATGACCAGCGCCGCCACGAACGCCACCACAACAAGCAGACGGAGTACGACGCCGGCGGACAGACCACTGCCGGTATGGCGTCGATTACCCGCTGCGCCTGATGGGCGTGGACTCTTGCTCGAGGAAGTCCTGCGCTTCGAGGAGGAAGCTCTCCGTTCCTCGCCCCGGGCTGCGGTACGCCCGTTCCGGCTATCGCGCCTTTTTCGTACCATACGCACTACAGCCCGTTCACCAACGGGATTATCATCGGCTTTCGATGCGTCTTGTCATACAAGTAGCGCGCAAGTGCCTCCTTGGCCCTGCCTTCAACCGTCGAGCGCTTCTTGAGCGGCCGTTTTCCCTGCGCTACGGCGGCTGCGACTACTTTTCTGGCTCCTGTCATGAGCTCGCCGTTGTCGTCGGAATCAACGAAGCCCTTGCTCAGTATCTCAGGCTCTGACACCAACTGGCCTGTCTCGGCCGACACGGTAAGCCCAACTATCACCACACCGTCACGAGACAGGAGTCGCCGATCACGCAGCATGTTCAGGTCGAGGACTCCCGTGATGCCACCGTTCGCCACGATGTCCTCCGCTTGCACCTTACCAACCACCGTCCCTGTCTTCTCAGTCAACTCCAATACGTCGCCATTGCTCAGCACGAAGGTGTTCTCCAGGGGAATCCCCATGCTCGCCGCAAGCCGGGCATGCCGCGCAAGGTGCCGGTACTCCCCGTGCAATGGCACAAAGAACTTTGGCCTGACGAGATTCAGGATCGTCTTCAGTTCCTCCTGGCTGCCATGTCCATGCACGTGCACGCGGGAATTCGAGCCGTATACGACATCGGCACCGAAGCGGAACAGATTGTCTATCGTCCTGCTCACAGTTCCCTCGTTGCCCGGAATTGGCGTCGCGGACATGACTACCGTGTCACCCGCCACAATCCGGATCTGCGGGTGCTCGCGATTCGCCATGCGCACAAGCGCCGACGTCGGCTCACCTTGTGTGCCTGTTGTCAGGATAACGACCCGATCGTGCGGAAGGTTGTGTATCTGTTCGTATTTCGCCAGCGTTTTTGGCGGCACCTGCAGGTATCCAAGTTCGGAAGCAATCTTGACGATTGCTTCCATCGACCTTCCCGTGACGAACACCTTCCGCTGGTACTTGGCGGCAACATCCAGAACTTGCTGGATACGAGCCAGGAGCGAGGAGAATGTGGCAATAATCACTCGCCCCGGTGCCGCCGACATGATTCTATCCAGGCTCTCGGTGACGGTCTGCTCGGATGGAGTGTATCCCGGGAGTTCCACATACGTGGAGTCCGAAAGCAGCAGCAGCACTTCCTTTGAACGCAGCACTGCCAGCCGATGCAAGTCGGTTGGTTCGCCTATCACCGGCGTATGATCGAGTTTGAAGTCGCCCGTGTGCACGACCGTACCAACCGGCGTCTCGATAATGAGTCCAACGGCATCTGGAATGCTGTGGCACACCGAGAACATCTCGATACTGAACTGGCCAAGCTTGATGACCTCACCCGCCTTGACCTCCGTCACTGCAGGCTTCTTCCCTTCTTTCTGCTTCAGATTGGCAGAAATGAGCCGTGCACTCAGCTGCGTGGCGTAGATCGGGACATCAATCACCCTCATCAGGTATGGCAGCGCACCGATGTGGTCTTCGTGACCGTGCGTGATGACGATTCCGCGTACCCGGTCCCTGTTCTGCAGGACATAGGTGAAATCCGGTATCAGCCGCTCGATGCCAAGCATCTCCTCCGTGGGGAACATCTGCCCTGCATCAACAACGATGATGTCATCACCGAACTCGAACACCATCATGTTCTTGCCGATCTCTCCCAGGCCACCCAGGGGGATCACGCGCAAACGGCGGTTGACGGCCTTCTTCCTTGGCCGACGACGCTTAGATGTTGTGCGCGGTGTTGGGTCGGTTCCTGTGGAACCCTGCTGAGTTCGTTCTGTGGACATGTGCGTGCTTACTAGAAGAGCGCCAGTTGTTGGCCGCCCTCCTCTACCGTCGAATCAGGGTCAGTACTGCGTAGCGACGCAAGCACGTCGGGCAGCTTCTGCATGTCTTCCTCGATGACCCGACGCAGGCTGCCCTGGTGCAGCGCAGCCGCGGGATGGTACATCGGAAAGACGACCTTGTCTCCAACCCGACGCTCACGCCCATGTACCTTGCTTATGCTCTCGCCAGGGATATACCGGGCCAGCGAGAAGCGTCCAAGTGTGACGATGACGCGGGGTTGGATAATCTCAATCTGCTGTTCAAGCCATGGCTTGCACGATTGAATCTCGTTTGGAAGCGGGTCGCGATTACCTGGAGGGCGGCACTTCACGACATTCGCGATGTAGACAGTCTCCCTGGACAGACCCACAGACCGTAGCAGCTCGTCCAGAAACGCTCCCGCGGCACCGACGAACGGGCGACCTTGCTGATCTTCGTTGAAACCGGGAGCTTCTCCGATGAACAGGATATCGGCGTTTTCGGATCCCTCTCCAGGTACGACTCTGTTGCGCTGTTTGGAGAGGTCACACGAGACGCAGCCCGCCATCTGGAGGCAAAGCTCTGACAGACGTGACATTCAAATTGATAGTAGCATCACACCTACGAGTGGTCAATTGCGACCGAAGTCCTCTTCTTCGTCCTCGTCCTCATCCTCATCTTCATCACCTTCGTCGCCCTCGTTCTGCTCCCATATCGGCTCAGTGAACTCGTTGATGTATGCGGCCGTCGCCTGCTTGGAGATGACGTCCATCTCTCGCTCGGACTGTTTTGCTAGTGCCTCGAGCTCGGCGGTGTCGATCTCAATACTCAACATCTCGGCGATGATGCTCAGGACCGCGAGGGCTGCCTTCGGGTGCGCCATCTGCGTCGCGAACCCGGGCACTTCCCCCAGGAGGCAGAGCCCATCAAGCCCACGTTCCCTGGCGCGGCCCATTATCATGCCGTTCAATCCGGCAATCCGGAGTCTGCCACGAAGGACTACCTTGTATCGAGAGAACTCCTCAAGTAGTTCGTGACGTGTCGCCACTCCCCATACCTTGGTCTCTTCGGAATAGTGAATCCGAGTGACAGCCGCAGCGCACGCATACAGGCGTGTGACGCCTAGGTGCTGCGCCGCGTCCAGCACAGCTTCCACCATCTCGTATCCGTTGGTTCGTGGCTGCTCTTCGCCTATGAACAGAACGACTCCAAGCCGCCTGTCGGGACTCTCCCAATAGTAGAACTTGCTTTCGGGAAAGCGCGGCTGCTGGACTACGTTGTCCTCGACGTCGACCCCGACCGGCTCGAAGAACTGTATCGGGTCTATCTCTCCAATCTCGTGCGCCCCCAGCTTGTCCTTGAGGTAACGTGCCAGTATGAGTGACACGTTGCCGATGCCTGGCCAGGAGGCGAGCATGACACAATTCTCCACATCAGGGGTCTCCGTGAGAGTCATACTGACTCCCTTGAGCTTTCGCTTCTCAATCATTAGTCACCTCCCTTGGAGGATACGGAGACACCGTCGCACAGCAGAGAAGGAGTGCGAAGATTGCCGCCTACCCAGCGGGTGTCGTTACCTACGACCACATCGCCTGAGAGCGCATTCATTATGTTGCCTGCAATCATCGTATCCTTGACCCTTCCCACTATCTTGCCACGCTCCACTTTGTACCCGAGGAGCACGTTGCCGCCGAAATCACCGGATAACAGGTTGCCCTACCCTGCGCCTATCAGTTCCTCCACCACCAGTCCGTCATCCATGGAGCCAAGCATCTCTTCAAACGGGGTATCCCCCTCACTGAGAACGAACGCGCTCATGCCGGGGCGCACCTGGCTTCTCGCGTCCGCACGCCTGCCGCTTCCGGTGCTTCCTTCGCCCGCCTCGGCTCCGGTCTGGAGATCGTACAGGTACTCTCCAACCACACCAGCCTGAATCAGGGGAATACGGCGAGAGGCAACGCCCTCTGCATCAAACGGAGCACTTGTCGGTCTGCCTTCAACTGTGGGATCGTCCCACAACGAAAACGCCGGAGCGAAGAGCTGCTCTCCACGGCGACCGGCAAGCCTTGAGGACTGCTCCAACACGTTCTTACCATTGAAGGCAACCGCCAGCGGCAGCAGTAGTGCAGCGTCAACGCCGTGAGGCGTGAACAGGACAGGGTAGGTGCCCGTCTCGATGTGGGCAAGCTGTGTTGCACGAGCCAGTTGCGACAACATCGTCCTCGCAACCGGGCTCGCATCCACCAGCAACTCACCAGAACTGATACCGTCGCCGACAAACAGCATGTCAGTGCCCGAGATTCGGACGCCCTCCATAGCGGCTGCCATACTGGTGCGTCGTGACGACACATCCAGCCCCATACTGTTGAGTATGCGGACCATCCCGGCGCCGATTGTCACCATTCCCTCACACTGCACGTCGGGAAACTCGGCCGTTACACCATCGATGATGTCCATCCCCATTTGAACGAGCGAGTCCGTTTCCATCTCGACGATTCGGGAGTCGTAGGTCTTGCCGACCATGTACGCGGCCGCCGCAGGGAAACTGAACCGTGCCTCCGCTCCGTAGGCCGCCGTCTCAACAGCCATGGCAACAAGCCGCTCAGGGTCGTAGGCACCACTCGCAGCCGCGAATCCGATGCGCCCATCGAGAACAATCCTGATTGCGACCGAGCTAGCCTGGCGATTCTCAAGCTGTTTCAGCTTGTTCGCCTCGAAATGAACAACGGCGCTCTCCGAACTGGCCTGGTAGACCTCAGCCGAGGACGCGTGCTGCAAGGCCAGATCGAGCAGCCTCTCCACTACCGACCTCCTACTATGCACCGGCTTATGCGGATGTGAGGGCTGCCGTTGGACACGGGCAGAGGAGACTGTCCACCCTTGCCACAGCCGCCACCCTGGTTCATGTCGAGATCGTCTCCAATGGCATCAATACGCTCAAGCGTTGTGAATACGTTCCCTGTCAGCACTACCGGCCGAAGGAGTTCCGCGATTTCCCCGTTGCGAATCATGTACGCCTCGCCCCCGGAGAAGGTGAACATCTCCATGCTTGTCTGGCCGCCATACCAGTCCTTCACGTATACCCCTTCTTCGATATCGGCAAGCATGTCCTTCAGCGACACGCTTCCTGGCTCAATGAACGTGTTGCTCATGCGTACGATGGGGCTATGCCTGTAACTGATGGCCCTGGCATTGCCGGACACGCTCTCGCCCATCCGGGCAGCCGTCTCACGGGAGTGCAGCCGTCCGACCAGTTCGCCTTCGCGAATGAGATACGTGCGCTGGCCAGGCGTGCCTTCGTCATCGTAGGCATAGCTGCCCCGCAGCCATGGCAAAGTGGCGTCATCCACAATGTTGAGATGAGACTCACCGAACTTGCGACCGAGCCACATCAACTCCCGCATCTGCGGGTTCTGGTAGACAAGGTCCGCCTCAGACAGATGCCCGAAGGCTTCGTGTACGAACACTCCCGCAAGTATCGGATCCAGCACAACTGCGTATTCACCACCCTTCACATTCGGTGCGTCCAGAAGTGCGGCCGCTCTCCGTGCCACATCACGGGCCTCGTCATGCAGGAATTGGATTGCGGAAAAGTCTCCCACGGACCCCAGGCTTGTTCCCGCCTGCTGTACCTCGTCGCCGTCGCGGGCGATAGCCGTAAGCCTCAGAGACAGATCGGGCACTCTCTGCTCGACGAATGTGCCATCGGACGCGGCGAAACGCACCATGCGTTCGGCATCACCATAGTTGATGCTCGTGCTCTGAATGCGGGGGCTGGACATAATAATGTCATTAAACGCGGAGAGCAGCGTGACTTTTTCGTCGAGAGACACGTCCGAGACATTGCGCGCTGGCATGGACACGGCGCTCGCCTCGAATGGTTCCCTCTCGGGCAACGCTAGGCTGTCACCAGAACTGCTTCGGGCATCGTCAACGGCCCTGGCAACACTCTCCTCCAGAGCCTCGATATCATTGAAACTGGCGAACCCCCAGCCTCCATCGACAAGCGCGCGGACACAACCCCCTGAATCACTCGAGAGGCTTGCTTCCTCGAGACTACTCCCGCGATAACTGATGCGCGAAGACATGCGCTCTTCGTAGCGCACCTCGGCATAGTCCGCTTCATTGTTGTGCAGGGCTTCAATCAGGCGATCTCTCATGGGGGATTCCGTTCAGGGGCGGGTTCGCAGGAATACAATTGTACCCCAGCGTTCGGTGGCGGGGCAAAGGGCAGTCCTATGTGGTTATCGGAACACACACAAAGCATACCCATGACCAACGTCTACCCTCGTTTCCTTACCTTTAGGTCATGCGTTATTGCTCCGAAAGTGGCTACAGTGAGGTCTGCATAGGAGCAGTGAGTTTGGCACGCACATCCAGAGTACACGCGCAGGCACAACTACTGACCACGGCCCAGGCCGCCGTGATGCTCGGAGTGCATCCCAACACGATACGGAACTGGGCAGATGCGACCATACTGCCGAGCTACCGCATCGGCCCCCGGCGCGACCGCCGCTTCAGACGTGAAGACCTCGACACGTTCCTTCTCAAAGGGAACTCCGGTGGCGAAGACGTTCGGTAGCGGCCTCCGCAACAGGTTTTCTTGCCCCTCCTCCATGCATCCAACGTGCACCATGCTGGGGTTTGCTGCCGGTCTGGGCTATACTTGAACCGTGCGGACCAGCCGACGCATACCGCCTGACCCGGGCGGAAGTCGGTCCTCCGTGACAAATCCGTGAACAAGCACAGGAGGTCCAGCGGATGAGGTCAAGTCTCATCGGGAAGATCGAGAAGGCACGACGATACGCTCAAGAACCCGGCCGCGTTACCCTCAACAATCTGGCGGCCGATTTTCATGGAGAGAACGCGGACCACAAGGTCAGCTACATTGACGGCAAGTGGAGCTGCACCTGCGACTTTTTCGGCCAGTGGGCCACGTGCAGCCATGTCATGGCGCTGCAGGAACTGTTTCGTGCCGAGCTTCCCAAGGAAGCTCTCGCAGACATAACCGAGGACTAGGACCTCGACGCCCCCTGCCAGGCAGGGTCAGATACCAGGCCCTGGTATTGCTTGTTGCGCGCCTACTCACTCTCTGCTCTGGGAAGGATCTCTGCAAGGAGATAGAGGGATCCCGCCACACACACAACCCCACCCTTTCCAGCCATGTCGCGCGCGCGTCTGACAGCTTCGCACGGCTCTGCCACGCACCGGACCTGTAGGCCAAGGTCTGCCACACGCGACGCAACGTCTTCAAGTCTGGCAGCCCGGGATTGGGACGAACGCGTCAAGACCAACTCAGGGGCCAGTTGCCCCAATTCAGCCACAGCACCATGTATGTCCTTGTCCGACGAGAACCCCAGCACACAGACCAGGGGACCGGTTCGAGGCAAATCCCGGATGCTCCGAACCAGTCGTTTCATCGATGCCGGGTTGTGGGCTCCGTCCAGCACCAGGGTTGGCTCACAGCCGACTACCTGGAATCTTCCGGGCCAACGGACCCGCCGGAATCCCTCAACCATACAACTGCGGTCAATGACCACGCCCCTCCCCGTCAACGCCTGGAGCCCCAACAACGCCGTCGCAGCGTTCTCAGCCTGATACTCACCACCTAGAGGCAGGTGCACGGCGTAGTTCTGCCGCGCGGTCGAAATGGCAACGGACTGCCAGTCAAGTCCGCTTTCGACGATACGCCATGTCACATCATGGCCAACCCGCGATAGATATGCGTGACGCTCTTCGCTGATCTCCTCGATTACTCTCATCGCCGCTTCAGGCTGCGGCCCCGCGACCACCGTTGCGCCATGTTTGATTATGCCCGCCTTCTCGTACGCAATCTTCTCGATGCTGTCGCCAAGCACCTCGGTGTGCTCAAGGCTGATTGGCGTCACAACACATACGTCGGGCCTCACTACATTCGTCGCGTCGAGACGCCCTCCGAGACCAACTTCCACCACCTGGGCATCCACGTGCCGCGACCTGAAGTACAAGAAGGCGAGTATCGTCAGCACCTCGAAATAGGTGAGCCGTCGCCGCCCCGGATCAGAGAGCGTGGCTTCAAGTACTGGCCGGGCCTCTTCGAGAGAGGAAGACAGTTCCTCTGGTGTAACGACCG
>Ga0180432_10009959_pt1 | contig 11482 bp, 7 predicted proteins | sample SS_ome_10_FD_132414 | JGI IMG/M metagenome (GOLD analysis project Ga0180432, IMG submission 132414) | Hypersaline lake sediment archaeal communities from the Salton Sea, California, USA - SS_1_MS_2 metaG | ecosystem: Environmental > Aquatic > Non-marine Saline and Alkaline > Hypersaline >... | reverse complement strand
TCATGGGCCTGCGGGTGAAGAAGCACGGGATCGACCCGAAGCGATTCCGCACGTCGTCGTAGTCCGCGTCTTCCATTCCCACGTCCTTGTAGAGCCATTGAGTCTCCGTGCGCCTCCCATTTTGCCGGGCTTCGTGCGGGCCCGCTTGTGCTAAGTCCCCATTAGCAAAGGCTTTAGGCCGATAACCTTCGGCCGGTGTGGCGCTTTGGTATGCGCGCTGCTAACTTGGTACCGGTTCCGGCGGCGTGGTGTTCTCATGTTACAGGCGGCGGCTGGGGCAACCCCCGCGGCCGGCGTCTTACGGCTCTTCGTCCGTCCAAGTTCCGCACGTCCAAACCCGTACGCCCATGTTACTTCCAGCATCTATTCCTACCTGAACGTAGGATATGGGCTCGAGTTCCACCGGGATGTCGTTCGGCTGCCGGCGGACATTTCCTTTCTAAGTGGTTTTTGAGAATGGGTTTAGCAGATTGGGACCCAACGGACCATCACTTTGGCACGGATGTTGCCACTCGTGATGACCATAAGTGAAGCCGCAGGTACGCCGGGCGGACCGGCGGTGGACGGCCCTCAGGGGTCGGAACATGAGCCGTGTGGGGAAGGGAAGGGTGATGGAACGACTGCGATGGGGCGGATGGGTTTACGTGGCGCTTGCGTGCCTGGGGGTGCTGGCGGCAGCGAGCGGGCCGGCCACGGCCGAGGAGGTGCCCGGCGTGGGTCTTGCCCTGCCGGAGGGCCAGCCCGCGGAGCCGGCCGAGGCCGAGTGGCCCGTTTCCTTCGCCTTCGACGCCACCTACGCCAGCAAGTACGTGTGGCGCGGCATGGTTGTGACCGAGGACCCCGTGTTCGAGCCGTCGGTTGAGGTCGGCTTCGGCGACCTGACGCTCAACGTCTGGGCCAACATGGACACGACGGACGTGAACGATTTCGACAACCAGTTCAACGAGATCGACTTCACGCTCGATTACTCGACGGCCTGGAAGTGGCTGAACTTCAGCGTCGGTGCCATCCACTACGTGTTCCCGCAGGCGCACACGTTCGACACGACGGAGGCGTACCTGGCCATCGGCGCCGACGTGTTGACCTCGCCCACGCTCACCGTGTACCAGGACCTGGACGAGCATGACGGGCAGTACATCACGCTCGGCTTCGGTCACACGTTCGAGGACGTGTGGAAACCGACGGAGGGCGTGAGCATGTCGGTGGACCTCGGCGCGACGTGCGCGTGGGGCTCGCGTAAGCACAACGAGTTCTACTACGGGCCGGGCAGCGGTTGGGCGGACACGACGGTGATCCTGGGCACGCCGTTTGCCATCGGCGACCACCTGACCATCACGCCCTACGTGAGTTACATGTGGATTGTGGATGACGACATCACCGGCGCCCTGGGCCGCGACGACGCCTTCTGGGCGGGGCTGTCGGTCACGGTTTCGTTCTAGGCCGTCGCGGACCGGCCGGACGCGCATCAACGCGAAAGAGAGGCGCGACTATGAAACGGGTAGTCATTCTGGCAGGGGTGGCGGCCGTCGTGGCGGGCGGGTGGGGGGTGGCGTCGGCGGCCGACTCGCCCGCCCCCACCGTCGCGGAACTCGCCGACTCCCTGCAAACGAATATCAATATCGTGTGGACCTGCATCGCGGCGTTCCTGGTGTTCCTGATGCAGGCCGGCTTCGCCATGGTGGAGTCGGGGTTCACGCGGGCCAAGAACGCCGTCAACATCCTCATGAAGAACCTGATGGACTTCTCGGTGGGCACCCTGGCGTTCTTCTTCGTCGGGTTCGGCCTGATGTTCGGGGCGTCGAACGGCCTGTTCGGCACGTCGCACTTCGCCCTGTGGGGCACGGAGGCGAACACCTGGGAGTTCACGTTCCTGATCTTCCAGACGGTGTTCGCAGCGACGGCGGCGACGATCGTCTCCGGCGCCATGGCCGAGCGGACGAAGTTCGTCGGCTACCTGGCCTACAGTGTGGTCATCACGCTCTTCATCTACCCGATCTTCGGGCAGTGGGCGTGGGGCAACCTGCTGATTGGCGATAACGCCGCCTGGCTGGCGGACCTCGGGTTCCTGGACTTCGCGGGCTCCAGCGTGGTCCACTCGGTGGGCGGCTGGCTCGCTCTGGCGGGGGCCATCGTCCTCGGGCCGCGCATCGGCAAGTACAACGGCGACGGCAAGCCGCGGGCCATTATGGGCCACAACATGCCGCTGGCGGCCCTCGGCGTCTTCATCCTCTGGTTCGGCTGGTTCGGGTTCAATCCGGGGTCGACGACGACCGGTGACGCCTCGATCGGGTACATTGCCGTCACAACGAACCTGTCGGCGGCCGCGGGGGCCGTGGCGGCGATGCTGGCCGCCTGGGTGATCCTCGGCAAGCCCGACGCCTCGATGGCGCTGAACGGTGCCTTGGCGGGCCTCGTGGGCATCACGGCCCCGTGCGACGCCGTGTCGCCGCTGGGCGCCGTGGCCATCGGCCTGGTGGCCGGTGTCCTGGTGGTTCTCTCGGTCCTCTTTATCGACCGCGTGCTGAAGGTCGACGACCCCGTCGGTGCCGTCAGCGTGCACGGTGTGTGCGGGGCGTGGGGCACGCTGGCCGTCGGGCTCTTCAACACCGAGACGGGCCTCTTCTACGGGGGCGGGCTCAGCCAGTTGGGCGTGCAGGCCCTCGGCGTCGGCGTGGCATTCGCCTGGGCGTTCGGCTTGGGACTGGCGCTGTTCTTCGCGATCTCCAAGACGGTGGGCCTACGCGTCAGCCGCGATGAGGAACTGCGCGGCCTGGACATCGGCGAGCACGGCATGGAGGCGTACAGCGGGTTCCAGATCTTCACCACGACGTAAGAAAGAAAGGAGGCCAACCCATGAAACTGGTCATTGCCTACATCCAGCCCGAGCGGCTGAACGACGTGAAGCAGGCCCTCTACGAGGCCGAGGTCTACAAGATCTCCGTCACGAACGCGATGGGGTGCGGCCAGCAGAAAGGCTACCACGAATCGTACCGCGGCGTGGAGGTGGAGGTGAACCTGCTGAAGAAGGTGCGCATCGAGATCGCCATCAACGAGGACTTCCTGAAACGCACCGTCGAGGCCATCGTCAAGGGGGCCCGAACGGGCCAGATCGGCGACGGCAAGATCCTGGTCCTGGACCTGGCCGAGTGCATCCGCATTCGCACCGGCGAAACGGGCCACGAGGCCATCGGCTGAGACGGGCGGCGAGGCGGTAGCGGGACCGCCGCGGCGTAGGTTCACCCGGAAAAGGCTACGAAATGGTAGGTTTCATCGGGCAAACTACGAAGATGTAGGGTTCAGGCGGTCCGGATGAAAGAGGCGGGCGCGTTCTATCTCGTTTTGAAAAAATGACTTAGAATTGACAGGCTCTTTTGGCACGGTCGTTGCACAGTGTAACGGCAGGCAGTCACGCAAGAGTGCGTTTCGCGAAAGGAGACGGACATGACCCCCAAGGAGTTTTTCGAACTTGCCAAGAAGCACAACGCCGAGATGGTCGACCTGAAGTTCACCGACCTGCTCGGCACCTGGCATCACTGCTCGTTCCCCACCGATACGTGGGACGAGGACACCTTCGAGGAGGGTGTGGGCTTCGACGGCTCGAGCATCCGAGGCTGGCAGGGCATTCACGTCTCGGACATGCTGGCGATCCCCGACCCGAGTACGGGTCAGATCGACCCGTTCTTTGCCGAGCCGACCATCTCGGTTATCGCCGACATCGTCGACCCCATTACCCACGAGGACTACTCGCGCGACCCGCGGCACGTGGCCCGCAAGGGCGAGCAGTACCTGAAGGATACCGGCATCGCCGACACGTGCTTCATCGGGCCGGAGCCGGAGTTCTTCATCTTCGACGAGGTCCGTTACGAGCAGAATCAGCACACGGGTATGTACCGGATCGATTCGGTCGAGGGCGCCTGGAACACCGCCCGCTTCGAAGAGCCGAACCTCGGCTACAAGCCGGGCTTCAAGGGCGGGTACTTCCCCGTCAGCCCGACCGATACGTACCACGACCTTCGCGGCGAGATGACCTACGCCTTGCGCCGGCTCGGCATCGTGGTCGAGGCCCATCACCACGAGGTGGCGACGGCCGGGCAGGCCGAGATCGACATGAAGTTCGAGCCGCTCCTGAAGATGGGCGACCAGTTCATGTGGTACAAGTACGTCATCAAGAACGTCGCCCGCCGGCACGGCAAGACGGTCACGTTCATGCCGAAGCCGGTCTTCGAGGACAACGGCTCGGGCATGCACTCGCACCTGTCGCTCTGGAAGGACGGCAAGCCGCTCTTCGCCGGCGACGGGTACGCGGGCTTCTCGGACCTGGGGCTGCACGCGATCGGGGGCATCCTGAAACACGCCCCGGCGATCCTCGCCTTCGCCGCGCCCACGACCAACTCGTACCGCCGGCTCGTGCCGGGGTTCGAGGCGCCGGTGAACTTGGTGATGAGCGCGCGGAACCGGTCGGCGGGTGTCCGCATCCCGATGTACTCCGACAACCCAAAGGCAAAGCGGCTGGAGTTCCGCTGCCCCGATCCGACGGCGAACGGCTATGTCGCCTGGACGGCCATGCTCATGGCCGCGCTCGACGGCATCCAGAACACGATCGACCCCGGCGAGCCGCTCGACCGCGACATCTACGAGATGACTGCCGAGGAACTGGCCGCCTATCCCAAGACGCCCGGCTCGTTGGAGGAGGCGATCGACGCCCTCGAGGCCGACCACGCCTTCCTGACCGCGGGCGACGTGTTCACCGACGACCTCATCCACGGGTGGATCGAGTGGAAACGCGAGAACGAACTGAACGAAATGGCGCTGCGTCCGCATCCGTACGAGTTCCACCTGTATTATGATAGTTGACGGAGCGCCGCGAAGGCAAAGAGGGTCGTGTCCCTCTTGCGTGGCCAAGGGGGCGCTCCATCGGGGGGCGCCCCCTGGTTTTTCGCGGGCGGGCCGGCCTGTGCCGGAAAGAGATGAGCATGATGCGGGACGAAGACCGATCGCGGGCGTCCAGGGGTCGCCCCCGGCGCGCTGCGCGTTCCTGTTGCCGCGGTCGGCCTCTGGTTCAGCATGGAGACCGTTTCGATGCACCCCGCCACGCAAGACACACGACCCAACGCCGCCGGATTCGTGCCGGCCCGGGGGCTCTACGACCCGGCCAATGAACGCGACGCCTGCGGCGTGGGGTTTGTGGCCCGGCTCGACGGCCGGGCCGACCATGCCCTCGTCCGCGACGCCGTCAAGGTCCTCGTGAACCTGGAGCACCGGGGCGCCCGGGGCGGCGACGCCGCCACCGGCGACGGGGCCGGTTTGCTCCTCGGCATGCCGCACGCCTTCTTCGCGCGCGTCGCGAAGGAGGAAGGGTTCACCCTTCCCGAGCCGGGCGCGTACGCGGTCGGCATGCTCTTCCTGCCCACGGACGACGACCTGCGCCAGCGGTGCCTGGCCGTGTTCGAGCGCGTCGTCGATGAGTCGGGCCTGCGCGTGCTGGGCCAGCGCGAGGTGCCGACCGCGGCCGAGGGTCTCGGTGACCTGTCGCGGTCGACCCGGCCGGAGGTCTGCCAGGTGTTCGTGGCGGCCCGGGGCGTCGGGGTGGGCGACTTCGAACGCCGCCTCTACGTGGTCCGCCGGACGGTCGAGAAGGAGGTGGCCGGCTGGACCGGCGTGGACGCCAGCCAGTTCTACGTGCCGAGCCTCTCCAGCCGCACCATCGTCTACAAGGGCCTGCTGACGGCGACGCAACTGGAGCAGTTCTACCCGGACCTCCTGGCCCCGGCGTTCGCCGCCCCGTTTGCGGTGATCCACCAGCGATACTCGACGAACACGTTCCCGACGTGGCAACTGGCCCAGCCGTTCCGGATGCTGGCGCACAACGGCGAGATCAACGCGCTGCGGGGCAACATCAGCCACATGCGGGCGCGGGAGGCGGACCTCGCGAGCGACCGCTTCGGCGCGGACCTGGAGGCGATTCTGCCGGTCATCCAGGAAGGCGGGAGCGACTCGGCCATCTTCGACAACACGCTGGAACTGCTCGTGCAGGCCGGCCGCAGCCTCCCGCACGCCGCCATGATGATGGTGCCCGAGGCGTGGGGCGCCGCGTTCCACATGGGCGCCGACAAGCGGGCCTTCTACGAGTATCACGCCGCCATCATGGAACCGTGGGACGGCCCGGCGGCGCTGGTCTTCGCGGACGGGCGGTACATCGGCGCCACGCTCGACCGGAACGGCCTGCGGCCGTGCCGGTACACGGTCACGCGCGACGGGTACGTCGTCCTCGCCTCAGAGACGGGCGTGTTGGAGTTCGAGCCCGAGCGCATCCTGCGCTTGGGCCGCCTTCAGCCGGGGCGCATGCTGCTCGTGGACCTGGAGCAGGGCCGCATCGTGCCGGACCCGGAGATCAAGGGCAAGATCGCCCGGCAGCGGCCGTACCGCCGGTGGGTCAAGGACCACGTGATCGAACTCCGGGGCCTGCTGAGCCCGGCGGAGGTGCCCGTGCCGGATCTCGAGACGCTCCGGGCCCGGCAGCGGGCCTTCGGGTACACCGAGGAGGAGTTGCGGATGGTCCTCGGGCCGATGGCGTCGCGCGGGCAGGAAGCGGTCGGCTCCATGGGCAACGACGCCGCCCTGGCGGTCCTCTCGAACCGGAGCGAATCGCTCTTCGCGTACTTCAAGCAACTCTTCGCCCAGGTGACCAACCCGCCGATCGACCCGCTGCGCGAAGCGCTGGTGATGAGCCTGATGAACTTCGCTGGGCCGCAGCGCAACCTCCTGGACGAAACGCCCCAGCACTGCCGCCGCCTCAAACTGCATCACCCGATCCTCACGCCGGAAGACATGGCCCGGATCGAGGCGTCGCGGAACCCGGACGTCGTCGTCCGGTCCATCGACATCCTGTTCCCGGCGGGCGGCGACGGGGACGCCATGAGGCGGGCCCTGGACGAGGCCTTCGCCCGGGCCGAGGACGCCATCGCCGACGGCGCCACGCTGCTCGTCCTGACGGACCGCGGTGCCGACGCCAATCGCGTGCCGATCCCCGCGCTGCTCGCCACCGCGGGCCTGCACCATCACCTGATTCGCGCGGGCCTGCGGACCCGGGCCTCCATCCTCGTCGAGACCGGCGAAGCCCGCGAGGTGATGCACGTGGCCCTGCTCGTCGGGTACGGGGCGACGGCCGTGTGTCCGCACGTGGCGATGGCCACCGTCAAGGCGATGGCCGAGGAAGGGCGCCTCGAAGAAACGACCGCGCCGGACGCGGCCGTCGATAACTACATCACGGCGCTGAAGAAGGGGCTGATGAAGACGTTCAGCCGGATGGGTATCTCGACGATCCGCTCGTACTTCGGGGCCCAGATCTTCGAGGCCGTTGGCCTCGCCCGCGAGGTGGTCGACACGTACTTCACGGGCACGGCGTCGCGCATCGAGGGCGTGGGCCTGGACGCCATTGCCCGGGAGGCCGCTGACCGGCACGCCCGCGGCTTCGGCCCCGACGCGCCGCGCGGCCGGCTGCTCGACGCGGGCGGCGACTACCACGTCCGCGCCGGCGGCGCCCGGCACCTGTGGACGCCCGAGGCCGTCCAGAACTTCCAGCACGCCGTCCGCACGGACAACTATGAGGCGTTCCAGGAGTACGCGCGGGTGATCGACGACCAGTCCGCCGCCCACGTGACGCTGCGGAGCCTCTTCCGCTTCGTGCCCGGCGAGCCCGTGCCGCTCGAGGAGGTGGAGCCCGTCGAGGCGGTCATGCAGCGGTTCGTGACGGCGGCCATGTCGTTCGGCTCGATCAGCAAGGAGTGTCACGAGGCCATCGCCATCGCGATGAACCGGGTGGGCGGCAAGTCGAACTCCGGCGAGGGCGGCGAGGACCCGGCCCGCTACGTCCCCTTGCCGAACGGCGACCTGCGCTGCTCGGCCATCAAGCAGGTGGCGAGCGGCCGGTTCGGCGTCACGACCGAGTATCTTGTCAACGCCGACGAACTCCAGATCAAGATGGCCCAAGGCGCCAAGCCGGGGGAGGGTGGCCAGTTGCCGGGGCACAAGGTCAGCCCGGAGATTGCCCGCGTCCGGCACACCACGCCGGGCGTCACGCTCATCTCGCCCCCGCCGCACCACGACATCTACTCCATCGAGGACCTCGCCCAACTCATCTACGACCTGAAGAGCGCGAACCCGGCCGCCCGCATCTCCGTCAAACTCGTCTCCGAGATCGGCGTCGGCACGGTGGCGGCGGGCGTGGCCAAGGGCAAGGCCGACATGGTCCTCATCTCCGGTCACGACGGCGGCACGGGCGCGAGCCCGTTGACGTCCATCAAGCACGCCGGCCTGCCGTGGGAACTTGGCTTGGCCGAGACCCAGCAGACCCTCGTGACGAATCACCTGCGCGACCGCATCCGCGTGCAGACCGACGGGCAACTCAAGACCGGGCGCGACCTCGCCGTCGCCGCCCTGCTCGGGGCGGAGGAGTTTGGCTTCGGCACGACGGTCCTGGTGAGCCTCGGCTGCGTGATGGCCCGCAAGTGTCACCTGAATACGTGCCCGGTGGGGGTGGCCACCCAGGACCCGCGGCTGCGGGCCCGGTTCACGGGCAAGCCCGAGCACGTGGTCCGGTTCATGCGATTCATCGCCCAGGGCTTGCGGGAACACATGGCGGAACTCGGCTTCCGGACGGTCGACGAGATGGTCGGCCGGGTCGACCGGCTCGACGTGGAGCCGGCCGTCGAACACTTCAAGGCCAAGGGGCTGGACTTCAGCCCGGTCCTCACGCCCGCCGAGCCCGACGCAGGAACCGACCGCCTCTGCGTCCGCGCCCAGGACCACGAACTCCCGCAGCGGCTGGACTTCCAGTTGCTCGAGAAGGTCCGGCCGGCCGTCGAGGACGGTAAGGCCGTGCACATCGAGAGGCCCATCCGCAACGTCCACCGCGCCGTGGGGTCGACCCTGAGCGGTGAGATCGTCAAGCGCCACGGCCCGGACGGGCTGCCGGACGACACGCTCCGGCTCGACTTCACGGGCAGCGCGGGCCAGAGCCTCGGCGCGTTCCTCGCGCCCGGCGTCACGATCACCGTGGCAGGCGACGCCAACGATTACCTCGGCAAGGGGATGAGCGGCGGGCGGATTGTCCTGAAACCCCCGCACGGGGCACGCCTCCAGCCGCAGGAGAACGTCATCGTCGGCAACGTCGTCCTGTACGGTGCCACGGGCGGCGAACTGTACGTGGGCGGCCTGGCGGGCGAGCGGTTCGCCGTCCGCAACTCCGGCGCCACCGCCGTCGTCGAAGGCGTGGGCGACCACGGATGCGAGTACATGACCGGCGGGGTGGTGGTCGTGCTCGGCCCCACGGGATACAATTTCGCGGCCGGCATGAGCGGTGGCATCGCGTACGTCTACGATGAATCCGAGCAGTTGGGCACGCGCTGCAACCTCGACATGGTGGACATGGAGAGCGTGTGGGCGGAGGAGGACCGGGCGTCGCTCCGCAGCCTCGTGGAGCGGCACCTGGAACTCACCGGCAGCCCGCTCGCCCGCGAACTCCTGGACGACTGGCAGGCCCGGTGCCCGCTCTTCGTCAAGGTCATGCCGATCGAGTACCGCAAGGTGCTGGAACGGATGCGGCTGCGGGCCGACCGCGATGCGGAAACCGTGTCGGCCACGGAAGAGGTCTACTGAGCGATGGAACGGCTCGAAAACAATGATCAACAAGGAATAATGAATGGTGAATGATGAAAGAACAAGCCACGTGCCTTGGCCGCAACCGGCCGCTTAAGCGCGCTTTGCCGTGGTCGTTCACTTCATCATTCCTCGTTGAGCATTCGCTGTTCATGATTGTTGTTTAGCCGTAAGCAGGAGATGCACGATGGGCAAGCCAACCGGATTCCTCGAATTCATCCGCCGTAACGCGCCGAAGCGGCCCGTGGACCAGCGCGTCCACGACTGGCGCGAGGTCGAAGGCCTACTCGGCGACGACGCCATCCGCGAGCAGGGCGCCCGCTGCATGGATTGCGGCATCCCGTTCTGCCACGCGTACGGGTGCCCGCTGTCGAACCGGATCCCGGAGTTCAACGAGACGGTGTACCGCGGCGACTGGGAGCGGGCGCTCGAGTACCTGCACGCGACGAACAACTTCCCGGAGATCACCGGCCGCGTGTGCCCCGCCCCGTGCGAGGCGGCCTGCACGCTGGCCATCGGCGCCGAGCCGGTCACGATTCGCCAGATCGAACTGGCGGTCGTCGAGCACGGCTGGCGCGAAGGGCTGATCCGGCCCGAGCCGCCGCGCGAGCGGACCGGCCGGCGCGTCGCGGTCGTCGGCAGCGGCCCGGCGGGGCTGGCGGCCGCCCAGCAACTTGCTCGCATGGGGCACGAGGTGGTCGTCTTCGAGAAACGCGAGCGCGCGGGCGGCCTGCTGCAGTACGGCATCCCGGACTTCAAACTCGAGAAGTGGGTCCTCCAGCGCCGGCTCGACCAGGTGCGGGCCGAGGGCGTCGCGTTCGAGGTCGGTGTCACCGTGGGCCGCGACGTTTCCATGCGGTACCTGCGGCGCAAGTTCGACGCGATTCTGCTCGCCGTCGGGGCCGAGGCGCCGCGCGACCTCACGCTGCCGGGGCGGGGCCTGGAGGGTATCCACTTCGCCATGGACTTTCTGGTCCAGCAGAACCGCCGCGTGGCCGGCGAGACCGTGCCGCGAGAGGAGGCCATCTGGGCCGAAGGCAAACGCGTGGTCGTCATCGGCGGCGGCGATACGGGGTCGGACTGCGTCGGCACCGCCCGCCGGCAGGGGGCGGCGGAGATCACGCAGATCGAACTCCTGCCCGAGCCGCCCGACGACCGGCCGGCCGATTGCCCCTGGCCCGCCTGGCCCACCGTCAAACGCACCAGCAGCAGCCACGAGGAAGGGTGCACGCGGCTCTGGGGTGTGCTGACGAAGGAGTTCCTGGGCCACGGCGGCATCGACGTCCGGGCCATGCGGTGCGTCCGCATCGACTGGACGAAGCCCCACGGCAAGCAGCCGTTCAGCGAGGCGCCGGACTCGGAGTTCGAACTCCAGGCCGACCTCGTGCTCCTGGCCCTCGGCTTCGTCCACGTGCAACACGGGCCGCTCGTCCAGGAGGTCGGCCTGGCGACCGACGAGCGCGGTAACCTGGAAACCGATGCCCGCGGCATGACGAGCGAGGCGGGTATCTTCGCCGCCAGCGACTGCGTCCACGGGGCGTCGCTCGTCGTCCGGGCCATTACGGCGGGACGCGACGCCGCGGAGCACATCGACGGGTACCTTAGCCGTGACGACCACGGCCGCATCACCGAGGACCAATGAACAAGGACGAGGGACTGATGACGGTCTTTCCCTTGAACCTGCGGGGGCCGGGCCCTAAAATCCACCCCGGGCCCGTCGAGGTATTCCCCCAGGAGCCGTTTCGCCGAGGGGCACACTCTACGCCCGCCGCGGGATACGAGCAGAGGCAGGAGCCGCTGTGACCGACCACGCCACGCCAACGTC
>Ga0180432_10009954_pt1 | contig 11484 bp, 8 predicted proteins | sample SS_ome_10_FD_132414 | JGI IMG/M metagenome (GOLD analysis project Ga0180432, IMG submission 132414) | Hypersaline lake sediment archaeal communities from the Salton Sea, California, USA - SS_1_MS_2 metaG | ecosystem: Environmental > Aquatic > Non-marine Saline and Alkaline > Hypersaline >... | reverse complement strand
GACCGACAAGCCGAACTCATTTAGCCCAGCAATGATCGGCTTGGCCAGAGAATCCACGCCCGCCACAACCACGTTGACGCAAACTATTGAACAGCAAAACTCACGCTTGTTTTAGGACTAGTATGATCCAGGCGTTCATGCCATTTTGCGACCGTTGTGGGAGTCAGGAATGTCACTTTCTCGCCCACCGGCCAGAAGACCTGGATCACGCAAGCCGGCCGCCCGTGGAAATCGCGCAATTGGTACGGTGCTCGATATTCATCTTCCGGTCCGCAAATCTTCGTGGGTGAGTAACAGTGCGATATCACCAATGAGTTTGTGGCTGTCAAGTGTCCGACGTTGCCCATGACCAGCGGGCGCCCGCAAATCATGTGCGTCACCAGGTCCGCCACACCGAAGTCCGGGTCGCCTTCGCAGATTCCCACCAGGCCCTCGTCGTTCAGACGGGATATGGCCACACAGCCCGGCCCGGGATCGCCCGGCGCACCGATGCACGCCGCACCGGCGACGATGGCGCCTTGGCAGTTGTTCTTGCGAATCAGATCTCGCAAGACGACGTAGTGCTTTGCCGCGTTGAAGATCGCCTTTTTCTCCGGCTCGACAACCTTCTTGGCAGTCTTTTCATAGAAGTCGGCCAACTGCCGCATCTCGTCGCTCGCTGCGTACTTGTGGTAGATCGCAAGGTAGTCGGGGAAATCGACGAATCCGGGGCCCAGCGGGTGGCGACGGCCGTGGACGTCATGGATACGGTTTTCGTCATAGACCTCATTGGATTTTGGTGAAGCATACACCAAATTCGCCTGCTTCAGCCGCGCCGGAGCGCTCACCAGCCGCAGGGATGTTTCCAGCCAGCTCACATCCGGAGCCGCACACACATACGTGTTGGGCTTGCCGTATCGGACGGGTGGTCCAAATTCTATGTTCGGCAGGTTGAAGAAGACGACGGTCGGAATGTCGCCGCGTCCGTCGAGAATCTTTCCGACAGGGTCCCAGCCCGGGCCTTCAAATCCTGCTCGTACTGGTAGCTTGGCGGGAAGGACCCCCGTTCAGCGAGGATCGTTACACCACCTAGTGCCTTGGCGCCGAAATCGACTCGGTTCATATAAAGCGTCTGCGACTCTCGCGTGCCGCCAATCGTCATCCCGAACTCGCCGTTTCCGAGGTTGGGTCCCTTCGTGTAGGAGATCGTCACCACACCTTTCGGCAACGAGGAGTAAACCCCGGTGGATTCCTGCAGGATCCTGGTCAGGTCATCTTCGGCGGACAAACGCAGACAAAGCCCCAGTAGAATCGAGAAGCAACAAAACGTGTTCAGGTTCTTTCCCTTCATCGGGAGTGCTCCTCTTCTGTCGCCAGGGCAGCTTTGAAGGTCTTGATCTCGTAAGGGCGGATCGTCAGCGGCACCGTGCCGTCGGCCAGCGGTACATCGCTGTCTTCGCGTTCCAGGAGATTGCATTGGGCGGCCCGCACGAATGGCCGTGCGGCTCGCAGAACTGCTTCGTGTTCGATACCGTACCTCTCGACGACGCGGATGATCAGCTCACTCGAATGCCTTGCTCTCTTTACGGCCTCCAGAGTGATGCCGTTGGTGAAGGCGGAGGCTTCGACATCGGTGAGTGACAGAAAGCTGTGTGCCGACGGCAAGTCTCCGTCGTGGGAATCGCAGACCACCGTCTCAACCGGATCGTTCAGGTCGAGGGCTTCGTCGTGCGTGTGAGCCCGTCGCCAATCGAAGTCGTGCGGGTAGAGCGAATAGACGAAATGGTGCTCTTCCTGGTCTGAAACAGGGTCCGGGTACTTCGGGCCCTTCAGAAGCGTCAGGGCCATCATCCCGCCGTGTGCTTCGTGGCCGTACTTACAGTCGTTCAACAAGCTCAGGCCATAGTCGGGTTGCGAAAGGTCCATCCAGAGGTGGGCGGGCACCTCGAACTTGGCTTGCTCAAACGAGTTGTTTCGAGTGGTGGGACGCTGGATGTTGCCGTAAGCGATGTCGAAGGTCGCCTGACGGGCAGCAATCGGCGTGTGGAACCGGACCTTCAAGAGCTTGTGTTGTTCGTGCCAGTCGATGCAGGTCTCGAAATCGACCCGCTTTGCCCCGGCGGCAAGGACGATCCGCTGGACGATTGTCGAGTTGCGGAACTTGCGAGTGACTTCAATGGCCGATCGAACCGCCCCCTCTTCCGACACGCGAACGGTCGCACCGGGAAGATCGTACAGAAGGTCCGTGTAGTGCGGCTCGATGTCCCAGGCATCGAACGTACCGGGGATGTCCTGATACAGACAGAAGACATTCCCTCGGCCGTCCGGGTCGATCCACTCTCGGCTAGCCTTTGTGTCTCGCAACGAGGTGATTTCGCCTTCGCTGTTGACGGCCACCTTGAGCCGTTCGTTTTCCAGGCCGGTCGTTGAAACTCGGACAGCCGGAAATGTCTCTATACCGGGGCCGTCGATTAGACGATACGTCTTGTAGCCACATGACGGAAGGTTGGCGACTGGGAAGACGAGACACGTCTGACCCGTTGCGAAATCCTCGGTGAACTGGTGGGGAATCTGTCGGCCTTCGGGATCGAGGACGTGAATGTCCTGCCGGGCCATTTCGATGCGGGCAAGCGAGTCCCGCGTGAAGGGTTGACCATTGAATACGAGGAGGGCACGTCCGGGCCCGCGAGTGTCGACCCGGCTGGCGATGTTGTCAAGAGCGCCGCGCAGAACCCGATGTCCAATCTCCGTTGCCGTGTCGTACGCTTCGAGCAGATCGTCGTAGGCGGCCGTGATGTGCGTACCGGGCAGCGAGTCGTGAAATTGGTTCGTCAGTACGAGTTCCCATCCCCGATCGAGCTCGCTCTGCGGATAGGGAACATTTGCAAAGCACGAAAACAACTCCGCCTTGCGATACAGGAACTCGCAGTAGCGGTTGAGCTTCTTCAGCCGGCCCTTCGTGGTGTAGACGCCTCGGTGTTCCTCCAGGTACAGTTCATCGTCGAGCACGGGCAGATCGGCACCAAGGGCCTTCTCATACATGCTTTCCAGACAACGTTCCACGGTTGAGGACGTTGTAGGCACCATGCCGGGAAAACTCTCGTAGCGTTTGACATACTCGAGCATTTCAGGGTCGGGACCGCCGCCGCCGTCGCCCCACCCGTACGTGAACAAACTCTCGCCGACCGAGGCCTTCTTCGAAAAGCCGTCCCAATGCTCTTTCAAATGGTCCGGTTCCATCGTACCGATGAAGATCGTTGGCGGCACCGTCGCGAAGATTCGCGATCCGTCGGGCCCTTGCCACCAGAATACGCTGTGCCGCCATGGGTTCGTATCGTTCCAGGCCGCCATCTTGTGCGTTACAAAGTACTTCAGGCCGCACTGGACGAAGATCTGTGGCATCGTCCATGCGTTGCCGAAGACATCGGGAACCCACGCGGTCTTGGGTGTTATGCCGAACTCTTGCTCGATGAACTCAATCCCGTGGAGTAACTGCCGGACGAACGATTCCCCTGAAGGAAGGTTGCAGTCGGGCTCGACCCAGAAAGCGCCGATGACCTCCCAACGCCCTTCCCGAACTCGCTGCTTGACCTGCTCAAAAATCTCCGGATAGGTCTCCTTCATTTCTCGATACATAAGCGGTTGACTCTGGCAGAACGTGTAGTGTGGATACCGCTCCATCATCCGCAAAGCCGTAGCGTGTGTGCGGCCAATCTTGCGAACGAATTCGGCGTGCGTCCAGAGGTACACCAAGTCGAGATGGGAATTCCCGCAGAGGTGGATTTTGCCCTTCTTCCGGAACTCTTGGCTCTGGTAGATCTTCCTGCGAACGATTCCCTGGGCGTGAAGGGCCATCCCGCGGACCACATCGTAGGAGCGCTCCTCCTGATCGATGTGGCGCGTCGCCTCTGCCAAGGCATGACGCAGAAACTCCAGCAACTCCGGTTCGATCCCTTCGACCATCATGACGTTAAACGCCGCCCGCAGGTCCCAGTATGCCTCGTTAATCTGCGGGTCGAAGGTGGCCCATTGCGACTCCTCGAAGGTCTTGACCTCACCTTCGCCGAAGTGCCACATGATGTAGCATTCGGCCTCGAGTTGATAGACCTCGGTGCCTGCGGCGCAATCGGTCATCGGCACACTGTCGCGGAACGGATCGAGCCCATGGTAGGGCAAGCCGTCGACTGACAGCAGACCGTCTCCGCTGAAATACACCTTCAGCACCACGGGCTTGCCGGCGAATCGTTCGGGCATGGTCGCCTGGCAGCGGAACAGGGCGCTCTGGTCGGGTCCGCCCCACGTCTCGCCAACGCGGATCGGTCGCCAGTCGGCATCGTCGAAGATCCGTTCCCGCTTGCGGGTGTATCGGAATTGCCGGAACTCCCAGTCTTCCAGAGGTTCACTTTCGGGATGAATCCACGGTCGCAGCGACTCGATCTTCTGTTGAATGATCTCTTCAAATGAAACGATCCGCCGCTGCTTGCCCTTAATGAGCCCGCGCCATTTGTCGAGGATCTTTTCCACACCGCTCTTCGCCATCGCTACACCGTGTTTTGCATCTTCCGAGATTCGTAAAGTCAGTCTTCAGGCAAAGTTCTGTACCAGGTAAAATACAGGGCGACGCAACATGCCGCAAACACACCCAACACGACGGCCGTTTCGGTATACCACTTGCCCATGAAGTAGATCGGCGACATATACAACGCGTACATCGCCACGATGCCCAGAAAAACGTTTAAGGCTACCAGACCGGGCTGCAGCGGAGTACGCATCGGCATGCCCGATTCGATGACCCGCTGCTTGATCCAGCCCCACCATCCGAACGGGCGCACCAGCCGGTAGAACTCGTCGATGTGCTCTGCCGCAACCGGCCGCGTCCACAGCGACACCGCAATGCACGTCCCCAGCGACATCACCAGGATCGTATAAGTAAAGTAACTGTCGTGAATACCCTGGATCCAAGCCCCTTCCGGCACGAACTGTTTGGCGAGCATGACCAGGGCGGGAATCAGACCGATTACACTGCCGGCGGCAAACCCCCAGCCGTTCATCCGGCCCCAGTACCACCGCAAGGCCAGCGGCACGACGAAGCAGGTCACCAGCCCCCCGAGCATCCACATCCAGATGCCGTTGAGCGAACTCTTGACAACCATCAAGTACCCGAATCCGATCGTCGTAACCACGAGTCCCGCCGTGGCCAGGTAGCTCGGCAGCATGTGCCCGCCCTCCTCGACATCCTTCTCGTGGTGGAAGATCGGTTCGTACATGTCCCGAACGATGATCGACGCCGTGGCGTTGATCTCGCTGCTAAAGGTGGACATGTACGCGGCGACCAACCCGGCGACCACCAGCCCCTTCATGCCGGTGAACAACAAGTCCGACTTGAGGAACAGGGGCACGACGGCATCCGGGTCGGCCCCCGTAACCGTCTGCTCTCGGAACACCGCGAATGCCAGAAACGCCAACCCGCCGAGGAAGACCCATCGCGGCAAGGCCAGCACCGTCCACAGGGCGGCCATCCAACTGGCTTCTCGACCGTTCTTCGCCGCAAGGAACCGCTGCTCGCCGTAACGTCCTCCGGCACCGCCAACCGATCCGATGAGGCCCACCAACGAGAACGCGAAAGCCGCGCCGGCGAAGTCGCTCCAGCCCTGGTAGTCTTTGCTCTGCGCGAACTCTCCAAGCTTAGGGGTCGGGTCGAATGCCAGGGAACGCCAATAGTCGGAGGTGACATTGCCGTGGGCGAGCGCTTTGTGCAGTTGCCCGGCGTCGTATTGAGTAAAGCAGATGTAGCCGACGATGAACGAGACGGTAAACAGCAGCAGTGTCTGCAGGAAGTCGGTCAAGATCACACCGCGAAAACCGCCGACAAGCACGTAGAGGCCGGTGATGCCGATCACGGTCATCGCGGTCGGGTGGCCGTCGAACCCGAGCTTCACTGCGAACTTGTGAATCACGATGTACGACATGGCCAGTTGCGCAATGCTGAACATGGTTATCATGACGGCGAACCCGATCCTCGCCGCGACGGCCCCGCCATCAACGCCAAACCGTATCCTGTTCAGCTCCGCCGAGGTCATCACGCCGGTGCGGCGAATCCACACGCCCATGAACGCCATGAGAAAGATGCAGTTGGGCATCCACCAGATCAGCGTGGTCCACCACGATTTCATTCCCAGAACCATCAGCATCGAAATCATCCACACGGTGCCGCTGATCGAGTAGTTGGTTGACGCGCCGGACGCCGCAAGCATCCACCACTTACCCTGGTTATCGCCCAAGAAATAGGAACGCATCCCCGTGGCCGACTTGCGGCTGAAGTAAACGCTGGCACCGATGGTGATGGCGAAGTAGATCGAGATGATGCTGATATCGATCCACGTCATGTGTCACCCTCTCTTCACATCAATCATTGTCCCGCACCCGCAGTTGTGTTCTCGTCCGATCCTCTCCCACTCATCGAAGACCGCCATGGCCGTTTCTGGCACGCCGGCCAGCTCGAACGAGAACTGGGCAATCACGCCGCCGGTCGCGTCCCACAAGTGGCGCGCCACCTTCTGCACGGCGTCGCGGCCGACTTGCGGATCTGGAGAAGCCAGCACGTGTTGCCGATCAATCTCGCCCCAGAACGTGATTTTACCTTTTGCTCGCTGAGCCACGTCGGTCATGTCCATGCAGAAGAGCTGCGAGTTGATCGCGTCGACACCCGCCTCGATCAGGTCCTCGTAGATTGCGGTGATATTTCCATCGGAGTGCATGAAAGCGAACTTGCCCGCCGCATGAGCCAGATCGCAGTAGTCTCGGTAGAGCGGTTTGAACAGTTCCCGCCACGACGAGGGCGAAATCAGCAGCGAGTTCTGCGAGCCCCAATCGTCCTGAAAGAATATGCCGTCTACGTCGGTCCCCGTCCAGAACTCGACTTCTTTCAGGTAGAACTCGTGAATGGCCCGCAGCAGTTCGGCCGCTCCTCGTTCGGGCGAGGTCAGATCCACCATGGCGTCGGCCGTCCCCCGCAGGAACTGGTACCGTTCCCAAGGCCGCGGTCCGCACCCGGACAGAACGAACAGGTCGCTCTCGGCGCAAAACCGATTTACCCGATCGCGGGCAGCTAACTCATCATGCGGCAAGACATCGTATGGTGGGCGAATCGAACGCCAGTCCGCGACATCCCGCAACTTCGGCTGTTTGACCTCGCCGACGATTCCGCCATGGACGTTGACGAACTCGCACTCCCATTCGTCAACGTAGGTCCCCACCGCATACGGGTCGCCGCGTTTCTCGACCGGGATATCGTACACATCGTCGGCCCAAGTGATGTCGGATGGGAACCGCTCCTGCAAGAGTTCTGTCTGCTCCGGGTAGCGCCGCTCGGCCCACGGCAGCAGCCACATGTGCCGCGGAACACGCCGTGGCGAGGTGAACTCCAACGCCGCCGTGACGAGTTGTCGGGAATCAGCCGGCATCGCTTGCGACTCCTAGTTCGTGGCTCCCGTATTTTTCGGCCGCCCGATACATCGCCAGGGCGTTCTCCGGCGGAACGGCGTCGATGAGGATATTGCACGTGCTGAGGATGAATCCGCCGCCCGGGGCAATCTTCTCGCACAACCGGCGCACCTGGGCTTCGACTTCCTCGGGCGTTCCAAACGGCAGCAATCGGTCCAGATCGAGGTTGCCCATCAGGCACAACCGGTCGCCGTAGTCGCGTTTGACCTGCTCGATGTCCATGCCCGCGCTGGGTTGTAGCGACTGCAAGCCGTCGAAGCCACACTCGACAATCTCCGCCAGGGCCGTGCGGATGTCGCCGTCGGTGTGCAGAAACACGGGCACGTCACGATGGGCTTTGATGCGCGAAACCGCATCGGCCCATAGCGGATAGACGAAACGCTCCATGATCCGCGGGGGCAGAAACAGACCGCTGTTGTACGCGATATCGTCGGCCATCAGGATCGCGTCAGCGCCGTGATCGAGGAATATCTTCGCCCGGCCCACCTCGAACTCCATCACCTTCTCGGCCAGCGCAATGATCTGGTCGGTATTGGTCATGCACCAGACGAGGAAGTCTTCGGTGCCGAGCATCCAGTCCAAAGAACTGACCGGGCCACCGATCTGGCAGAACAGGAACAAGTCGCTGTGGTCGCGGAACCAGTCGAGCATTTCGGTACGGCAGAGGCCGAGATCGGGGACCGAATAGGATGCCGCGTCGGAAATATCGCCAATCGCCGGCTTGACCAACTGGGAACTCCCCTCGGTAATCACGTGCTCGTCGCCCAACGCGCTTAGGTATACTGGGTAGCCCCGATCATCTTGGCCTACTTCCTCCATCGGGAATTGGTGGATGTCGATCAGGTCGGCCCCCAGGACCCGCCGGGCGGCCAGTTGCCGTTCGTAGTCCGTGGACCGGTTGTACTGTTCCTCGCCAATCAGCGCCCGCAGCAGGCCGTTTTCGATCGCCAGATCGCCCTTGGGCACCCGGTCGGGTTCCTCGTGGCGGATGGCGGACACGACTCGCAGCTTCTTGTTCATGGCGATCCTTTGACCGGGCGCAACAGAAGCGTCTGACCCCTGGCCGTTTTCAGCGTCGCGCGGTCGTTCGAAAAGGTCTCGGCCGGTCTGCCGTTGCGCAGCACTTGCACCGTCTTTCCAGGCCAGGGATTCACGATCGTGCAATCCCTGCCGCGTTCGCTCAGGATCGACACGTACTGCACGGTGCCGTCGCGCAGCTCGCCGGAAACCAGAAAGGCCCCTTCCGCACGGAGGTTTCGGAACATCGCGTCGCGATCCTTCGGCCAGACCGGAAAGACCCGCAAGACGCCCTTGTGGCCCATGCAGAGCATCTGGTTGATCGTGTTGGGAACGATGCTGCAATTCTCGATGCCGTGTGGATTGCGCGCCGCCCAGCCGTTTGTATTGGCATGCTTCGTTACATAGGTGTGGAGTTTCTCGAGGATCACTTCCGGATCGTACCCCACCCGCACCGCCGCCGGGAAGATGCTGTTCATGCCGTTGTTGTCGGCCCAGCGGTTCATCACTTCGATGGTGTTGCGGGAGATTCTGAGCAATTGTGGATCGCTGTCGAGATGGATGGCCCCGGCCGGATAGATGTGCTGGATGCCCAGCGTGTTGTTGCGCCACCACGGCGTGCCCTTCTCGGTGTATCGAAAGACGGTTTTGCCGTTCTTCTCCTGCGTGGTCCACGTGCTGAGGTTGTCGAGGATGTGTCGCCACTTTTCGTGGCGATCCAAATCGGTCTTCAACTCCTTGCTCATGTCGATCGCCAATGCCAGGGAGTTTCTGACGAGCCCCAGCGACAAAATCGGATTGAAGTCGCCAAACGTGTTCTCATGCACCGCATCGTCCCGGATCACGTAGCGATTGTTTGATTCCTCCCACGTCACGTAGTCCTCCCAGAAGTCGGCAACCGCACGGACCAGCGGATAGAGTTCCTTGGCATATTCCGGGTCGTAGGTCGCATACCAGCGCGAGGCGATGTTGACCAGGCAGTAAGACGCGTTGCTTTTCTGTCCGCAAAACAGCCCGGGGCTCGAATCGCCCCGCCGGTCGTATCCATGGCCTCGTGTTACCTCCATGCCCTTTGGGCCGATCCCGACCGGGTAGTAGACGCCCCGGCATTTCAGCTCCTTCTGCGCGTACTCCCTCGCCTGCTCCATGAAGTCGACAATCGGGGCGTGGTAGGGATCGGCCTGCTCGATGTGATTGGAGCTGTAAAGGCCGTAGTAGGGGGCCATGTGGTTGTAGTTGAGGTGATAGTCCCCGTTCCATCCGGGGCTGTCGGTCGTGACCCACGTGCCGAACAGACCCGGCGGGAACTCCGGATCGCGGCTGCACGAGGCCATCACGTAGTTCGACATGTAATACTGGCGTTCGATCTCCTTGTCGGGGATCTCCACGAGCGACCGGGCCCAGAAGTCGTGCCACCAGGCGGTGTGATCGCGCCAGCATCGCTCAAGCTTTCCGGCATCAAGGCCCGAAACTCTCTTCTGCACGTCTGTCAGATACGACTTGCTCTTGAAGACGCTCTGCATAGCGACAACCAACGTCACCGGCTTGTCGGGACCGGCGGTGAACGTCATCTTATCCAGGCCGATGAGTTTCGCGGCCGCGGCGGCTTCCGTGGATATCTCGACGCCCTCGGTAAACTTCCGCACGCCCCAGCGAGTCCCGCCGGTCTCCCCTTCCTCCGTCTCGGAACCGGCGCCGGTCTGCACCCAGAGTTTGGCGTCGCCATCGACCGTGCCGCCTTGGCAAGTGATCTCGACGACAAGCAGGTTCTCGGTGGCCGCAACCCAGGATCGCATCGTCACGACGAGCTTGTCTTTGGTAAACGTCCCTACCGTAACCCCGTCATAGGGAAACTGCTCCACACGATAGGTCGCGCCGGCCAACCCGGGAATTGCCAGGTCGATTCCGCCGAACACCCTCGGGCCGGAGCCCGCCCCGTGCTTGAGTCGCCAGAAGTCGTTCTTGCAGAGCCAGAACCGCTGCTGCTCGGGCGGGCCGCTCAGCGCCACGCCCATGTCGCCGTTGCCCAACAGCGGCGCGTCAACCGCCATCTTCGAGGGGATCTTCTTCGGCGGCCCCAGGAAGACCGCCCGGTGCGAGCCGACAATTCGCTTTGCCTCGGCCTGCATCGTCGGGCCGGCGTCTTCCGAGCGGCAGCAATCCGCCAGGCACGGTGAGAAAACCACGGCGAGCAACATCCATTTCAGAACGGTTCGTTTCATGGGAGGGGCCTTTGCTGTGGACGCGAGTTTGCCCAACGTATCGGGAGGTTGGGCGGCAGGTGTTGTTGACCGATAGTCTACCCGCCACAGCCGGAAAAAGAAATGGATTTTCTTCCAACTTTGATTACAATACTTACCAGACGAATCGACCGCAAAGGGATGGCTCAAGAACACCTTCGGGGTTCGGCCGTAGCCACGCTCGCCAGAGCGTGGGCAGCGCAGATCTCCACGGTCTGCCAACCGTGGCTACTCCCGAAGTTGTTTCTGAGCGGTTCGAAAGGGCCGCGATGACCAGAAAAAGCCCACGCCGCGTCCTGTTGGCCTCCTCCTGGGGAAACCAGGTTTTCGCCCTGGCGCTGGCACAGTGCGCCAGGGATTTTGGGTGGCACCTTGACCTTCAGACGTATCTGACCGGCGAGTTGCCCGACCGTTGGGAAGGCGAGGGAATCATTGCGTTGCTGGAAATCGGGACGCCCATCGCCGCGGCCCGGGCGTGCCGCGGCTCGTTTTTCCACGATCACACCTTGTCCGTCCTCCAACGCCGGAGAGACTCTGGCTATTCCGTGTCAACGTAAAGCCCCCCTCCACAAAGCAGCGATCCCCAACCCCTTCGAGGGGCTCGTGCCCCGGCACTGGGATTATTTTTGGTTCATCTCCCATTTCCGGGGAATGCGGCCCGGATTCTGAGGAAGAAGTACTCGTCGTCGCGGAAGCCGTAGGCCATCCGCTTGATGACTTTGATCTTGTTGTTCATTCCTTCGAG
>Ga0180432_10009952_pt1 | contig 11487 bp, 6 predicted proteins | sample SS_ome_10_FD_132414 | JGI IMG/M metagenome (GOLD analysis project Ga0180432, IMG submission 132414) | Hypersaline lake sediment archaeal communities from the Salton Sea, California, USA - SS_1_MS_2 metaG | ecosystem: Environmental > Aquatic > Non-marine Saline and Alkaline > Hypersaline >... | reverse complement strand
GGCAGCACTGTTGGCCTCGATGACCACCGGGGCCATAATCTTAATGTTGCTGGGTAACAATCCTCCTGCGGCCGGGCCGTTTTCCCTCTGGACATACTATTCTCTGGATCCCGTGAAGACAGCTATTTCTACCGATAAACCTCAATCCGCCGGCCGGTGGAACCGAATCGAGATTTTTTACAGCGGCACAAAAGCCGGTAACATACAGCAATTGATCTCGCGAAATGGCCTGACAAACCCCAAAGATGCAAACTTTCATTTCTGCCTGTGCAACGGTTTAGGCGCCCCTGACGGCCAGATTCTCCCTACTGAAAAGTGGCGAAAACAATGGTCCGCCATTCCGGGCCGAGGCTGGTACGGCAACAGCCAGACCATCCGAATCTGCATCGTCGCCGACGGCAGGACCGCCATGATTACAGACAACCAGGCCAAAAGGCTACAGGTATTGGTCGAAGCTCTTTGCAAGAGATACTCGATTCGCCCAAAATCCATCGGTTTTCCTCGCGGCTGGAGTTGAGGCCCCGCAACGCCGCCCGTTTTCTTGGTCCGTTAGTATCAGCCCTAATTCCCTGCAGCAGACCATTTGAAGAACCGTCGATCTTCCGGTAAAATGCCAAATGTTCGTATAAGGGCGGTGAAATTGCCGCCCGGCATATCATAGGATCAAACAAGCAGAGGTGGCTTATGGCTAAGATTTACCATGACGAAGATGTGGATATTCAAGTCCTGAATGACCGGATAATCGGTGTTATCGGATACGGCAATCAGGGGCGCGCTCAGGCCCTGAACATCAGAGACAGCGGCTTTGAAGTTGTGGTCGCCAACAGAGACGACGAATACAAGGATCTGGCGATTAATGACGGATTTGAAGTTCATCCGATAAGCAGTGTAGCCGCCGATTCGGATGTCATTCTCTTTCTGATACCGGACGAAGTGCAGCCCCAGGTTTACGACCGGCAGTTAAAACCTCATCTCAATGCCGGCGACGTCCTGTGCTTTGCCAGCGGCTACAACGTCTACTACAAAACGATCCAGCCTCCGGCCGGCATTGGTTTTGTGATGGTGGCCCCTCGCATGATCGGCGAGTCGGTGCGAAATCTATACGTGGAAGGTTCCGGTTTCCCGTGTCTGATCGCCAGTGAGAATGACAGTGAAGGGCGATTCATGCCTGTAGCGCTTGCGCTGGCCAAAGCCATTGGCGCCACGCGGTTCGGCGCGTTTGACTCCTCGTTCAGAGAAGAAACTCTTATCGATCTGTTTGCCGAACAGATGCTCTGGCCGGGAATACTGAAGCTCTGCCTTTTGTATTTCGAGAAGCTCTTCGAAAACGGCTGCGACCCGAAGATAGTGACGACCGAGCTGTATCTTTCAGGCGAGTTTGTCGAAATTGCCAAAGCGATGATTACTCACGGCTTCTTCGGTCAGTTGAAGCTCCACTCTCAAACCAGCCAGTTCGGCCAGCTCTCGTGCACCGATCGAATGGCGCCGCCGGAGCTTCTAAAGCAGGTCGATAAGGTTATGGAGGAGATCTGTTCGGGCAAGTTCCATCAGAAATGGGCCAAAGAGCAAAAGAACGGCAAGCCAAACATGAAAAAGCTTTGGGCCGACGCGCTCGACCATCCACTTGTCAAAGCAGAGGCGGAGCTTGAGACTCTCCGCAAGATAGTCGCCGGGTCCTATGGAGCGTGTGATTAGCGTGGCAGCGCGCATGACGGCTACCGCTTGCCGCTTGTATCTCGACGAATTCATGCGTTATACTGACGGCAGAGAAACGTGCCGATGAGATTTGCCGTTTCTACGTAAAAGACAAGGGCAGGCAAAATGCACAAAAGACAAGGCTTCACTCTGATTGAGCTTTTGGTAGTGATTGCCATAATCGCATTGCTGCTGGCGATACTTATGCCCGCTTTGCAGCGCGTCAGAAAACAGGCGCGGGCCGTTGCGTGTCAATCACACCTCAAGCAATGGTGCATTGTCTGGTCGATGTATCTGGACGATCACGACGGTTCGTTCCATCCGGGTTGGGCGCCGGCATCGGCGGGATTTGTGTCGAGCCACACATGGCCCAATGTCCTGGCGTTGTACATGAAGGACGACAAGATCCGCTTCTGTCCCTCTGCGAAGAAGCTCCGTGGCCAAGGCGCCGTCGATCCGTATGCCGCATGGGGTCCTCGAAGCACATTTAAGATGACGACCGGCAGCTACGGCGTGAACGGCTGGGTCTGCAATCCCTCGATGGCAACGGGCGATCTTTACCCCACGAGAGGAGAGCCCGTTAGCTGGCTCTGGCGAACGATCAACGTCGGCAAGGGCCTTACGGCACGGATACCATTGTTCTCCGGCTGCTGCACGATTGACGGCAAGCCGCTCGCGGCCGATGCGCCGCCAAAAGACGTTACGGATATAGCCGACTGGGGATCGGGCGGATCGGAGATGAAGCGTTTCTGTCTCGCCCGCCACGAGGGCGCCGTTAATGTCACTTTCTTCGACTTCTCTCTCAGGAAGGTCGGCGTCAAGGAATTGTGGACGCTGAAGTGGCATCGCGAGTTTGATACGGCCGCCCGCTGGACTAAAGCCGGCGGAGTTAGTCCCGACGCCTGGCCCCAATGGATGAGAAGTTTGAGGGATTACTAAGGCACCGGGCGGTCTGCCGCATTAACCGGCCCTTCGGAATGAGTATAAAAACTTGAACAGGAATAATATCATGAAGTATCTGCTCTCGCTGATGGTCATTATCTTGCTCGCTGCTCCGTGCCGCGGGATTGAAGTGTATTCGGAAAATCCGTTCTATTGGTCCCGCGACGGAAAGCCCGTTTTGCTTCTGGGCGGTTCAGGTGATGACAACCTGTTCCAGTGGGCCGGCGCCGAGTTCGGCGACAAGCTCTCTGAACACCTCGATCTGCTGGTCTCGGCCGGCGGTAATTATGTTCGCAACACGATGAGTTCACGATTCGACGCCGTCAATGGGTACAACGACGCCCACATGGCCTATCCCTTCAAAAAGCTCGCATCGGGCAAGTACGACCTGGACGGATGGAACGACGACTACTGGAATCGCCTGGATGTGTTCCTAAAGGAGACGCACGCCCGCACGATCTTCGTCCAGCTCGAACTGTGGGATCTTTGGGCTACGATTGGCAAGGAGCCGTGGTCGAAGCAGCCCTGGAATCCGGACAACAATGTCAACTACAACTACGAGAATACCGTCTTGAAACGCGGTGCAAGTGGTGACAAGCAGCCGTTTTTTCATGCGGTTACAGGCGACACACTCGATCCGGTTGTCAAGCACTATCAGGATCGGTTTGTCGAAAAGATCATGCAGGTCACACTGCGCTACGATCATGTTTTGTACCAGATCGACAATGAGAGTTCCTTCGCTTATGAGATAAGCGACTACTGGGCCAGGTCTGTACATTCGCAGGCCGCCCGTCACGGCAGAACCGTATACGTGTGTGACAGTCGCCGTTTTCGCAGCCCGAGTCCCTACGTGACCGAGAATTTCTGCGACTGGGATAATCCGGATGTTCATCACCCGATCATGCATCCGGATCTATACAACTATTGCGATATTGCTCAGAACGGCGGCAACATCGGTCAAACCCACTACGACAATCTCGTCTGGTACCGCGCGCGGCTACTGGAGCATTCGCCGCGGCCGATCAACCATGTCAAGATTTATAAGTTTATCTGGCCGACCGGAACAAGCTGGCACTCGCGCTCGGAGCCCGACGAGACCGTCCACGCAACTCAGCGTTTCTGGCGGACGATTTTCGGAGGCGCCGCCGGCGCCAGGCATCATCGGAACAAAGGGAACTGGGGGCTCGGCCTGGAACCTCGGGCGCAGGCGGATATCAAGAGCATGCGTATGTTGACGAATGCGATGAACATATTCAAGATGACGCCCGACAACAGCCTGCTCGGCAAACGTGGTGAGAACGAGGCCTACGCGATTGCCGAGGCCGGCAGGCAGTACGCGGTGTATTTCACCGGTGAGGCCGACCACTCGGTTAAGATTGATTTGACAAAAGCGAAAATGCCTCTGACCCAGCGATGGCTCGACATCGAGCGCAGTCAATGGGCAACGCCGACAACGATTGCCGGCGGAACCCGTCACACCCTCAACGCACCGGGCCCCGGCCAATGGGCCGTACTCATCAAGAAGATCGAGCCTTGTACAGCCCCGGCGAATCCGAACGCTTCGGCGGCCGCGCTCGCCGTGCTGGACTACTTCCATTCGCTGCGGGACCGGTCTGACAAGCGTATAGTCTCGGGCCAGTTCCTCGATCACGGCGCCAACGCCAGTCTGGATGAAATTGCCGAAGCTCACAAGAAAAGCGGGCGATGGGTCGGTATGATCGGCGGAGACTATTACGGCGGCGGACCAAGTCTCGGACCGGACAGTTTCTATAAAGATCCGCAATGGACACAAGATGCGAACTGGGCCGAAACCAATCCGCTCCTCATAGACTATTGGAAACGCGGCGGTCTGGTGACACTGTGTCTGCACGCGCCGAACCCGCAGACCGGCAACAGTTCGTGGCTCAACAAGCACAAAGACACAATCAACCTAACGGACGTGGTTGCACCGGGCCGGCCCGGATATGACGCATGGATGCACCAGCTTGACTGTGTCGCCACGGGCCTGCAGGAACTGGAGAACGAGGGCGTGGTGGTCCTGTTTCGCCCGTTCCACGAGATGAACGGATTCTGGTTCTGGTGGGGCAGCATGAATACGCCGGCCGAATTCGTAAGGCTCTGGCGCCTGACTTTCGACTACCTGACGCATACGAAGAAACTCGACAACCTGCTTTGGGTCTACTCGGCGAGCGCCCGGAGCGACTGCCTCGATTTCTATCCAGGTAACGAATACGTGGATATGGTCGGCGTGGACAGCTACGGTAAGACCATGGCTCAGATTCGAAAGGACGGGTATTCCCAGCTTATCGCCCTGGGCAAGCCGTTCGGGCTAACGGAGTTCGGTCCGTACAAACAATTGAACTGGGCGAAAGACCCTCGAGATGATTATGACTACGGGCGGTTCATCCGTGAACTTGCCGAGCAGATGCCCCTGTGCACGTCCTTTGTCATCTGGCACCAGTATCACGGCTTGCAGTTCCAGCAAAACGCCGGCCAATGCCTGGACCACCCGTGGACCGTGAACCGAAGCGACCTGCCCGCTTTTGGGCGGTCCGCCCGGATACGATGACAAACCGGCAGCAATAGATTTGACAAATGCAGATGTTCATTAGTAATGTCGGTAAGTCAGCAATTGAAGATTCGAGCAAGGAAGGAATAGACAAAAATGAAGACGTTTTTTAAGATCGCGCTGGCTATAACAACTATATTCCTGATTTTGTCAGACTATGGCTGCAACCGGCGGGGTGACGATGAGGCCAAACCGACTATCTGCTTTGGATTCCAGGATTTGGAGACGGAGTTCTGGGTGGCGGCGCATGAGGCCATCTGCGAGACGTTGCGCGCAAAAGGATTCAGAGTGCTCGAACGAAATGCCAATCAGGATGCTAACAGGCAGTTAGAGCAGGTCCGCGATGCGATCGCCCAGGACGTCAACGGCATCATCATTATCCCGCAGGACGGCGAAAGCGCCGTGACCATCGTCGGAGAAGCCAACCGCGCGGGAGTCCCTATCGCCGTTTTCAATCGCCCGCCTGCCAACAAGAGCAATCCAGCGCTGGTAATTACCGCCGACAACGAGAAGATCGCAGAGCAAGCCGTAGCGTATATGGCAAAGGTAGCCCGCAAGCTAAACAAGAAGATGACGCCTCTGATAATGGTCGGAGATCTCGGCGACGGAAACGCGGTCGACCGAAGACAGGGATTCTACAACGTGATCGACAAGAATCCCGATATTTTCAAGAAACCCATCGAGGTTCCGACCAAGTGGGACGCGGCCACGGCGCTGGCCAACCTGGAAGCGGCAATGCAGACCGAACCCAGCGTTGATTTCATTTTCACCTCTTCCGATTTTCTGTATCCCCAGATCAAAGCCGTTCTCGAGCCTTTGGGAAAGTGGAAGCCAATCGGCGACCCGGACCACGTCATTCTCGGAGGGCTGGACGGCGACTCGACGGCATACAAACTCATGCAGGCCGGTTACGTCGATGCCACCGGAGTACAGGACTTGTTCTTTGAGGCCAATGCAATTATGGATGCGCTGCTCGATGCGATACAGAAGGGCAAAAAAAACCCGGCGAGCTGGATGGAAGACCCGGGGTTCGCGCTGACGCAGGAAAACATGGCCGGGCGGGAAGATGACATGTGGGGCTGCAAAATCTTAAAGGACAAACAGGCCAATTGATTATCGGCAAGAGGATTAAGATAAATCCGATCAAAATAATTAATCCAAAACCGCTTCTCAAACACGTTCTTAGACTAAAACCCGACCGAACGCCGGCGCGCTCCACCCAATCATGCCATTTCCCGGCCAATTCGGCGACTTTGTTGGGATGGCATTTTGCCCCACAACAATAATTGCACACTTGTTGGCTTTCTGGTATTATCACTTTGATTGTTAAGCTCCCGGATGCTCTGGGACAGTAGGAAGGGAAATTAAAGTTTCAATTTTTATTGAGAGGACCGAAAAATGAAGAACGCCGTCCTAAGGACTCCTTACGGAGTACGAACACGCCGTAAACCATTCCGTACGCTTATCTGCTTATCTTCTTATCTCCTTGGGCTCTTATTGTTGCCTGTCGGCGTTCGTGCGGCACTTCCCGAGACCGCTAAACTCCTGCCGCCCGATACGGCTTTCGTGGTGAATATCGAGAATTTCAGCCGGCTCAAGGGGCAGTTCGAGAAGACAGACCTCTTCAAACTCTACAAAGACCCCTCGATGTCGGCCTTCATCGATGATTTCAAAAAGAAATTGCAGGAGAAAATAAAGGCCGAGGATAGCGAACTGGCCAAAATTGTCTCGGACGCCACAACGTTTCCCGAAGGCAAAGCCGCTATCGCTCTGGTGCTCAATGCCAAGACCGTCGACGCCGACAATCCCCCCATAATGCTCATCGCTGAGTGGGGCGGCAAGGCCGCACAGATCAAGGACATGGTGAGTAAAGTCGTCACTAAGGCCGTCGAGGAAAAGGATGCCCGCCTACAGACGGAGGATTACCGCGGCGTCGGAATCACCTCCATAACGGGAAAGTCTTCCGATTCGTTGAGCTATTGCTTTATCGACGATGCAATGATTTTATCGCCAAATGCTGAATCTATGAAATTTGTCATCGCCCAGGCCAAAGGCGCCGGCAGCCCGACGCTGGCCGACAGCGACGATTATAACTCAACACTCAGAGCGGTAAAATCTTCAGGCGCCGGCCAGATCGACCTTTATGTCAACATAAAACATATCATCCAGACAGTGACTGCTAAGGACGAGGCCGGTAAAATCAAGCCGATTCTGACCAATCTCGGCCTCGACAATGTCACCTCATTCGGACTTTCAATCGACGTCGGCTCCGGCCCGGGCGGCTCCTCTTCCGGCAAAGCACTGCTGAAGATCGACGGCGCCAAGAAGGGCATCTGCAAGCTACTCGAAGTCGAGTCCGGCCCGATTCGAGTGCCGCGATTCGTCTCGGAATCGACCAACTCGGTTTCATTTGTGAATCTGAACATGAAGAAGGCATTCGATGAGATGGTAAAGATTCTGACCGCCTTCTCGCCGCAAATGGCAATGATGTTGAACATGCCGCTGTCGCCGCCCGGCCCGCAGGGTGAGCCGCCGCTGCAGTTGAAGACCGGCATTTTCGACCAGCTCGGCTCGCAAATCGTCATCGCCCAGAGCATAGACAAATCGGCGGCAAGTTCGGCCGAGGGCATACCCCAACCGGATTCTCTCGTAGCGATGGCGACGACAAACCGCGCCACCCTCGAGAAAACGCTCCTTATGCTTCACAGCACTATGATCGCACCGGGCAAACCGGACGCCCGGCGGGAGCTGCTCGGCCATACGATATATTCGATCGACCTCGGCGGCATGCTGCCCGGCTTCGGCGGCGGACCCGGCTCAAGGGCCCCGATGATGATGGGACCGGCCCCGGCAGGTGCGCCGGCAATGCCGAAGCTGGCGTTCACCGTTACCGATACGCATCTGATCTTCGCAAGTGAAGACGTCGTCGAGAAGGCCATTCGGGCGCTCGGCAGCGGCGGCGGATCGGTCGCCTCGGCCAAATGGTTCGCTCAGGCAAAATCGGCCATCCCCTCGTCCGTGGGAATGGCCGGCCTGCAAAACGGCGAAGTCTCCGGAGAGTTCCTCTGGTCGACCATGCGGAATATGAAGATGCCCGACAAAGGAGCAGGGATGACCCCGGCCGGGATAGGGCTGGCCGGTGCAGCTTCGCCGCAGATGATACTTTCGCAGGTTGGCGGCGACCTTTTCGACTTCAGCCTGCTGCCGGATTTCGACGCCGTCCGCAAGTACTTCGGCCTGTCCGCCTCTTACGGTATCGCCAGGCAGGACGGCTTCTTCTTCGAGTTCAAGTACATAAATCCGAAATAACACGTAGGTTAGCAGGTTATTGGGGTATCAGGTAGTGGATGTCAACTCATCAGGTTATCAGGATGGGCGGCTCTGGTGCTCGCTCTGGGCGGCGGATATCAGGCCTACTTCAAGCAGGATCGAGACGGAGCGGTCCGCAACCCAGCCGAGATAGATGTGATGGCTGAAGTTGCCCGGTTCTGCCGTAAGCGACAGGCCTACTGCCATCGATCAGTTGCCGTACCGCAGATTGCACTGCTTTATTCGACGGCTGGCATTATCGGGAATCACCGCGACTATATCCTGCGGGCTCAGCAAAAAAGCAGGACAAGTACCGGCCGGAAGCCAAGCCCAAGTGATTGAAGCAAATTCACAAAAGTCATTGAAACAGCCAAAAGTCTTTTCCGTCGCGCAGCCTGAAGCTCATCTCATCGGTATGATGTTGATCCTTCGTCTGCGGGAGCCAGGGCTATGGAGGCTTTCATTAGATAGCTACAGGTGCAGCGGTCGGTGGCATCGGGCATCAGTACGAGACCTCCGGCCACAATGGCGTTGATCCAGCATCCGGGGCGGACGGGCCCGTAGTTTTGGGTTGCCGAGCCGCTCAATAGATCCGTATACCCCAACGTTCCCGACCGATAGAGCAATAGATTTGTGGACCCCGCCATGGGGCCGCAGCCTCCCGGCTGGCGGCCTGTCATCTGGAAATCCACGTTGCGTACTCCGGTGAGCAGGTCGAAGGAGTACGGCTGCGCGTAGATTGTCGAGTCATTGATGATCGGGCGGGATATATAACGCCCGGCTGTGTCCCAGAGGCGCTCGCCGTCGGTCATGCAAAATCCGGTGAGACGGTCGCCCTTCTCGGACGGCAGTTGGAACGAGCGCTGTGCATACTGATAACTCATAAGCAGCACGTCATGTTTCAAACTCGCCGCGAGGGTGGTTCCGTAGATGTCCTCACTCTGCTCCCACAGGACATCGCCCGTCTCGGAATCAAGGCACACCAGGCGGGACACCGTTGGCTGTTCGACCGGAGGATTCGTGCGGCCCCTGTTTCTATCGTAAAGATCCTCGATCTCTTCAGGCTTATCTATCAGATAGACCCTCCCGCCGCAGATGGCGACAGCGTTATGGCGTATCGACTCGCCGGCCTCATAAATCCATCGCCTCTCGCCCGTTTCTATGTCCAGAGCAAACAAGCTGCGGGACTGGGTCAGCAAATCCCCCATAGCTGATACGTTCCTGAAGAGCTGCTTCACAACATACGTCGGGTCGGCGCTCGTGCCGTAGAGAATGCCCCGGTCACAAGCAATGAATCCCCAGACGCCGTTTTCTTCCGGCATGGCGTACTGGCGGATCAGGTTGCCGGTTTTCATACTGATGCGGAGGCATTGCGCGCCGTGGCGAACAAACACACTGTCATCGGCAAGACACATGTTGCTTCCGGTGCCCGATGTTCCCAGGAGATGTTCCTGGTCATAGGGCGCAAGAATGTTCTCCATTTCGTAGTACCAAAGCCATTGCCCGCTATAGGCGTCAACGGCGAGCAGACCGTCAACAGCTTCGATGATCATGATTCCATCCTTGCACAACGGCGCCGGGCCGCGTCCGTGCCGGCTCGGCATCTGAATCCCGAAATCCGTGAACCACTGCATCTTCAGGGGAGCTGCCGCCGGACCATCGGTCGAGCACAGGGTATTTGCCGCATCGGCATACTGATGTGTCCACTCGCCTATGCCCGCCTGCGGCCGGCCGGTGGTTTGTTGGAGATTGCCGGATTTGCCGATCAGTGCCGCGCCGCTGTATGGATGGAGCAGCCGCGTCATTTCTTCTGCGGATACCGCCTGCGGGCCTTCGGTCATGGACCGCCCCGACACGACGAGTCTTGCGAAGCGCGAGGGCAAGCCGGTGCCGGAAGGATCCCTTTGAAGTACGGTCGCTTGCGTCCCGCGCAATCCAGCCTCGCTCAGCCTTCTGCGAGCCAGGGCAACCTGGTGCCGGTCGTCATCAACGGCGATGATGTGGAGTTTACTTTCTTCGGCAAGGGCCTGGGCCAGGGATCCGTCCCCACATGCAAGATCGACGCAATAGCCCTCGGTAATGCCGGTTGTCTCGATGATCTCTCGGGCCATATTGCGATACGGTCTCTCGACATGGTAAGGTTCAGGCCGCACTTGTTGATCATCCGTGGAGCCGGCCTCGCCACGTCTTGAGGAAACAAAACAGTAAATCGTGCCCTTGTCCGTGCCGACGTAAAGGGCCTGGTCTGCAACGGCCAGTCCGAGGGCCAGACCGTCAAGCTCGGTCGTTGTGACAACGGCTCTCAACTCGATGTCTGCGGTTACGATCTTGTTGTTGAGCGTACCGGCCACGATCGTACGTCCGGCAACCACCAGAGGCGGATTCGTCACTTGTGTCGCCACCGGCCAGTCCGAGGTTTCATTCGAAGCGCTCGCACGCACGACCGACGCGCCGACCGGATCCGAACAAGCGATGCGCCAGGCAATATTGTCGAGAGACAGTTTGCGCACGGCCCGACTGTCGGGCTCTCGCTGCTCGACCCACAGCGATGACTTTTCGATGGCCCTGATCTCATTGCCTCGGGTAAATATCAGCATCTCCGGCAGCACCGCGGTGGAAGACACGGGCAGCCCGCGCGCCAGAAAACTTCCGTCCGAGGCCTTAAACACGTCATCTTCCACGAAATAGAGATCCTCGTCGATGAAGGTGACGAAGGGCCCTGCGCCCTTTCGATTTCCCCATCCGGCGCCTAACTTCATGAGATGGAAATACCGAAACAGACCCGATTCGGCGTCGAAGACCGCCGGCGTGGCCCGCCCGGTCGGGACCACAAGTGAATCGCCTGCAACGGCGAGGTATCCCTGGATCGAGACACCGCTGTGCGCCCGGTTTCCGCCGTGCGGCTGCTCGATAACCATATCGCCGGATGAGTCATTGACCCAAAGTGTCTTTCCCGTCGATGCATCGACGGC
>Ga0180432_10009951_pt1 | contig 11487 bp, 7 predicted proteins | sample SS_ome_10_FD_132414 | JGI IMG/M metagenome (GOLD analysis project Ga0180432, IMG submission 132414) | Hypersaline lake sediment archaeal communities from the Salton Sea, California, USA - SS_1_MS_2 metaG | ecosystem: Environmental > Aquatic > Non-marine Saline and Alkaline > Hypersaline >... | reverse complement strand
GCCGCACCACCTGGCAGATCCTGACCAGCATCGCCCAGACCTGTCACCAACGCGGCCTGGACTTCCTGGACCATCTGACCCAACGCATCTCCCTCAAGCCCGTAGCAGGCTAAACACGTACCGCCCAGCAGGGCGGGGTGAACTTTTTTTTCGTTTTTCTGTAGCCGGGGACGGAAGCCGGGGGTATAATGAACAGGATTCAGTAACTGATCGTAGATCACAAAGGGCATCATGGGCACGTACGAGAGACGACAGCGTGAGGCGGCGCAGCGGCGAGCCAGCATCCTCGATGCGGCCAAGGAGGTGTTCTGGACGGGCGGATACGGCGGGGCGACGATACCGCAAATAGCTGAAAAAGCAGAACTTGCACCAGGAACGCTCTACCTGTACTTCCCGAGCAAGGCCGCCCTGTACGCCGAACTGCTCGCCGAGGGGTACGATATCCTACTGGAGAGGCTGCAAACAGCAGCCGCGACAGACGGCCCGGACCACCAGCGGGGCCAAGCCATGATCGACGCGTTCCTGGGCTTCGCCCGGGACTGCCCGGAGTACTTCGACATCATCTTCTTCATCCTCCAGCGGGAGGGCGGGGCCGAGGGCAACCTCGAGCCGGACCGGTTGGCCAGGCTTCGGCAGGCCGAGTCGGCCTGCAAGGCCGTCGCCAGCACCGTGCTGGGCGAGTTGCATTACGCCGGGCCCGCCAGGGGCAAGGCCAGTGTCGAAGCCTTCTGGAGCATGCTGGCCGGCGTGGTCCTGTTCTTCAAGGACTCGCCGGACTTCGAGTCCGTGGCGGCCGAGGCCAAGCGGATCATCCTTCGGGCCATCCTGGGAACTGAGGCGGCTTCGGACCAAGGGGCATGGACATGGTGACAACTGGAAGAGCGGATACGCGCGGCTCGCTTTCTTTTTGGTAATGTACTGAACGGTATTCAGTAAGTGATAGAAATACGGCAAAGGGCAGAAACAGGCACAAGCACTGAAAGGTAAGGAGATTAACGATGAAGATCCTCCTGGTACTACCAGCGGCCGAGCACGTAAGAGTCACCCGATTCCATCCCGACGTGCCCAAGCGGCAGATGCTGCGGTTCAGCATTCTCGGCCTGACGACGGTGGCGGCACTGACCGGGCCCGAGCACGACGTGACGATCTGCGACGAGAACGTCGAGGCCCTCGACCTGAACGCCGATGCGGACCTCGTGGGCGTCTCGTTCATGACGGCCCTGGCCCCTCGGGCGTGGGAGATTGCCAACGCGTTCAGGCGTCGCGGCAAGACGGTCGTGGCCGGGGGCTTCCACCCCACCCTGTGCCCGGACGAAACGGCCGGGCACGTCGACGCCGTGGTGGTCGGCGACGCTGAAGGGCTCTGGCCGCAGCTCCTGGCGGACTTCGAGGCCGGTCGGCTCAAGCGGGTCTACCGCGCCGTCGAGCCGTGCGACCTGGCCGCCGTGCCGGCGCCGCGGCGGGACCTGACGGCGAGCACGGCGCGCCACTATGCCACCACCGGCGCTGTCCAGACTGGGCGAGGCTGCGCGCACGGATGCCGATACTGCTCGATCACGGCGTTCCATCGGCGGACACACCGCAGCCGCCCGCTCGAGGCGGTGCTAGCCGAACTGGCCACGGTCGGGCGGCAGTTCATGTTCGTGGACGACAACATCATCGCCGATCGCAACTACGCCAGGAGGCTGTTTGCGGCGATGGCGCCGATGCGGAAACGTTGGGTGGCGCAGTGTTCGCTGGAGATCGCCGACGACGCGGAGCTTCTGGCCCTTGCCCACCGGGCGGGCTGTCGCGGGCTGTTTATCGGCATCGAGACGCTCAGCGAGGCGAACCTGGCGGCCATCGACAAGGGCTTCAACGACAGCGCCGGGTACATGAAGCGTCTGCGGACGATCCGCCGAGCGGGCATCGGCGTTCAGGCGGGCATCATCGTCGGGCTGGACGGTGACGACGTGGGCGTCTTCGAGCGCGTGCTGCGTTTCCTCGACCAAGCCCGGATCGACGCGCTGCAGTTGAACATCCTGACGCCGCTGCCCGGCACGCCGATGTACGAGCAGTTCCATCGCGACGGGCGGATCATCGATTGCGACTGGGGCCACTACGACTTCCGCCACACGGTGATCCGTCCGGCCCGCATGACCGTGGCCGAACTCCAGGCCGGGGCGGACTGGCTCTACCGCCAGTACTACCGCCTGGACCGCATCCTGCTGCGGACGCTTCGTGCGCTGCGGGTCGGCCCGGTCACGGCGTTTCTGACGTGGCGGCTGGGGATGACGTACCGCTACGACAACCGCCGCGAGGGCATCGCGGGGTGGAATCCCGCGCGCCGGAAGAGCCGTCCTGCCGGCCTGCGAGCAGCCGTCCGGCAGTGGGTATCGGCGCTGGTGTCCCGGGCGGCTCACGGCCGGCGGTTCGCAGCGTCCCAAGGCCGGCATTGACCGCATCCGGCCCAGCGGCTATGGTCCGGATAGGACCTGTCCGCTCAAGGATGGCGGACGGTCGACATCCGCGTGTCGTCCGGTTTGGACAGGAGGCACCATGAGCAAGTGGACGATTGTCCGGCTCGTAACAGTGGCGGTGTGTGGCTGTGGGGGTATTCTGCTGGCCCGGAGCGCTGCCGGAGCCGGCGCAAACAGACCAGGGCCCGAGGCCGGGTCCGGGCCCGCAATGAGGCCGAAGGGACTGTGCGTACACCTCGGCTGTGGCGACGGACGGCAGACGGCAGCCCTCTCGGATTCCGGGCGGGTGCTGGTTCACGGGCTCGATGCCGATCCGGCGGCCGTCGCGGCCGCACGGGCATTCGTCCGGTCAAAGGGGCTCTACGGGCAAGTGTGCATCGAGCACCTCGCCGGCAAGCATCTGCCCTATGCCGAGAACCTCGTCAATGCGGTGGTTGCGGAGGGGCCGACCGGCCGGGCCGTTGCGCCAAAGGAGATCTTCCGCGTCCTGCGGCCGGATGGTCGCGTGATGCTGCGGCTGGATCCGCGATACGATATCGCTGCGCTGAAGCGTGCGCTTGTGGCGGCGGGATTCGCGGACGTGATTGCTTCCGGCCGCTCGGGCAAATGGCTGACGGGCCGCAAGCCCTGGCCGGCGGCGATGGACCAGTGGGGTCATCCGCGCCACGGTCCGGACGGCAACGCCGCCAGTGCAGACCGGATCGTCGGCCCGCCGCGGCGCGTCCGGTGGGTGGCCGGGCCGATGCAGGAAGCGAGCAACATGGTTTCAGCGGCAGGTCGGCTGTTCCACTCGGCCCTGATCGCCCGTGACGCGTTCAACGGGCTGCCCGTGTGGTCCAGGGCCATCACGCCCAAGCCGCTGCGGCTGGGCTATTCGTCCCGAGCCGCGGCGGGCAGCGTCCTGCCGGTGGCCTTGGGCAACCGGCTCTACGCGTTCAGCGACGGCAAACTCCAGGCGCTCGATGGAGCGACGGGGCGGACGCTTCGCACGTATCCCGCCTCGCGGTCAGTGCGCGAGATACTCGTTTGCGGCGGCGTCCTGGTCGCCACGTGCGACGCGTCGGTCGAGGCCTTCGAGGCCCAGCGGGCCGAGCGCCTGTGGTCCTTCTCTGCGGCCAAGCCGAGTAGCGTGATTGCCGGGGATGGTGGCGTGTACATGCTTGGAGGCGCGGCTCGCAAGGGCGGCAGGCGGGCGATCGTCAAGCTCGACCTGCGCACCGGGCGCAGGCTCTGGCGGCGCGACGAGTACGCATGGGCCGCCAGGGCCAGACGACTGAGCTACCACAAGGACCTGCTGGTCTGCGAGGTCAGCACGCTGAACAACAACCGCCCGGGCAACAGCATCCACGTGCTGGCCGCCGGCAGCGGGGACCTGGCCTGGCAGCGGACATACGAGCCGGGAATGACCCACTATCTCCAGGCCCGCGCCATCCAGGCGGGCGGTCTGGTCTGGGTGCTTGCCCGCGGCAGTTGGGAGGGCCTGGACCGCCGCACGGGCAAGCGTCTTCGCCGCCACAAGGCAGGCGGCGGCCACTGCTATCCGCCCGTGGCCAGTGGCAGGTTCCTCTTCGCCGGTGAGATGAGCGTTACGGCCCAACAGGGCGGGAAGCTGGACACGAACCCGATCACCAAGGGCGCCTGCGGGCGCGATGCAGGCTTCGTGCCGGCAAACGGGCTGCTCTATCTGGCACCGAAGCACTGCGCGTGTTGGCCGATGCTCCAGGGCTACACTGCCCTGGCGCCGCAGCGGGATGCCGGCCCCTGGCCCGATCCGACTCCGGGCGAGTTTGCCGTAATACCCGGCCCGGCGGCAAAGGCCGTCCCCAAGGCCCCCGACGCACCGGGCGACTGGCCCTGCTACCGTGGCGGGCCCTGGCGAAACGGCGCCACCGCCGCGAGCGTGCCGGCCGACCTGGACGTGCTATGGACGGCGGAGCTCGGGGCCCGGCCGGACGTGCCGCTGGCCGCCGACTGGAAGCAGAACCTCCACGTCGCGGGCCCCGTCACGCCTCCCGCGATCGCCGGGGGCCTGGTCTTTGCCGCCCGGCCGGACGCGCACGAACTGGTCGCACTCGATGCCGCCACGGGCCGGCGACGCTGGCGGTTCACCGCCAACGGGCGCATCGACGGGCCGCCGACCATCCACCGCGGGCTGTGCCTGTTCGGCACGCGAAGCGGGTGGGTGTACTGCCTGCGGGCCGACGACGGGCGGGTGGTCTGGCGGCTGGGCGCGGCCCGCAGCGGGCAGCAGATCGTGTCGTTCGGGCAGATCGAGTCGCCCTGGCCCGTGCCGGGCAGCGTCCTGGTGGTCGACAACGTGGCGTACTTCGCCGCCGGTCGCCATCCACTGGCAGACGGGGGCGTGCTCGTGTTCGCCGTCGAGCCGGCAAGGGGCAGGATCCGGTGGGTCAGCGGAATCGACTCGCTGCCGATGAAAAGGTTCTACGACGGGGCCGGGCTCGAGTTCGACCCGTTCGACCTGCTGGTGGCCGAGTCCTCGCGCCCGGCCGCGGGGCCCGGCGCCAAGGGGCCCGGGGGGGACTTCCTGGCCATGTCACGATGGCGGATCGACCGGAAGACCGGCAAGGTGTCCGTGACGTGGAAGAGCGGGTTCGGGTACTACCGCACGGGCGGCGGCGCCGGCGTGATGGCGCCGCGCGGCGTGTGGACCTACGGGCCGAGAATGAGCTACAACCACCTCGTCCCGCGCCCGGCCCTGCTCGGCGGGACGCGGATAATCCGGCGCCCGCTGACGGTCTTCCGCGGCGGCGTGCTGATAGGCTCCATGCCCGACAGCGGCCAACTGTTCCGCAGGGACTTCACCCGCGCCGACGCCGCAAAATTCAACGACGAATGGTACAACCAGCGCCGCGTCCCGCGCCGGCGCGACAGGCCCGGCGATCGCAGCCGAAGCCATCGCCTCGCTCGCGGCGCCAAGTGGACCGTCCCCGCGTTCGGCACCCGTGCCGGCGCCGGCGCGGTCAGCGCGATGGTGCTGGCCGGTGAGAGGATCTTCGCAGTCGGCCGAACCGGTCAACTCCGCAGCTTTGCCGTCGCCGACGGCCGAATGCTCGCCGAGCGCAAAGTCCCTCCGCCCGTCTGGGACGGCCTGGCCGTCGCGGGGGGGCGCCTCTACCTCGCCACCGCCGACGGCAAGATCCTCTGCCTCGGGAAGAAGCGGTAAGACTCATCGTGGCGTTGACCGCACCCGGACGAGTGAGTATCGTCTGAGCCGTGCCCCTGTCGGGCTTCGGAGAGATACGATGACGAGCGCTATGAGGCTTCTGGCCACGTCAGTGCTGGCGTGCGGGTGTCTGGCCGGGTGCGTTGCCGACGTGGACGCGCGCGGCAAGCAGCAGCTCACCGCCTGCTACGACGCCCACGGGCGGGGCGATGACGCCGAGGCCATCCAGCGGGCCAGCGAGTTTCTCCGCGAGTATGCCCCGTCAGTGCGTGACGATGAGGCGTACTATCTGCGCGGCCTGGCGCTGTCGCGCCAGGGGGACCCGGTCGACGCCCGTGCGGACCTGGCCCGTGCGGCCGAGTCCAAACGCCGCGGGGTCCGGGCCCGCGCGCTGCTGGCCCTGGGCGATCTGGCCCTGGCGGCCGGTCGGCTCGAGCGGGCCGAAACCTTCTATCGCCGGTCACTGTCGGAAAGTGCTGCACGGCGAACCCCCGCACAGCACGCCGGCCTGAGGCTCGGATACGTGCTCCAGCGTAAAGGGCAGTGGGCCGATGCCGACGTCCGGTTCAGCCGCGTGATGCACTACTTCCCCAACTCAAAGCAGGCGCAATGGGCCGGGGCCAGAATGCACGGCCGGGCCTGGACCGTTCGGGCGGGGGCGTTTGCTCGCCGGGGGGGCGCGATGAAGACGGCGGCCGACCTGGCCAAGGCCGGGCTGCCGGCCGCGGTTACCGCCGAGATGCGAGGCGGGGGGGTGATACACGTCGTCTCGGTAGGGCGGTACGTGCAATACCGTCAGGCCGAGGCGGCCCTGGGCAAGGTCCGCCGACTGCGCAAGGGCGCGTACATCGGGGTGGCGAAATGAGGGCTGCGGCCTGACGTAGGGAGCGGTTCCGATGGCGGCGCTGTCGCGTGTGCTGGACGTCAGTTCGATGACCGACGCCCTGGGCGTGTACGTGCCGGCGATGATCGCCCAGAAGGCCGTCGGCCTCGGGCGACTCGTGCTGCTGGCCTACCTCATGAGCCGCGTGCCCCACCAGTACGGTGCGTGGGGACTGGGGCTGATGGTCGCGACGCTGGCCGCGCCCGTGCTGACGCTCGGGGCCGGGCAGGGACTGCGGCGATACGTCAGCCACTATGAGGCCCGGGGGCAGTTGGCGGCCTTCTTCAAGCAGGTGCGATGGTACGTGCCCGCCGCCTGTGTGGTCACCGGGTGCGTCGCGCTGGCGTGCAGCGGATTCATCACGCGGGGCGTGATCGTTTCTCGGGTCCCGGCCGCGACGGACCTGCCGTATCGCCAGCAACTGGCCGTCTGCATGGTGGCCCTGGCCAACGCGATGGTCCTGTCGCTGCACCAGGGCGTGGTGGGATTCATGGTGGGCATGCGGGCCTACCGTCTGGTCTCGGTGGTGGAGGTGTTCTTCAGCGTGCTGTTCACGGCCCTTGCCGCCGGTGCCGCGGCGGTGTGGCCGACGGGTCTGGCCGTGCTGTGGGCCCATCTTGGAGCGCTGCTGGTGACGCTGGTGTTGGGCGTGTGGGCCCTTGGCGTGCTGGTGGGGCGGGCACGGCCCCTCGACGGGGCGCCGCCCGCGCACGACGGCGCCGGGCTGAGGCTCCGTCGCCTGGTGCGGTTCGGCCTCGGGGCGATGACCGCCGCACTGTGCCTGGCGGCCGCCCAGTCGGTCAGCCTGACCATCGTCAACCGGTTCCACGGCAAGGCCGCCGCGGGCGTCTACGCCCTGTTCGCACAACTCAGCCAGCCGATGTACTTCATGGCCTGCGCCGCGTGGACGGTACTCTTGACGCACTCGGCCGCTCGCTGGGAACGCGGCGACCGCCAGGGGGCCGTCAGCAGACTGCAGACCGGCTACAAGGCCGTCGCCGCGGCGAGCATGACGCTCGCGGTGGTCCTTCTTGCGGCGGCTCCATTGTGGCTGCAACTGCTGCCTGCGAGCTTCCGCAGCGGGGGGGCGCTGCTGGGCGGGCTGCTGATGTTCTTCCAGTCGCTGACGCACCTGGCCGTGGTGAATATCGTGGCCAGACTTCACGAACGCCCCGCCGCCGCGGCGGCGTCAATGGGCGTCGGCGCCGTGGCCAACGCGGTGCTGGCCTGGTGGTGGCTCGGCGCGGCCGGACCGGCGGGCGCGGCGTGGGCGGCCGGGGTCGGCATGTACCTCGGCGCCGGCGCCGTGGCGGTGGGATACCTGCTCATCACGCGCACGCGCCTTCAGGTCAGCACCTGGCTGGTCATGGCGGCCCCGGCGCTGCTGGCGCTGGCGGTGCGGTGGCCTCTGTGGGCCCCGGCCGCCGCGTGGGCGGTCGTGCTTGCGGTGTCGCTGGCGACCGGGCGGTTGTTCTCGGCCGAGGAGAAACACATTCTCGTCGGGGGCCTCAGGCGCCTGGTCCGGTTTCGGCGGTAAGCTCTTCGGGCCACGCCGGGACAAGGCGCGTCACACCACGCCGCCCGGCGTCAAACCACCCCACCGGCCCCGGCGCTATTTCACTGGCGTGGCCTTTCGACCGATAAGAGCCCTGGAGGGCTTGCCGCATGGGCCGTCGTGGAAAGAAGAAGACACTGCAGGACGCCGAGAGGTATCGCCAGGGATTGCAGCTCTATTGCAGCGGGCGTGCCCGAGAGGCCGTGGGTCTGCTGGAAGAACTGAGCGATCACGGCGATCTGGCCGGACGCCTGGGGCGATACTACCGCGGCCTGTCGCACCGCTGCCTGGGGGTCGAAGCCCTGCAGGCCGGCCGGTTCGACGAGGCTGAAGCGCAGTTCCGCGCCGCCATCACGTGCATCGGGCGCCGCGCCGACCTGACCGAGTATCTCTGCGGGATCTACGCCCGCGGCGGACGCTTCGAACGCTGCGCAAACGAACTGGACAGGGCCGTCGGCCAGGACAGCCAGTGCGCCGAGACGTGGCGCCGGCTGGCGCAGGCGCAGTGGCAGGCCGGCCGGAGGGAACAGGCCTTCATGACGCTGTCCCAGGCCGTGCGGCGCCTGGGCGATCGCGGCGTTCTGCTGATGCAGTTGGGCCTGTTTCACGCGGCCGAGGAGCGGTTCGACGAGGCGGTCGAGTGCCTGGCCCAAGCGGCCCGAGCCGACTGCACCCGCCCGGAGACGCACACCTACCTGGCGCTGGCCGCGGCGGGGGCCGGCGATATCCTCCAGGCGGTCCGATCGTTCCAGCGCGCGTGGGCGCTTCGGCCGGACGACATGACGGTCGCCCTTGAACTGGCGATGGCCGCCCGGGCGGCCGACCAGAGCGGCCGCGGCGTCGTGGTCCGCCCGCCGCAGAGCCTCCAGTCCCCGGTCGCCGATTCACACATTCGCCAACTCGCCGCCTACGTGCAGTCCGAGCCGGACTTCATCGACGCCTTTCTGGCCCTGCCGACCAGCGGTGCCGACCGGGACCTGTTCCGCCTGCTGGCCTGCGTGCTCCGGACGGCCCTGGCCGAACACCCCGACTACGCCGACCTGCACCACCGTGCCAGCGGGGTCATGCTCAGGCTGGGCCGCCACGAGCAGGCCATGGACCACGCCAAGCGGGCGGTCGAGATCAATCCCCGATACGTTCACGCCCTGGTGCACCTGGCGAGGCTGTGCGAGAAGGCCGGCCGCCGGGCCGAGGCCGTCGCGCACGTCGAACAGGCCATACGCCACGGGGCCGACTGGCCCGACGTGCACTGCCTGGCCGGGGACCTGCTGGCACGCAACGCCGCGCCGGCCTTGGCCAGGAGACACTTCATCAGGGCGATGGAACTCCAGACGGACTATCCGCGTGCCCGGCGAGGCCTGGCGGCGCTGGCGGCCTGAGGAAGGCAAGCGACGATGAGTTACCTCCTGCAACTTCTGGGGCGGGGCCTGGGCAGCGACCTGGGGGACCTGCTCGATCGGTACTACTGGTCGCCCCAGTCGTCCTCGCTCGACGAGCTCGAGGCCCGATGCGAACAGCACGCCGACGACCGCAGCCTACACATGCAGTTGGGCCTGGCGTACCTGCGGGCCTCGCATCTGGTGATGGCCGTCGACCACCTCAGACGCTTCTGCCGACTCCAGCCGGACTCGCTCGGCGGCAGGCTCGCCCTGGCCGCCGCCCTGTCCGAGCAGGGCGACCTCCCCGCCGCCCTGGCCCAGCTCGATATCGCCAACCAGAACCACCTCGGACAGCCGCGCGTCCTGTTCGCCATCGGCTTCTGCCACGAGAAGCTCGAGCAGCGCGGCAAGGCCGTCGAATACTACCGCGACGCGGTCGAGCGTGACGGGCATTTTACCGGCGCCCGGGAGCGGCTGGCGGCGCTGTCCGTGGCCGAGGGCAACCTCGACGAGGCCATCGCGCAATACGAGGCGCTGCGCCGCTACCTGCCCGGGGAGCCCTGGGTCCGAAGCGCCCTGGCCACGCTGTACCACCGCAACGGGCAGCACACCCGCAGCGTCGAGGAGTTCGAGGCCGCCATCGCCATGGAGCCTGAGAACTGGTCGCTGGTCGACGAGGAGGCCGAAGCCCTCGTCGCCTCCGGACAGATCCGCGAGGCGATCGAACGCCTCCACCTGCTGATTGCCGAACAGGGCCCGCTGCCCGACATCCATTGCCGACTGGCCGACCTGTACAGCCGAACCGGCGACGACGAGGCCGCCTTGAGGTACTACCGGCTGGCCCTCGAGTTCGAACCGGCGTACATGGAAGCGCAGATCAAGCTCGGCACGCATCACCTGGTGTTCGGGCGATGGGACGAGTCGGCCGAGGCGTTCTCCCAGGCCAGCGCCATCAACAGCGAATCGATGCAGAACTACGTGGGGATGGGCGTGGCGCAGTTGGCGGCGGGCCGGCAGGCCGAGGCGATGGACAGCTTCGACCTGGCCGCGGCGGTCGAGCCCAACAGCACGCTGCTGATCGCCGAGATTGCCAAGCTTCAGCTCAAGTCGGCCGTCGCGCAGGAGTTCGCCCGGAGCTTCGCCTCCCCGGGCGACGTGCCGGTGGCGGAAATCGCCTTGGACAACGACGACCTGCTCGGCGTGCAGTTGGCCCGCCACGCCGACCAGGTCGCCGCCCACCCCGGACACGCCGACGTGAGGTACCGTTACGGTGTGCTGCTGCGCAGCGAGGGCAGGCTCGCCGAGGCCCTCGAACAGTTCACCGCCGCCGTCCGGATCAACCCCTCATACGTCCAGGCCATCATCCACAAGGGGATCACCGAGCAGGACCTCGGCCGGACCGACGACGTGATCGAGACGTTCAAGAGCGTGCTGGACATCCGCCCGGAGTTCGTGGACGTGCACTACAAGCTGGCGCTTCTGTACACCGACCGCCGGGAGTTCGAACAGGCCGTGGCCCACATGGAAGCCGCCGCCGAGGGCGCCGCCGACAATCAGCAGATCCGGGCCGGCCTGGCGCTGTCACTCCAGAACATGGGCCTGATGGACCGCGCCGCCGCCACCTGGCGAAGCCTGCGCCAGATGCACCAGGCCTCCCAGGCGTAAGCTGGTGCCGGCAGCTGGTTGCCGGTAGTCAGTAGCCGGTTCACGTCGTCCTCGTCCTCGGTCGTTCTGTCGGCTCGCGACGAACGACCGAGGACGGGGACGACGACGAGGACGAGGAAGACATCAGGGGGTTGACTTGAGCCTCGCAGTTGACATCCCCGTCCGTGGCGCAGGATACTGACCGCCAGGTGCCATGCTCCTACACGCAGCGGAGGGGCATGCCGAGGGCTTCAACGTGGCGCATGGCCCTCCGCTGCGCGTAGACAATATGGAACGACCGGCCCCGTGGTCGTAAGTTATGCATAGTAACGCGTAACTATCAGGCGAAACAGGTTCGCCTTTTTCCGCGGGTTAAGGCATGT
>Ga0180432_10009949_pt1 | contig 11488 bp, 8 predicted proteins | sample SS_ome_10_FD_132414 | JGI IMG/M metagenome (GOLD analysis project Ga0180432, IMG submission 132414) | Hypersaline lake sediment archaeal communities from the Salton Sea, California, USA - SS_1_MS_2 metaG | ecosystem: Environmental > Aquatic > Non-marine Saline and Alkaline > Hypersaline >... | reverse complement strand
TCGGGTCAGAAAAAAGTACAGAAGGATCCTCAGGGGTAAGGATGACCAGGAGAAGCTGAATGAAAAATACTGTGAACAGGATACAGTGGAATGCATTACCCTGACCCATCTGCTGGTGGAGGAAGGGGAGAATGAAAGAGTGGATGCGCTGAATGGAAAGACGGGGCCGGGTCCCGTGTATGAGGAAAATGGAAAACAGCATTTTATCATTATCAGGGAAATCAGGCCGCCGGAACCCAAAGCACTCAATGAGGCACGGGGCCAGATCACCTCTGATTACCAGGATTACCTTGAAAAACAGTGGATCGGAAAACTGAAGGAAAAATATACTGTGGAGGTGAACAGGAGCCTGCTCTCCAGGATAGAACCCTGAAGATGAAAAGGAACCGGACTTCCATATTCGTGCTGGTGTTGCTCCTTGCCGGTTGTTCCCTTTTGCATGAGGATCACAACGAGGAACCGGTGGCAAGGGTTTTTGAACAGTACCTTTATTCTTCAGATCTCAGCGATGCCGTCCCCGCCGGTTCCAGCAGCCAGGACAGCGCTATTCTTGTCCGCCGTTACATCGATACCTGGATAAAAGACCAGCTCATGCTCCACAGGGCAGAACAGGCCCTTACGGAAGAACAGAAGGATTTTGAAAAACAGATTGCCCAGTACCGTAAATCCCTGCTGATCTTCTCCTATCGTCAGAAACTGCTGCAGCAGAAACTGGATACGGTGGTCAGCGACAATGAGATCCTGTCCTATTACCAGGAGAATGTCAACAATTTCCTGCTGGGTCAGGATATCATCAAGGGGACATTTATCAAGGTTCCCCTTTCAGCCCCCAGGATGGCAGAACTGAGAACATGGTCCCGGTCCAACAGTGAGGAGGACAGGGCCGCGATGGAGAAATATTGTCTCAGTTATGCCGAAAAATACAGTGATTTCAATGATACCTGGGTTTATTTCACCTCCATCAAGGTCCAGCTTCCCATGCAGATCAGCAGGCCTTCCAGCTATCTGAGATATAACAGGAATATTGAAACCACCGATTCACTCTACAGGTACTTTCTCCATGTCAGTGATCATCTGACCGAAGGCGAGGCTGCCCCGCTGGAAATGGTATCGGATGATATTACCAACATCATCCTGAATAAACGGAAGATCGAATTCTTCCAGAACCTGGAACAGAGAATATATAATGACGGTATAAGCAGAAACCAGTTTGAGATTTATCATTAGAACGATGAGCGGGAAAATAGTCACAATCATAACAGGGATCACATTGTCATTGACGGCAATGGGTCAGCCCTTCATTATCGACAGGGTGGTGGGTGTCGTGGGAGATTTCGACATCCTTCAGTCGGATGTTGAACAGCAGTACCTTCAGATGAAGATGTCCGGCATGTACATGCCTTCCGATTCACGATGTCAGATCTTCAACCAGTTTGTGGAACAGAAATTGCTGATGGCCCAGGCCAAGATCGACAGTGTGGAGGTGAGCCCCGACCAGGTTGAGATGCAGATGGAGGCGCGGCTCGATTACTTCGTCAGTCAGTTTGGAAGTGAGGAGGAAATGGAGGCCTATTTCAACAAATCGATCTTTGATATCAAGGATGATCTCAGGGAGGCCATCAGGGAACAGATGATCACCAACCAGGTAAGGGCTTCCATTGTGGAAGATGTGACCACCACTCCTTCCGATGTGAGAAGCTTTTACAACTCGCTTCATCCGGACAGCATCCCGTACATCAACACAGAGGTGAGGATCGCCCAGATTGTTGCCTATCCTTCCTACAGCGAAGAGGCTGTTTTCGAAGTGAAGGAAAGATTGCTCGAACTGCGGAGAAGGGTTCAGGAAGGAGAAGATTTCGGAACACTGGCCATCCTCTATTCCGAAGGTCCTTCCGCCACCCGGAGGGGTGAACTGGGATACATGCTCCGGAGCGAACTGGATAAGGCATATGCGGATGCAGCCTGGTCGCTGAAGGAAGGACAGGTTTCCAAGATCATTGAGAGCTCCTTTGGTTTCCACATTATCCAGCTGATAGACCGGCGTGGGGAACGGGCCAATACCAGGCACATCCTCATGAATCCGAAGGCAGACGCAAATGCCAGGCAGAAGGCCATTTATAAGCTGGACAGCCTGAAGCAGGTCATTGAGGACGACTCCATTTCATTTGAACTGGCTGCCAAGGGGTATTCAGAGGATGAAAAAACAAGTGTGAACGGGGGACTGATTGTCAATCCCATGACCAATGCAGCCACCTTCGAACTTGATCAGTTGAATACCAAGGATTACTACATCATCCGTAACATGGATGTGGGAGATATTTCCGAACCCTATGAATCGAAAGACCACAACAATAAAACCTGTTATAAGATCCTCCAGCTGAAGGCACGTACCGAACCGCACCGTGCCAACCTCAAGCAGGATTACAGGCTTTTGCAGGAGATGGCACTGGAGAGGAAGAACCAGGAGGTCATGAACGAGTGGTACCGCCGGAAGAAAGAAACCACCTACATCAGGGTTGACGACTCCTTTAAGCACTGTGCCCTCTTTGGTCAGCAGACCACCCAGCGATGAACAGAGTCTCGCTTCACCGGGTAATGAAATCCTGCCTGCTGGCAACACTCATTCCCCTGTCGGCAGGCTTCTCACTGGGTCAGAAACTCACCCGCATCGAGATCCTCAATGCAGAGCTTACTGCATTCGATCAGGAGATTGGAAGTGACGCCAGGAAACTGCTGGGCAATGTGCAGTTGAAACACGAGGATGTGGTGATGTCCTGTGATTCTGCATATTTTTACCCGGCCACCGGTTCGGTGGATGCATTCAGCAACATCAGGATCATCCAGGGAGATACCATGACACTGACGGGTGACCTGCTCCATTATGACGGCAGCACAAAACTGGCCGAGGTGAGGGACAATGTGAAACTGGTCAACAAGGAAACCACGTTGCTTACCGATTATCTCAATTACGACCGGCCAGCCAAACTTGCCTATTACCTGGGCGGGGGGATCCTTACCCGGGAGGAGAACAGGCTTACCAGCGGCAAAGGATATTTTTACCTGGATACTGAGATCTTCATCTTCAAGGACAGTGTGGTGATCACCAATCCTGATTACACCATCCACGCCGACACCCTCAGATACGATACCAATACCGAAATCTCATACTTCTACGGACCTACCGAGATCATCAGTGAAGAAAGAACCATCTATTGCGAGAACGGATGGTACGATACGGAAAATGATATCTCTTTTGTAACCGATCACGCATCCCTGGTGGAGCAGGGGAGAACACTCAGGGGGGATACACTCTACTATGAAGCCGAAAAGGGTTTCGGTCGCGCCAACTCGAATGTGGAACTGATCGACACAGCAGAGAACATGACCCTCAGGGGGCATTTCGGGCTCTATTACCGGGATAATGATTTCGCCATGATCACCGACAGTGCCCTGATGATCCAGGTGGAGGGGACAGACACCATGTTTGTTCATGCCGACACACTGCGATCGCTCCAGAATCCTGAAATGGAGGAGGAGAGCCGGATCCTCAAGGCCTATTACCGGGTAAAGATATTCCGGCCCGACATCCAGGTCATGTGCGATTCACTGGAATATGTGGAAGCCGACAGTGTTTTCAAGTTCTTTGGTGAACCCGTGCTCTGGTCCGATGAAAACCAGCTTACCGCCAACCAGATCAGCGTGATCATGAAGGACCAGCAACTCTACAGGATGTATATGACAGGAACGGCACTGGTGGTCTCGCAGAAGGATTCCTCAAAATTCGATCAGATGCGTGGAAAGGAAATGACGGGTTATTTTTCGGATAATGATCTGACCAGGATTGATGTGTCAGGGAACGGACAGACCATCTATTATGCAGAGGACCGCGAAATCATTGTAGGAGCCAACAAGACCTTCTGCTCTGATCTGATCATTTACCTGATAGACAATAAGATCGCAAGGGTAAACTACATAAAGAAACCGGACGGAACCTACTATCCCCTTGAACTGTTTCCAAAAGACGAGGCTTTTCTGTCTGATTTCAAATGGGTGGAACAATGGAGGCCTTTAACTTATACGGATGTTTATAAATGGAAATAAAAAAAGGAGCGAGTCGCTCCTTTTTCAGTATTCGTCTTCATTGAAGAAGAAGTCATCTTTGCTTGGATAATCGGGCCAGATATCTTCTATGCTTTCATAGACATCACCCTCGTCCTCGATCTCCTGCAAATTCTCTATCACTTCCATGGGTGCACCCGATCGTATGGCAAAGTCAATTAATTCTTCCTTGGTGGCAGGCCAGGGTGCATCCTCAAGTTTAGAGGCTAATTCCAATGTCCAGTACATAGACGCAGGATTTACAATTCAACAATAGGTGCCGTTTAAGTGCGGCAAATTTATAAAAAAAAATGAAACCTACAACAGTGAATCCCAGGGCTTCTGTTCGATGCCCGGGAGGTGTGTAATTTGCCTTTAAAGCACGAAAAAATAGTCCGGTAAACGGTTGTAAAAACGGATGATATCTCGGAACGCGTCCGCCTCCCAGCAACGAAGTTTCTCCCCTATCTCCCCCCCCTGGTATAGATACCTGATTTTTTTACCATCCCAATCTTCTATTTGTCTGGTTTGTCATTGACTTCCACACTTTCCACCTTCCCATCCAGCAGGTGGATGATCCGTTGTGCATAACGGGCAATGAATTCCTCATGGGTGACAACAATAATGGTATTGCCCAGTTTGTGGATCTCTACGAAAAGTTTCATGATATCCAGGGATGTCTTGGAATCAAGATTCCCGGTGGGTTCATCGGCCAGGATAATGGAAGGATCATTCACCAGGGCCCTGGCCACCGCAACCCGCTGCCGCTGTCCACCCGACAGTTCGTTGGGCCTGTGGTCCATCCTGTCCCCAAGCCCCACGCTGTGCAGGGTTTCTTTCGCCCGTTCCACACGTTCAGATTTATTTGCCCCTGCATAGATCAGCGGAAGTGTCACATTTTCCAGGGCGGTATAACGGGGAAGCAGGTTGAATGTCTGAAAGATAAAACCGATCTCACGGTTCCTGATCTCCGCCAGCTGGTTGTCTTCCATCTTGCTTACATCGGTTCCGTTGAGAATATAAGTGCCGCTGGTGGGGGTATCCAGGCAGCCCACAAGGTTCATGAGTGTGGATTTCCCGGATCCCGACGGCCCCATGATGGCCACATATTCATTCTTCCTGATTTCAATATCTACCGAGCGGAGCGCCTCCACCGTGATCGAACCGATGTAATAGTTCTTGACGATCTTATCCAGGCTGATAATTGTGTGATTATCCATTTGATTCAAAATAGTGCACGAAAGTAATCATTATGAATTAGATTCTTTTCACACTCAAAAGTTTATTTTCAGGTCTGTTTTTTGAAGATCTTTTCTTAAAAAAAGGACCCCCATCCGGAAAAGGTCCACGCTCATCCGGACCTCCGGCCATGAGATCACCTCCCTCCATGCCCTTTCCATTTCGGAGGACCAGTAAATATCATCTATGACAATCACCCCTTCCTCTTCCGCCCTGGAAAGAATCATGCGGACATACTGCAAAACAGGTTCACAGCGATGGTTGGCATCAATAAATGCCACAAACCGTCCCGACAGCTGTGGAAGGAAATCCTCCAGCTTCCGGTCCAGCGGACCCCAGTGAATAGAAACCTGTTCCAGGCCGAACCGGCAAACCAGGGATGCTGCAAAGGCTGCCCGTTCCGTATTACCCTCCATGCTGTGCAGGGGCACCGATGGAGATCCGGAAGCAAGATAGAGGGTGCTGATGCCCAGGCCCGTCCCCAGCTCAAGGATCATATCCGGCCGGAACCAACGGGTGATCCTGAAAAGCAGCGAACCGTAGCGGGGAGAAACAGAAGAACCCCTGACAAAGGAACCAACGGTCCGTTCTGCCGAGCGGTCCACCCTGGAGCCCGCGCCTTCACGATCTGCCCCTGCAGCTTTTACCAGCAACCTGTCCTCCGGGATCACGGTCCGGTCCTCCCGAAGCTCCCGGTGGATGCGGGTAATTTCCTCAGGCACCTCGAGGCGCCATGCATTGAACAGGATATCATGGACGAACTCGAAAAGAAAAGGGGAATGGATCCCCCTTCCTTTCCTGTGACGGACGTGGACCTGGTGCCCGATGTATTTGATGATTCGCCGGATCATCGCATCATCTATGCGGTAAAATGCTAATTTTACATAAAATGCTCCACGGATGCAACAATATTTGCAACAGGACATTCAGTTTCTTCAGGGGGTGGGTCCCAAACGTGCCGATTTGCTGAAAAAGGAACTGAATGTCCACACATTCGAGGACCTGATCACCCATTTCCCTTTCAGGTATGTGGACCGGAGCAGATTTTACAAAATCTCGGAGGTGAACATAGAAATGCCCTACATCCAGATCCGGGGGAAGATCACCGGGTACACCACCATCGGCAAAGGGGGCAAGAAGCGGCTCGTGGCCAGCTTCACGGACGGGACCGGTCACATGGAACTGGTCTGGTTCAGGGGCATCAAATGGATCCCGGAAACCTATCCCATTGAGAAGGAAGTGGTGGTTTTCGGGAAACCCACCTATTACAACCGCAGGATCAATGTGGTCCATCCCGAAATTGAGGATCCCGGTAAAAAGCAGGCGGTCACTTCCAAACTCCAGGCGGTCTACCCGACCACCGAGAAACTCAAGGACCATTACCTGAATTCCAGGGCCATCAGCAGGCTGCAGGCCAACCTGATCAAGAACCTTCCCGCCAGCTTTGAAGAAACCCTGCCTGCCTGGCTCCTTCAGAAGCTGAACCTGGTGAACCTGGACAGCGCCCTGCGCCAGATCCATTTTCCCGACACCCCCGCCCAGTATAAAAAAGCAGAGCTCCGGCTGAAGTTTGAGGAGCTGTTCTACATCCAGCTCAACATTCTGCAGAGCAAAACCCTCCGGAACAAGCGCTTCAGGGGAAATGTATTCGAGAGGGTGGGTGAAAGTTTCAATACTTTCTACCGGGACTGCCTGCCTTTTGAGCTGACCGCCGCCCAGAAAAGGGTGATGAAGGAGATCCGCAGGGACATGGGATCGGGCCGGCAGATGAACCGGCTGCTGCAGGGTGATGTGGGCAGCGGTAAAACCCTGGTGGCGCTGATGTCCATGCTGATTGCCATTGACAACGGATTCCAGACCTGTATCATGGCACCCACCGAGATCCTGGCCCGGCAGCATTTCAACAGCATCACCGCCTTTCTGGACGGGATGGAACTGGAGGTACGGCTGCTGACCGGCTCCACCCGGAAAAGCGAGCGGGAGAAAATCCACCAGGGATTGCTGGAGGGAACCCTTCCCATTCTGATCGGCACCCACGCGCTGATCGAGGAGGTGGTCCAGTTCAGGAACCTGGGACTGGTAGTCATTGACGAGCAGCACCGGTTCGGGGTGGCCCAGCGGGCCAGGCTCTGGAAGAAAGCCGACGTGGTCCCCCATGTGCTGGTGATGACAGCCACCCCCATCCCCAGGACACTGGCCATGACCCTGTACGGGGACCTGGATGTGTCTGTGATCGATGAACTGCCTCCCGGCCGGAGGCCTGTCATCACCAGGCATGCCTATGATTCAAAGCGCCTCCAGGTGTTCGGGTTCCTCAGAAGACAGCTGGCCGAAGGCAGACAGGCCTACATCGTCTACCCCCTGATCAAGGAATCCGAATCGATGGACTACAAAGACCTGGAAGATGGATACGAGAGCATCTCCAGGGCCTTCCCTCCCCCGGATTATCAGGTCGGTGTGGTCCACGGGCGGATGAAACCGGAGGAAAAGGAGATCTCCATGAAACATTTCGTGGCCGGACGCACCCACATCATGGTGGCCACCACCGTGATCGAGGTGGGGGTTGACGTGCCCAACGCCTCGGTGATGATCATCGAGAGCGCGGAGCGGTTCGGCCTCTCCCAGCTGCACCAGCTGCGTGGACGCGTGGGGAGGGGGGCGGACCAGTCCTACTGCATTCTGATGACCGGATACAAACTGTCTGACGAGGCCAAAAAACGGATCGGGATCATGGTGGAGACCAATGACGGTTTTGAGATCGCCGAGGTGGACCTGAAACTGAGGGGACCCGGCGACATCGAGGGTACCCAGCAGAGCGGGGTTCCCTTCAACCTGAAGATCGCCCACCTGGGTCGCGACGGACAGATCCTGCAGCTGGCCCGCGACACCGCGGAGAACATCATCCAGGAAGACCCCGACCTGACCCTGGAAAAGAACTGGCTCTTTGCCAGACACGTGAAAAAAGTCCACCCCGACCGCATCGACTGGGGGAGTATCAGTTGAAAAATATTTTTCCTTAATTAAAGGAAATAATTGTATATTTATTTCCTTAAAATACGGAAAGAATTATGATTGAACTATTCAAAACCATCCATGCCGAGTTCCTTGAAGAGGTTCTTAAGCCCGGGACCAGGAGGGACATGGAACCAATCATGGATGTTCCTTCCATTGTGACAATCATCGGCGGAAGAAGAACCGGGAAAACAACCCTGCTCAAACAAATGATCCATAAACTTGTCGAGGGTGGTACACCTAAGGAGCACATAGTCTACATCAATTTTGAAGATGAAAGGATACCCAGGGAAACAGGTATTTTTCAGGACCTTCTTGATGCTCGGGCAGAAATGTTCCCGGGGATTCCAATAGCGACGTGCTGGTTCTTCTTTGATGAAATCCATGAAATACCCGGATGGGAACTGTTTCTCAGAAGACTGCATGAGAACTATTCAAGTAATATATTCCTGACTGGAAGCAGCTCAAAACTGCTCAGTAAAGAAATTGCCACCACACTCAGAGGAAGGACCATCAGCCAGGAACTGTACCCTTTCTCTTTCCGTGAATTCCTGATTCACAAAGGATACGATCCTGAAAAGCAACATACAACAAGAGAAAAAGCGGCTATAAGAAATGAGCTTCGAAACTATCTCAGGGAAGGAGGCTACCCGGAGACCATCGGACAATCCTATTCGGTTAAAACCAAAATACTCAGGTCCTATCTTGATGTGATGATCTTCAGGGATTTGATTGAAAGGCATCAGATCACCAACCACCATGTACTCAGGCAATACATCAAAAAAATGCTTGCCAACACTGCCAGGGAAGCATCCGTTCACAAAACTTTCCAGGAGCTTAAAAGCCAGGGGCACAAGGTGTCAAAAGACCTGCTCTATAATTTTCAGGTTTGGTGTGAAGAAATTTACCTCCTGTTCCAGCTCCCGCAGTACCATGGGTCCCTTGTTAAACAGCAAAGCGGATCAAAGAAGATCTATGGAATCGACACGGGTCTTATCAACAGCACCTCCTTCAGGGCGAGCCAGGACCTGGGCAGGATGATGGAGAATTTGGTTTTTCTGGAATTAAAAAGAAGAGGCCTGGATGTATTTTATAATAAGGAAGAGATGGAATGCGATTTCCTGATCAGGCATAAAGAGCGGATCATCCATGCAATCCAGGTCACCTGCACCCTGTCTGATGAAGCTGTCAGGAAAAGGGAGATCGCGGGTCTTGTTCACGCCATGAACAAATACAAACTCGACACCGGAACGCTCATTACCATGAGTGATGAAAGGATAACTCTTCCCGGTACCCATCAGATCCAGGTCTGGCCATTATGGAAATGGTTACTCAATACCCATCGAGAATATTATTCCCTATCCTGAAGGTTTTTATCAACGCCGACAGTTCATCTCTGAGGCAGAAGACAGTAAACAGTTTTATTCGGATTCATAAAATTGCCATTATCTCCACGAAATCCCCAGGGTTACAATTTCGTGGGGCTCGATGGCAAAGCGGATGTTTTTACCGTGGACCTCGGGCTCTGCCACATCCTTTTCAAGCGGCATCTCGATCAGGTTCAACCGGCGGACAGCATCAATTTCCACCGGCAGTTCCAGTTCTGCCTCCGTCCTGCTGCCCTCCATCTCGGCCAGTCTCACGACCAATTCATTGCCCTGTTCAGCTTTTTTGATCCCTGAAAGGATCACTCCCGGACCGCTGAGGGAAATCCATGAGGCCTCTTCAGGAAGTGTGGCATGCTGCCTGGCCAGCGCGGAAGAGGGCGGTTCTGCCGCGTAAACCGGTACGTTGAAGTCCTCGCCCTCCATCCAGACCCCGTTTTTCCAGTCACCCGCGTGGGAAAAAAGGGCATAGCGGATATGGAACTTGCCCAGGTTGGGATAAATATCGGGATCCCCGGCAGAGCGCATCAGGGTGATCCGCATATCGCCTTCATGCACCGAATGTCCGTATTTGCTGCTGTTCAGCAAAGCAATGCCGTTCTCCCCATCCGTCAGGTCCACCCAGTGTTGCGCGGGCACTTCCTGGCCATCATCCCTGGCTGCCACATTTCCATATACATCGCGGTGCTTCAGGCAATCCGGGGTCGGCTGACCGTTGATTTTACCGTCCACGGGCCTTTGCACCACATCCAAAGGCACATGGTTGTAAAAGTCCGGATCATCCATGGCAATGGGGAATATGGCCCTCAGCATCGGGGAATGGGTAGAATCACTTCCTGTTTCCAGCCAGTGCACCTCCAGATCATATTCGATCCTGGGATGGGACCGGTACAGATAGGTGCGCTGGACAAACCTGGATCTGCCCCAGGTTTTTACCGATCTCACACAGGACCTCACAGGTCCGTCTTCCACGATCTCCACCTTTTTGACACCGGTCACATCTTCTTCTTTCACGATCTTATTGATATACCAGGCTTTCATTCCCCCTTCCCTGTCCTCCAGGTACATCCGCAACTGGTTCAGTTCTCCTCCAGGGCGGACATACTCCTTACCGGAGCGCCGGTCGTAAAGGCTGACAATATTGCCTGTGTTCATATTGAATGTCACCCTGAAGAATTCGGTCTGGAAGGTGCTGTCATTCACCTGAAGCGACCGGTTGAAATCACCCGGCCGGTTCATATCCACATAGAAGGCTTTATAGCCAGCCGCGGGAAGGGCGTCGGCAACGAACAGAACTTTTGAAGTGTAGCCGGGCGGGGTTGATTTCCCCTCCACGATCTGTGCGGGGTAAGTCCTGCCTGAACCGTCCCTTACCAGTACCGATGGGAATTCACCCTGCCCGATATCGACCGGTTTCACATTGCTGGTCTGGTAATAATTGCTCCAGCGCACCAGCTCAGCGGTTGCGGGTTGCCGGTGGGAATAAACCTCCGCCTGAACGATGGCTTCTCTTTCCCGGGGCTGGAGGTTCCAGGCAACCACGGGCTGACCCATGCCGGTCTGGAAGTCCACCATGTCAGCCAGCCTGTGGAATGCCTTTTCGCCCAGCAGCCTGGCATTTTGAATGGCATGCTGATACCTGGCCACGTTTTCCCGGTTTGCCTCATGAATGCCCGAACCGGGCAAAATATCATGAAACTCGTTAAAAACAAGTGTTTTCCATGGTTCCCGGATTTCAGACCCGGGATAATCAT
>Ga0180432_10009948_pt1 | contig 11488 bp, 13 predicted proteins | sample SS_ome_10_FD_132414 | JGI IMG/M metagenome (GOLD analysis project Ga0180432, IMG submission 132414) | Hypersaline lake sediment archaeal communities from the Salton Sea, California, USA - SS_1_MS_2 metaG | ecosystem: Environmental > Aquatic > Non-marine Saline and Alkaline > Hypersaline >... | reverse complement strand
TGCTGATGATAGATAGCTGCCGGAGGTCGTCTGCGAGGGCGATAACGGCGGTGATCCCGTATTACGGTTACGCGCGTCAGGACAGGAAGGACGAGGGGCGGGTACCGATAAGCAGCAGGCTGGTGGCGAACCTGATAGAGGCGGCAGGTGCGAACAGGGTGGTGACGATGGATTTGCACTCGTCGCAGATACAGGGATTCTTTAACATACCGATGGATCATTTGTTTGCAGCGCCGGTGCTTTATCGGCATTTCAAGAAGATAGGTCGGGAGAAGTTGGTGGTGTGCTCGGACGACGGGGGCGTGAAGATGGGGATGGCGCACGCGCAGCGGATAGGTGTGCCGCTGGCGGTGTACGGGAAGAAGCGGATATCGCCGACGGAGGTGATGGTGCACTCGCTGATAGGCGACGTGAAGGGGAAGGACGTGCTGATAATAGATGACGTGATAACGACGATGGGGTCGATATATGCGGCGGCGCTGTTTTTGAAGGATCGGGGAGCGGAGGGGATCCACGTGGGGGCTACGCACGGGGCGTTTTGCGGGGATGCGCTGAAGAGGCTGCGTGAGCCGGCGATTTCGGAGGTGGCTGTGACGAACACGGTGCCGGTTTCGAAGGAGGCGTTGGAGACGGGGGTGAAGGTGCTGTCGGTGGCGGAGCTTTTGGGGGAGGCGATGAAGCGGGTCCACGAGAACCGTTCGGTGAGTTCGCTATTCCAATGGAACAATCAGTGAAGCAGGAGAAGAGAGAATGGAAGCAGGTTCGACGCTGAGAGCGGAGTTGCGAGAAGAAGTGGGGGGCGCGGCGGCGAAGAGGCTCCGGCGGAAGGGGCTGGTGCCGGCGGTGTTGTACGGTAAGGGGATGGAGACGAAGGTGATTGCGGTGGCGGGGTTGGAGCTTGCGTCGGTGCTGGACCACGGTCATCGACTGGTGAAGGTGCGACTGGGTGGGGAGGAGGTGAGGGCTGTGATAAAGGAGGCGCAGTACGACGCGCTGGGAGACGGGATCATCCACGCGGATTTCCACAAGGTTGTGGCGGGCGAGAAGATCAGCCTGATGGCGGAGGTTTTGGTGGTAGGGGAGGCCGCGGGAATGAAGGTGGGAGGTATTCTGGAGCAGCCGACGCGCGAGGTGGAGGTGGAGTGCACTGTAGAAAACCTGGTGGAGTCGATAGAGGTGGACATAAGCAAGCTGGAGATGGGGGACACTTTGCACGTTCGGGATTTGGAGGTGCCGGCGGGAGTGAAGGTGCTGAACGATCCCGACGAGGTGCTTGTTTCGATAACCGCGCCGAGGGAAGAAGTGGAAGAGGAATTGGTGGTGGAGGAGAAGGAGCCGGAGGTTATAGGCGAGGCCGAGAGGGCTGAGGAGGGGAAGGAAGAGGGAGGCGGAGGAGAGAAGGAGTAAAAGTGGGGGAGTGTGTTGTGGCGTGGCGGAAGCTGGTTTTCGGAATTGGGAACCCTGGGTTCAGATACAGGAAGACGCGGCACAACGTGGGGTTCATGGTGATAGACGCGGTGGCGCGGGAGATGAGAATCGGGGTGAAGAGGCGGGTGGGTGATTCGGTGGTGGGTGAGGGGAGGATGGAGGGGGGAGGGCGGCTTATTCTGGCGAAGCCGGTGACTTACGTCAATCTTTGCGGGAGGGCGTACGAGGGGCTAATGCGGGAGTACGATCTTTTGCTTGAGGATGAACTGGTTGTGTGCGACGATATATCGCTTCCGGTGGGCCGGATTCGGCTGCGCCGGAAGGGGAGCAGCGGTGGTCATAAGGGGTTGGAGTCGATAGCGTCGGAGCTGGGGACGGAGGAGTTTCCGAGGTTGCGGGTTGGCATAGGAGGGGCTAGGGGGGATCAGGTGGATTTTGTGTTGTCGGGTTTCGGAAGGGGTGAGAGAGAGACGATAACGCGCGCGATCGAACGCTCTGCGGAGGCGGTGAAGGTCTGGGCGGAGCAAGGCATAGATGAGGCGATGAACGTGTACAACAAGAAAGAGGAAGAGACGAAGGACTAAGGCAGGAGGATCGGATTGTCGGAGACAACGGCGCGGTTGAGGAAGTACGAGGCGATGATTATACTGGACAGCGCGAAGGCGGGTACGGACTGGGAGGGTGTAAGCGGGAGGTTGCGTGAGATGATGGAGCGAGAGGGGGCGGAAATTGAGAGCGTGGAGAAGTGGGACGAACGGAGGCTGGCGTACGAGATAAAGGGTCAGAGGCGGGGGGCGTACGTTCTGGTTCATTTTTCGGCTCCGCCTGGGGCGTTGGTGGGGATACGGAGGGGTTTCGGGCTGTCGGAGGACGTGGTGAGGGCGCTGGTGCTGCGCCCAATGGCCAGAAAGAAGAAGAGGTTTGAGGTGAGGGAGGTGCGGAGAGCGGCGGGGGGTGAAACGGGGGAGAAATCTAAAGAGGCCGGAGGCGGGGGGAGTGAGGTGAGTGGGGTGAAGCCGGGGGAGGGGGAGTAAGGTCCGGGGGTTTGAGGTGGCGGGGTAAGGAGCAAACGAAGGGAGCAAGCGATGGCGAACTTGAATAAGGTTTTCCTGATCGGGAACCTGACGCGAGACCCGGAACTGAAGTACACGCCGAGCGGGACGGCGGTGGCGTCGCTGGGCGTCGCGGTTGCGCGGCGGTATCGTAGTCAAGACGGGGAGCAGAAGGAGGAGACGTGCTTTGTGGAGGTGGAGGCGTGGGCGAGAAGGGCGGAGGTGATGTCGGAGTATCTGAGCAAGGGTAGCCCGGTGTTTATAGAAGGTCGGCTGCGGCTGGACACGTGGGAGACTGCGCAGGGAGACAAGAGGAGCAGGCTGAAGGTGGTGGCGGAGAATTTTCAGTTTTTGGGCGGCCGGCGGGGTGGCGGGGGGCAGCGGGAGGATTTTGAGCAGGAGGATGCGAGACAGCAGAAGTCAGGCGAGGACGAGGACGACATTCCATTCTGATCCGGCCGTCGTAGCCCCACCACGGCGGGCTACAATGTCGCCGACGCTTGAAAGCTTTGGTCCAGCCGACGTAGCCTTCGCTACTATGGCGGAGTTGGCCGACGGGGCGGCGGAGTCGACTATTACGAGGAGGTAAACCCGCAAGATGGCGAAAAGGCGTTTCAAGAAGAGGAAGAAGAAGTGCCGCTTTTGCAGGATGAAGGTGGAGGAGATTGACTACAAGGATGTGGCGACGCTGCAGAAGCTGTGCACGGGTCAGGGGAAGCTGTTTTCGAGGAAGCGTTCGGGCAACTGCGCGATACATCAGAGGATGGCGAAGAGAGCGGTGAAGCGCGCGCGGTACATAGCGCTGATGCCGTACTCGGGTTGATGAGATAGCGAGGAGAAGAGATGCGAGTTTTGCTTAAAGGAGACGTTGGGAAGCTTGGGAGGCGTGGAGAGGTGGTGTCGGTGGCGGACGGTTACGCGCGGAACTACTTGATGCCGAAGGGTCTGGCGGTGGAGGCGACGGCGGGCCGGGTGAAGGAATTGGAGATGGAGATGAGGCGGGAGGAGAAGCTGGAGGAGTTGCGTAGGAGGGAAGTGGAGGAAGAGGCGGCGAAGATGTCGGGGAGGTCGGTGACGATCGAGATGAGGGCTGGTGAGGACGGGAGGCTGTTCGGGGGGGTTGGTCCTGTGGAGATAGCGGCGGCGCTGAGGGCGGAGGGAGTGGAGATAGACGAGAAGGCGATCAGAATGGAGGAGCACATCCGGGAGTTGGGTGTGTTCGCGGTGGATATCCATCTGGCAGCGGGAGCGAACGCCAGCTTGAGGGTGTGGGTGAAGGAAGCGTAGAAAAGAAGGGCTGCCGCGATGGCTGTGGTTGATCGTGTTCCTCCGCACAGCGAGGAAGCCGAGGTTGGGGTGTTGGGGTCGATGCTCCTGGATAAGGGAGCGATCGGCGAGGTGGTTCAGATCCTGAAGGCGGACGATTTCTTCTCGCCCGCTCACTCCGAGATATTCCAGTCACTTCTGACGCTGTACGACCAGAATCAGGCGATAGACATAATTCTGGTGTCGGAAGAGCTGAAGCGCCGAGAGATGCTGGAGAAGGTGGGAGGCATAGGACATCTTGCGGACTTGATGGAGTCGGTTCCGACGGCGGCGAACGCGGAGTACTACGCGAAGGTGGTTAGGGAGAAGGCGATCCGTCGGAAGCTGATAGCGGAGGCGAGTGAGATTGTGAGGGAGGCGTACGAGGACAGGGAGGAAGTGGAGGAGCTGCTGGACGGGGCGGAGAGGAGGGTTTTTCGGATCACGGAGTCGTACGGGAACGAGGAGCCGGATCACATAGGGGAGATACTGACGCCGGTATTCAACCGGATCGATGAGATACACGGGAGGGAAGGGAGGCTTACGGGACTGCGTACGGGGTACTACGCTCTTGACGAGCTGACGTGCGGGCTGCAGAGGTCGGAGCTTATTGTATTGGCGGCGAGGCCGTCGATAGGGAAGAGTTCGCTGGCGCTGTGCATTGTGCACAACGTGGCGGTGAACGAGCAGAAGGCGGTGGCGCTTTTCACGTTGGAGATGTCGAAGGAGCAGGTGGCGCAGAACATGCTGTGCGCGCGAGCGCGGGTGAATGCGCACCAGGTGAGGCGTGGGGTGCTGCCGCAGGAGGAATGGCCGAAGCTGTCGGAGGCGGCGGGACCGCTTTATAAGGCGGACGTTTTGATAGATGACTCGACGTCGCTTACGCCGCTGCAGTTGCGCGCGAAGGCGAGGCGGCTGAAGGCTGAGCACGATATCGATTTGGTGGTGGTGGATTACATGCAGTTGATGTACGTGCCGAGGGCTGAGGGGAGGCAGCAGGAGATAGCGGAGATATCGAGGTCGCTGAAGGGGCTGGCGAGGGAGTTGAAGGTGCCGGTGCTGGCGATATCGCAGTTGAACCGAGCGCCGGAGATGCGGGAGTCGCACAAGCCGCGGTTGGCGGATTTGCGGGAGTCGGGTGCGATAGAGCAGGATGCGGACGTGGTGCTGCTGCTGCATCGCGATGATTATTACCAGGAGGATGCGAATCCGGGGGTTGCGGAACTGAGGGTGGCGAAGCAGAGGAACGGTCCTGTGGGGAGCGTGACGTTGACTTTCCTGAAGGAGTACATGAGGTTCGAGTCGTACACGGACGAGGCGGAATGATCAGGAACTACTGGGTGTGGGCGCTGGGGGGGGCGGTTGCGCTGGGGGTGTGTAGCTGGTGCGTGGGTCAGGAGGGCCTGCCGGCGGTGACGGAGGTGGTGGTGAGGGGGAACGAGAGGGTGAGTACGGAGCGAGTGCTGTATTACGTGAGGGTGAGGGCGGGGGACGTTTACACGGAAGCGAACGCGGATGCGGACGTTCGGAGGCTGGTGGACAGCGGGCTCTTTGCGTGGGCGAAGGTGGTGCGCGAGCCGTACGCGGGGGGGTACAGGGTGATATTCGAGGTGGTTGAGACGGCGATTGTGAAGGAGGTGGGCTTCAGGGGGAACACGAGAATCCGTAAGGGAAGGTTGGCGGGGCTGATCGCGACGGAGGTGGGCAAGAGCCTTGCGCCGTACACGTTGAGGCGGGATGTGGTGGCGATTGAGGAGTATTATGCGAAGAAGGGATTTCCTTTTGCGGATGTGAGGCCGAATCCGGAGGTGTTTGAGGACGGCGTGAAGGTGTTTTACGATGTAAGCGAGGGGCCGCGGGTGCGGGTGGAGGGGGTGAGGTACAGGGGGAACGTGAGCTTTTCGGCGCGGACGCTGAGGAGGGGGGTGAAGACTGCGCTGATGCTGATGGGTTTGGAGGGGACGAAGAAGGGGATGTGGATATTTTCGAGGGGGAGGTTGAACGTGGGCGCGCTGGGGGCTGAGGCGGCGGCGGTGGAGGACTTCTACCGGGAGAGAGGGTGGCTGGATTGCCGGGTGGAGGCGGATCTGGATTTCAATGGGGACAAGAGCCGCGCTGTGGTGACGATGGTGGTGGACGAGGGTCCGCTTTACCGGGTGGGGAAGTTGGAGATTTTGGGGGACGAGGCGATAGAGAGGGAGGAGATAGTGGGACGGCTGAAGGCGAAGGAGGGGGAGGCATTATCGATGAAGCTTTTGGAACAAGATGCCGAGGCAATCAGGCTGTTGTACGGTTCGCGCGGTTATGCGGACGCGAGCGCGAGGTACACGCCGAGGCTAATGGAGGATGGGAGGTTTGAGGTGGTGTGGGAGATCGTGGAGGGGGAGAAGTTCCGAATCGGAAGGGTAGAGATAATCGGGAACCATCATACGAAGGATAAGGTTGTGCGACGGGAGGTGAGGGTGTATCCGGGTGAGACTTACAACGGGGAGGAGATCAAGAGGACGGAGGTGAGGCTGAAGGGGCAAGGGTATTTTGAGAAGGCGGAGGTTGTGGCGGTGCAGAACACGGAAGAGGGCGACGTGAAGGACATTCTGGTGAGGGTTTCGGAAGGTAGGACGGGGCAGGTGGTGCTGTCGGCGGGGATAACGTCGAACCTTGGTTTTGCGGGTTCGATCCAGGTGAGGCAGAGGAATTTCGATCTTTTCGATTGGCCGAAGAGTTGGCGGGACCTGGCGGAGGGGCATGCGTTTGTGGGCGGGGGCCAGACGCTGTCGCTGCGTTATGAGCCGGGGGTGAAGTACCACGTGTACCAGATGTCGTTCAGGGAGCCGTACCTTTTCGACAGGCCGATAATATTCGGCGTGAATCTTTTTGATACGCGGTATGCGCGAACGAATTACGATGAAGGGCGTCGGGGTGTGGAGCTTACGTTCGGGAGGCGTTTCAAACGGGATTTTACGCTGGAACTGGGATTGATGCATTCGGTGGTGGATATTGACAATGTGGAGACGGACGCGCCGAGCACGGTGATGGCGTTTGCGGGGGAGAACATAGTGAACAGCGTGAAGCTTTCGGCGGCGTATGACAAGCGGGATAGGATGTTCGGGCCGTCGTCGGGATACAGGTTGGGGGGCGAGTTGGAACTTGGGGGTACGTTCGTGGGGGGAGACGTGGACTACCTGAAGGAGACGGCGAGCGCGAGCTTTTATAAGACGCTGGCGGAGTCGGCCCTCGGGTACAAGCACGTGGGGGCGCTGGCGGTGAGGGGAGGGTTTATAGAGGCGATAGACGATACGGAGGAGGTACCGTTTTTCGAGCGGTTCTATGTAGGGGGTCAAAGGAGCCTGAGGGGTTTTCGGTACAGGGGGATCGGTCCTCGAGAGAGTGGGGATCCGATAGGTGGGACGGTGTTTGCGACGGGGTCGTTGGAGTATATTTTTCCGCTGTACGAGGATACGCTTCGGGGCGTGTTTTTCGTCGATGCGGGGAACCTGGCGGAGGACCCTGGGGATTTCGAGTTCGACGAGTTCCGGGTGTCTGCGGGCGCGGGGGTGAGGTTCATAGTGCCTTTCTTGGGTCCTGAGCCGCTGTCGGTGGATTTCGGCTTTCCGATCAAGAAGGAGCCTGGAGACGACACGGAGTTGATCAGCTTTGGCTTGGCGTTCGGGCTGTAGGTGCCCGAGGTAAAGGAGCGCGTCATGAAAGATGTGACCACAAGGACCTGTGGAGCAGGCCTTTTAGTTTTATTGCTGGCCTTTTCGGCGGGAGCGGCGGAAGCCGAAGAGGCGGAGATGAAGATAGGCGTGGTGGACGTGATAAAGGTCTTCGACGCGTACGAGAGAGGCGATGATTTGGAGAAGGAGTTGCAGGGGGAGGCTAAGGGGTTCAGCAACAAGATGGAGTCGATGAAGGAGGAGTTGATGAGGCTGGAGGCGGAGATCGAGCTTTTGAGTCCGGAGCATGAGCGAAGGGTGGAGGCGGTGTCGGAGTTGGCCATGAAGAGGCAGGTGTACCAATCGACCGTGACGGCGGAGCAGAGGAAGCTAATGGCGAGGCAGTCGAAGATGCTTGTGGATGTGTATGGGGAGATCGCGGCTGCGGTGGAGGATTATGCTAAGAGGGAGGGGTATACGCTGGTGCTGAAGGCGGACGAAAAGGACGTTAGGGGGGAGACGCCCGATGAAGTGCAGTTGCGGATAGCGGTGCGGCCGGTACTCTACTATTCCTCGATGCACGATCTAACCGATGATATAATAAAGGTTTTGAACGCGAAGTACGAAGCGGAGAAGAAGGCTGCGGCGGAGAAGGTGAAGGTATCGGAAGCGGGGGAGACGGCGGCCAAATCGAGTGAGGAGCCGGCAGAGCCCCAGGAGAAGACGGGTGGAACTGACTCTGAATAGGATAGCGGAACTGGTCGGGGGAGAAGTGGTGGGGGACGGCGATACCGTGGTGACGGGCGTGTCGGGAATAAGGGAGGCGAAGGAGGGAGATATTACGTTTGTGGCGAGCGAGCGGTATGCGTCTCTGATAGACGAGACGAAGGCGTCGGCGGCGGTGGTGTCGGGAGACGAGGAGGGTCGGGGGTGCCGGATACCGGTGATTAAGGTAAAGAATCCGGATTTGGCTTTCGTGAAGATAGTGGAGACCTTTGCGCCGAAACCGGTGAAGTTTGAGAAGGGTATCCACGCCACGGCGGTGATTGCGGGTGATGCGGAGGTGGGGGAGGATGTGAGCATCCAGCCGAACTGCGTGGTGGAGAGCGGGGCGAAGATAGGGGACGGGACGGTGCTGTGTGCGGGGTCGTACGTTGGGCATTATGCTTGGGTGGGGAAGAGCTGCCTGATTTACCCGGCGGTGTGCGTTCGGGAGAGGTGCGTGATAGGTGATCGGGTGATAATCCACAGCCAGACGGTGATAGGGAGCGACGGGTTCGGTTATTCGACGATCAGGGGCGTTCATTACAAAATTCCGCAGGTTGGGATAGTGGAGATCGAGGACGACGTTGAGATAGGAGCGAACGTGACGGTTGACCGTGCGCGATTCGGGCGGACGCTGATCAAGAAGGGGGCGAAGATCGACAACATGGTGCAGATAGCGCACAACGTGACGATAGGGGAGCACTGTGTGATAGCGGCGCAGTGCGGGATTGCGGGAAGCACGGTGATAGGTGACAACGTGCAGATCGGGGGGCAGGCGGGGATAACGGGGCACATAACGATCGGCGACAACGTGAAGATAGCGGGGAAGTCGGGGGTGACGAAGGATTTGCCGGACGGCGCGTGCGTTTCGGGTTTTCCGGCGCAGGAGAGGGCGAAGGAGTTAAAGGACATGGCGGCGCTGAGGAAGCTGCCGGAGTTGTTGGGTCGTATGAAGAAGCTGGAGGAGAGAGTAAAGGAACTTGAGAGAGAAGCAGCGGACGATAGCTAAGAGCAGCTCGCTGGAGGGCGTGGGACTGCATACGGGGGAGCCGGTGAAGGTGGTGTTCAAGCCGGCGGAGGAGGACGCGGGTGTGGCGTTCGTGCGGCGGGATTTGCCGGGGTCTCCCCAGATACCTGCGTCGGTGACGTGCCTGAGCGGGCAGATGAGGCGTACGGCGCTGAAGAACGGGGAGGTGGAGGTGTTCACGGTGGAGCACGTGCTGGCGGCGGCGGCGGGGCTGGACATAGATAACCTGCGGATCGAGGTGGACGCGAGCGAGATACCGAATGCGGACGGGAGTGCGCTGCCGTTTGTGAGGGCGCTGAAGAAGGCGGGTATAGTGGAGCAGGAGCGGGAGAGGCGGGTGTTCAGGGTGGGGTCGCCGGTGGCCGTGGGTGAGGAGGGGATGAGCCTGAGCGCGCTTCCCGGGGGGGATGGCCTGGAGGTCTCTTACACGCTGCAGTACGACGTGCCTTCGATAGGTACGCAACACATGACGGTGGAGGTGAATGAGGAGACGTTCTGCAGGGAGATAGCGCCGGCGAGGACGTTTTCGCCGAAAGAGGAGGTAATGGAGCTTCGGGAGCTGGGGCTGGGAAAGGGGGCGAGCTACGAGACGGCGCTGGTGGTTACGGAAACGGGTGTGGTGGACAACGAGCTGAGGTTTCCGGATGAATTCGTGCGGCACAAGGTGCTGGACCTGATAGGGGATCTGTTCTTGTTGGGTGCGCCTATCAGGGGACGGATTGTGGGGGTGAAGTCGGGGCATTCGTTGAACGCGAAGCTGGTGAGGTTGCTGAAGGATGCGATGGAGAAGGAAGAGGGGGGTGCGGAGAAGACGGAACTGGGGATAGAGGAGATCATGGAGATACTGCCGCACCGGTATCCGTTCTTGCTGGTGGACAAGGTGATCCACATCGAGAAGGACAAGCGTGTGGTGGGGATAAAGAACGTTACGAACGACGAGTTTTTTCTGCAGGGGCATTTTCCGGGCCGACCGGTGATGCCCGGGGTGCTGCAGATTGAGGCGATGGCGCAGGTAGCGGGAGTGCTGCTGTTGAGGAGGGGTGAGAGGAAAGGGAAGACGCCGTTCCTGATAGCGGTGGAGGGGGCGCGGTTCCGCAGGCCGGTGGTTCCCGGTGACCAGTTGAGGCTGGAGGCGGAGGTGGTGCGGGTGAGGTCTCGGGCCGGACAGGTGCGGACGAAGGCTTACGTGGACGGTCAGTTGGTTGCGGAAGCCGAGATCAAGTTCATGCTGATGGATTAGTTTCGGTGCAGGCTGCGATGACGGGCCAAAGTCCCAACTTTATTCACCCTGATGCGCAACTGGGGGAAGGCGTGGAGGTGGGGCCGTTTGCGACGATCGGTCCGAAGGTGAGGGTAGGGAGGGGGACGAAGATCGGGAGCAACGCGGTGCTGATGGGGAACACCAGGTTGGGGGAGAGGAACGAAGTTTTCCCCGGGGCGGTGATAGGTGGAGAGCCGCAGTCGCGGCACTACCACCGGGAGGATACGCGGGTGGAGATCGGTGACGGGAATACTATCAGGGAATGCGTAACGATTCACAGGGGGACGGCGGGGGGAGGGGGGGTTACGCGGGTGGGGAACGAGAACTTGTTGATGACGTGTTCGCACGTGGCGCACGATTGCACGGTAGGGGACGGGGTGGTGTTGTCGAGCGGGGTACTTCTTGCGGGGCACGTTAAGGTTGAAGATAACGTCACGGTGAACGGGGGCTCGGCGGTGAACCAGTTCGTGACGCTGGGAAGGTATAGTTTCGTAGGTGGTCTGACGCGGATCGTGCACGACGTGCCGCCGTTCATGATAGTGGAGGGACACAGGGCGGTAGTGCGTTCGGTGAACGGGGTGGGGCTGAAGCGTCACGGCTTTTCGGAGGAGAGCATCGACGCGCTGAAAGAGGCGTTCATGCTGATATATCGTTCGGAGCTTACCAGGCAGGAGGCGCTTTTGCGGTTGGAGCGGAAGGAAGGACTGACGGAGGAGGTGAGGGAGCTGGTGGAGTTCCTGCGGCGCGCGTCGTCCAGCAAGCGCGGTCGGGCGCAGGAAGGGGTTGCCTAGCCTGGGCGCGGAGAAGGTTAAAACGGAGTTTCGGGGAATACTGCGATTCGATACGCAGAGAAGGTGCGACTATGAAGGCGGCGGAGTTACCGACGAAGGTTAGAGTTGCTGTTATCGGCGTGGGGCACCTAGGGAGCCAGCACGCGAGGGTGTACGGGGAGATGGAGGGGGTGGAATTGGCGGGAGTGGCGGATGTGGACGAG
>Ga0180432_10009947_pt1 | contig 11488 bp, 13 predicted proteins | sample SS_ome_10_FD_132414 | JGI IMG/M metagenome (GOLD analysis project Ga0180432, IMG submission 132414) | Hypersaline lake sediment archaeal communities from the Salton Sea, California, USA - SS_1_MS_2 metaG | ecosystem: Environmental > Aquatic > Non-marine Saline and Alkaline > Hypersaline >... | reverse complement strand
CGTGAAGCCGAACAGGTCGTCGACGGTCATCTCCTCACTTGCCGACTGGCAGTAGAAGGGGATATCGAGTGCCTTCGCCGCTTCGCGACAGGCGCGCGATTTGCCCGTTCCAGCGGGACCGACAAGCCAAATCGGGACGCCAGTCGATAGCCAGCGCATAAGCTTGGGAAACGTCTTGTGCTGGGCTCCAGCGTCGCGAATGTTGCCCGAAACGTCCTGGATTTCGACGCGTACGGGCTGGGTCTTCATGGCCTCGTTCACGACGGCCTGGGCGATGCTCTTGACGTGGTCTTCGTCGATGCCCGCGTTAATCTTTCCGTCGATGGCGTCGATGATGGCCGTCAAAATGCCCTGGTCTTCGTCCGTCGCGCGGGGGCGGCGGGGGGCGGGCTTCTCGTCGGCCTCGTCGGCCTCGGGCGGCAAGTCGCGGTCGATGGCGATACGCTGATCTGCCGAATCGAGAAACGCCAAGTCGCCGCGTTCGGCCGCGATAATGCCGTTAATAAGGTCGGCCTTTTTGGCGTCTCGTCGCCACAACCCACCGCCGACTCCGTGGTCTGCGGCAAGCTGCTTAAGCTCGGGGACTTTCATTTCGGCCAATTCAAGGCGCCGTTCTTGGGCGCTCTCAAAAAGATTCGTCATGGTTCTACGCTCCGTTCTAAGGGGTTAGTTGTCGATTCGGGTGGCCGTGGCAAGCACGTTTCCGAATTGGCGGGTCGTGGTGCAGTAGGCCGTTGCCTCATGCTCAAGGCGCTGTACCTGGTCTTCGCCGATGTTTTCGACGAGTTCGGCGCGCTTCACTTCGTTTGTGCTGCCTCCAGTGTAGTGCTGCTGCCAATACCTAAACGAGTAGTGGCTCTCGGGGGCGGCGGGGGCCTCCTGCTCGGCGCTGGGGGCGGCGGGCTGGGTCGGTAGGCCGTTCGGCCATAGAATCAGTTGGTCGTTGAATAGGTCGCCTTGTCGGTCCATGGTTCGCGCTCCAGTCTAGGGGTTGAAGTTAAGGTAGAATCTACTAAAGAATTAGTGGGTAGGTGAATGTGGCATAGTCGGCTGTTCGCCCCATATCGGGGTCTACGGTCGCCGTGTGCGCGTCTCTGTCGGTCGGCTGGGTCGTGGCGGTCGCTAGGTCGCTTCCATCCGTCCGATTCGATCGCTTCACCGTCCATCCGCTTCTCGTCGCCTTCTCGTCGGGTCTCTCCGGGTCATGGCGCGCTTGCGTGGTCTCTCCTCCTGCGTGGCGCTCGTCGGGTCTCGGGCCGTTCGGTCTTGGCGGCGGCGGGTCAATTTGTCAAAGAGCGTGCTTCTCGATTCATGCCTAGATTCTAGCATAGATTCTCGAATTGTCAAGGGTTATCTGGCGGGCTTTGCCTGTCGAGTTTAGTCTGTCGCAAGGCCTGGAAGCACTAAGTTTAATGCTATTAAGGTAGCGTGCGCGTGCCTGGGTGTGCGCGTGCGCGAACACACCTAGAAGCATAGAAGCGTAGAAGCGAGTGCTGACGTGTTTCGCGCGCGTGGGCGTGCGCCTGGGCGTGCGCCTGGGCGTGCGGGCGGGCGCGCGGGCGGGCGCGCGCGAGGCGAAGCGAGACCCCCCCCGTGGCCCGAAGTCGCCTGACGCGTCGGATTAAAAAAGAAGACCCCCCCCGTACCCTATATCGCGTATTCACGCAGGGGACCCACTAGGGGCGGTGGCCCTGATTGTCTCGCACCCCATTTGACGCCCTCCCTCCAGACCGTCATCATGCAGACTGACGTGGTTCTTCTCCTGCCCTGCGGCGCCCGCAGGCCCTGCTCCCTGCGGGCCGCCGCATCATTCCAGACCATTCCCGCCTATGTCCGCATCTGTCACCAACGGCAACGGCAATCCCATCCAGGTTCAGATCACGCTGGAAGATTTGATCGAGCAGACGATCGTGTCGTTCCAGTCCCACTGTCCGATTCACAACACCCTCAGGGAGCTTCGTGCTGCCCTCAAAGAGCTTCAGGACAACCAGGTGAAGCTGACCATCAAGGTGAGTGGGGTGGCCGCTGCCGTAGCGATTCTAGTCTCTCTCGTGTCTTCTCTGATCTTCAAGGGATAACGCATCATGGCGAACCGTGGACCCGACGAACGCGGGCTCTGTGAGGGCGAGCGTCACACCCGGTTTCCCGAGGACTACGAGCCTGCCCGAGACGCCAACGGGCGACTCCTGCCCGGACACACCGCGAACCCGAAGGGGCGTCCCAAGGGGGCGCTGAACCGAAGCTCGAAGGAAGCGGCCAAGATGGTCCTCCAGAGCCTCGATAAGCGCGGCGGCGTCGAATACATCAACAGGCTGGACGACAAGCTGTTCATCTCTCTACTGCGCGTTCTGATGCCCCGCTTCATTGAAATGACCGAGAAGTATGACGCGGGCGAGCTGAACGACGAGGAGTCGAAAGCTGCTATCGAGAACCTTATTCAGGGAGTTAAGGGGGGATCGTGAGGCGATTCTAAGGACTCGCCTTCGCCTGCTGTACCCCTCGGACACGGAGCGCGCCCTGTGGCCCCAGGTCTTCTCGGAGAACACGCCCGAGTCGATGTGGCTGTGGATCAACCTGTGTGGTTGGGTGTATGAGCCGCGCGCCGACGTTAAGGCGAAGCCGTTTCTGACGTGGCCGATTCAGGACGAGGCGATCTTCGCCATCCATGAGGCCATCACGGACGGCCACGACCTGCTCTTTGAGAAGTCCCGCGACATGGGCGCCACGTGGATCATTGTGGCGTGCTTCAACCATCAGTGGCGCTGGGTTCCGCTGACGCCCCTGTTGATGGTGTCGCGCAAGCAGGACCTGGTGGACGCCTCCGGGAACCCAGACTCGATCTTTTACAAACTGGATTTCTTCAACTCGAGGGCCCCCTCGTGGCTGATCGAGCGCCCTGACCGTTCGCTTCTGCATTTCGGCAACCCGACGAATCACTCGGTGATCGACGGCGAAAGCACGAACGCGGACGTCGCCCGTGGCGGTCGTCGCAAGGCGATCATGCTGGACGAGTTCGCCGCGGTCCCCAACGGTGACGAGATTCTGTCGGCCACGGCGGACGCCACGCCCTGCCGAATCTTCAACTCGACGCCCAAGGGCAGGGGCAATGCCTTCGCTTCTATCCGCTTCTCGGGCAAGGTGAAGGTCTTCACGATGGGGTGGTGGCGCCATCCCGACAAAGGTAAGGACGCGCACCAGATTGTCCTGCCCGACGGCTCGAAGAAGTGGACCTCTCCGTGGTACGAGAAGGAGGTGGCGCGACGCACCAGCCGCATGGAAATCGCACAGGAGCTGGACATCGACTACCTCTCGTCGGGTGACGCCTTCTTCGATCTGGACGTGCTCCAGCGCGTTCGCGGCGAGGGCGGGCTGTCCGATCCGTCGTGTTGCGGAGAGCTGCACTACAGCACGGTGACGCACTCCGAGGGCGTGTTCTATGACATCACCGACGTGGAGTTCAGGCCCGACTCGGGACGACGCCGACTGAGGCTGTGGTGTCCGCTGATCGAAGACCGAAACGGGATGCTGTACCCCCCGCAGGATGTTAACTATGTGGCGTTTGCGGACATCTCCAACGGTCAAGGCGCCTCGAATAGTGTGCTGAAGGTTGCGTGTGTGGACACGCGCGAGGAGGTGGCGTCCTGGGAGTGCCCGGACACGAGCCCGACCGAGTTTGCGCGTCAAGCCGTGGCGATCTGCAAGTGGTTCAAGGGCGAGGTGGGGCACTGCTTCCTGGGGTGGGAGGCCAACGGCCCCGGTGGAATCTTCGGTCGCGAGGTGTATCGGTGCGGGTATCGGCACGTCCTGGGGAACCAGAACCTCCTGATCCCGTGGCATCCCGAGAACAAAAAAATCGGGTGGCACTCGAGCCGCGACAACAAGCGCCTGCTGCTGGAAGACTTTCGCAGGGCGCTGGCGAATGGCGAGTTCACGCTTCACGACGAACGCACGGTGGCCGAGGCCGAGCTGTACGTGCATTACCCCAGCGGCTCCATCGGGCCTTCGGAGTTGATCGACTCGCCCAGCGGAGGCCGCGCCGAGCACGGGGACCGGGTGATCGCCGCGGCGGGCCTGGTGCTGTGCTTCAAAGAACAGCCATCGGCCCGTGCGAAGAAATCCATGCCGTCGCTCTGGACGCCCGAGGGGCGCTTCCGTGACGCCATGAAACAGCGCCAACGACAAGGAATCCACCGATGGTGACGATCGTTCGCCAGTCCGCTCTGAGCCCCGAAGATATCCGCCTGCTGTGCCTGTGTGACGACGATTCCGACTTCGACGACCTGCGGGACGCCTTCGGCATCGGCGCCGAGGACGAGGACAACCTGCTGGACGACATCGAGGCCGCTTCCGAGGACAACCCGTGGTAAAGCGCGCAGTCCAATCCGAGTCGAAAAACAAGTCGATGGAGGAGCGCCTGCTCGATCAGGTGCGCCTGTGGGACCGCGAGCATCGTAAGCTGCGGGCCACGCGCCGCACCTTCCTCCAGGACTTCGTGGGGCCGTATTACCGGTCCGACATTTCGGGTCACAAGGCGGGGCGCACGCGGCTCCCGGTCAACAAGGTCAACCACATCATCACGACCTTCCTGCCTTACTTCTCGTCGGCCAATCCGCGGGCGCGCGTGATCCCGAAGGTGGTTCCGCACGACGCCGACCGGGACGAGATTGCGGCTCGGCGCGTGACGGCCTCCCGCCTGGGCGCCGCGGTCGATCAGGAGTTCAAGCGGCTGCACTGGTTCAAGGTCAAACGCACGGTGCTGATCGACGCCTTCGTGTCTTTCGGGATCGTGAAGGTTGGCCTTGGACCGGGTGGTCAGACGCAGGGCGACAGCCTGGTGGACGACAACGGCAACCCCCTGCAGAACGGCGTGGTCTACGTCTCTCGTGTCTCGCCCGACGACTTCGTGCTGGACCCGCACTGCAAGACGCTGGAGTCGGCGCAGTTCATGGGAAACCGCTACGAGCTTCCGCTGGACTATCTCGAGGCCCATCCAGAGCTGTTCGAGCCCGATGTGGTGTCGGAACTGAAGACCGTTTCTCTCGTCGCCCGCCACGAAGGCAAGTGGGCGGGCAAGTACAAGAAGCCCCAGGATGCGCTTCGCCCTGTCGTGCCCCTGGTCGACATTTGGGTGCGTCAGGATGGCAAGGTCTACACGGTCCCGGAAATCGGACACGGCCCCGCCAAGTCGCTGCGCGTCGCCGAGTACGACCACCCGGACGGCCCCTACGAGGTTCTCGGCTTCGAGCAGGTTCCCGACTCGCCCATTCCACTGTGTCCCGTAGCGGTGTGGTACGATCTGTCGGTGCTGATTAACAAGAATATGCAGAAGGCGGGGCGGCAGGCCGAATCGTATCGGCGGTTCGTGGCCTACGACGACTCGACTGACGAGCGGTACATCAGCAACGCACAGAACGCCGACGACGCCTGGGTTCCGTTCCCGAACATCGACCGGATCAGGCAGATGGAGGTCGGCGGGGCGAGCGAGAAGCTCTACGAGTATGCGGCCTTCGCCAGCGGCCAGCTTTCCGAAATCAGCGGCAACACCGAGATTCTCAGCGGGTCCGGGCCGCAGTCGGGCACGGCCACCCAGGACGAGATTCTCGCGGCCAACGCGGGGCGGCGGGTGGACGACATGGACAAGGCCGTCTACGACTTCGACGCCCGCGTGGCCGAACGGATCGCCACCTACCTGTGGGACGACAATATCGGCGAGACGCCGATCCGCGTGCTCTACGGGGATGGCAGCGAGGAAGTGGGGCGCTTCTCGTCCAAGCTCCGTCACGGCGACCTGAGCGACTACGGGTTCGAGATCGTGGTCAACTCGGGCCGCATCGAGACGCCCGATCGACGCCTCAAGCGAAAGCTCGAGATTCTCGAACGCGCCGTGATCCCGCTGTCGTCCTTCGCCGAGAAGCAGGGCACGCCCCCGAACCTGCGCGAAATTATCGAGTCACTGTCTTGCGAGACCGGGATGCCCGAGCTGTCGCGCTGGATCGGCCCGCCCGTGGGCGACCGCACGGAGTTCGATCCCGAGGCCGCCATGACCGGAGCGATGGGACAGCGAAGCCCCGAGGCCGATCTGGCGCGGATGATTCAGGGCGGTCCCGAGGCCCCCGAGAAGAAGGTCAGCCCTCAGCGGGCGATGGAGCGGATGTGATGAGTGACGCCTATCGCGACAACTACGAGCGCATCTTCGGCAAGCGCGACACGAAGGAGTTCCAGACCGGGGCTCGCGGACACATCGGGGATGCGACCCGACCGACAGGCGGCGAGAACCACTACTCGTGCCTCTCCTATGGATGCCACCCGCGGCAGGTCCGGGCGTTCAATCGGCGATACGGACACCTGGGCCATTGGGACAAGCGGGGCGTGGCCCACTTCAAACGAGCCAAGGACATCGCCCGGTTCCGACGCGAATACGGGCACGACAAAGATTAAGGGGAAGATCATGGCTTCGTACAACCTGACCCAGGATGCGCGGCAACTGCGAAAGCCCGTCGCCTTCGTGGCGGCGATGATCGTGTTTATCATCATGCTGATGGTGCTGAACACCGGGTGCTCGTATCTCAAGGCCATCGACCGGGCCACCGACGAGCTGAACGCCCGCTACGGCGAATCGCTGGTTCTCGTGGACGAGGACGGCGACTCCGTGCCCGATGCCGCGGCGTTCGATCGCGACAACGACAACGTGCCCGATATTGACGAACACGGTCGGGCTATGGTGATTCCCGAGAGTCGCGAAATGTTCAGGGCCGCACAGGCGTCCGACGCTTCTATCGGCGAGATTCTATCGCTTCTCGGATACATTCTACCGTGGCCGCTGGGCGGCGCCGCTGTCTGGTGGGCGCGCAAGAAACCCCTTCAGCGAGCCGAGGCGGCTGCGTGGCAGCTTCGCGATGTCGTTGCGAGCGTCGAGGACTTCAAGACCTGGGCGCGGATGTACGGCAAGGAGGGCGAGGAGGCGTACAAGGCCCTCAAGGCCGCCCTGAAGCGGCAGGACGTCGAGACCTCCGAGAGCGTGGACCTTATTCTGCGCGAGTTTGTGGGCGCGAACGCCTATGCCGCCGACGAGATTCAGGGCAGCATCGAGCAGTCCCGATAAAAGGACACACGATGAACACGGACAAAGACCAGCAAGACCAAGTGGTCGACGAGAACGCGACCACAGCCGACGAGAAGACTCCCGAACAGCGGGCGGTGGAGGCCCTCTCCACCCACCCCGCCTTCGCAGGAGCTTCTACCGAGGAGAAGCCCGAGGCGCCCAGCGAGGACGCAGGCGGCGAGCCCGACGGCGAGGGCGGCGAACAGCCCACCCCTCCCGCCGAGGACGCGCCCACCCTGACGCCCCAGCAGGAACGCGCGGCCCGTTCTCTGAAGCTGTCCACCGAGGATGTGGTGGCGCTGGCGCAGTCCCACCCGGAACTGATCGACCGCGCCGCCAAGATGCAGCAGACCATCGACGACTTCAATGGCAAGATCGGTCAGCTGACGCAACAGCTCAAGCAGGCAGAATCGGGCGGTGACGCCGATTCGGACGAGCCCCCCGGTGACGTCGCCGACGAGGGTTCGGGCAAGGACGACGACGACCTGCCCGAGTTCGACGAGGAAAGCCTCTTTGGCGATGAGGCCCCCAAGCTGTTCAACAAGATGCGAGCGACGATCAAGGCCCTCCAGGCCCAGGTCGGCGCCCTCACCAATCAGCACGGGGCCGACAGCGCGGCCACATCCGAGCAGCAGATCGTCGAGACGTTCATGGCGGACGACTCCGTGAAGGCCCTGTCCGAGAAATACGGCAGCGGCCCCACGGTCGCCCTGCCCGAGGGCTCCCCCCAGCGGGAGGCCCGCGAACGGCTCGTGCGTCTCGCCAAGGCGACACAGGACGCCGAAGGCGCGGACCTGCACACGGCTCTGACGATGGCCCTCCGGGTGCAGAACTACGACGCCCTCGTGAACCAGGAGCGCGACAGACTGCGCGAGAGCGTCACGCGACGGCAGCGCCAGATTACCATGCCGCCCTCAGCCAACACGGGGGGTGGCGCCAATGACTCGCGCACGCCCGAGCAAATCGCCGCCGACGAGATTCGCAAGGAACTCGGCACGCGGTAACGCAGAGAAGAACCGGGCTGTCGCACCCCAATAACTATGCGATGCGTTATAGCGTATCGCGGCAAACGATAAGGAGCTTCCGATGCCCGGAACCAACTTCGATGAACTGCGGGATCTTCTGAACCTGACCCGCTCGAAATACCCCCTGGTCCCCAACCTGACCCTGCTGCTGAAGTACGGTCGGTACCGGGCGATCAATATGCTGCTGTCCGAGACCCGCGTCAACATCGAGTCGGGCAAGGACGTGCGGTACAAAATCATGCTCAAGGAGTCGGGCTCGGCCAAGGCCGCCCTGCCCTTCGAGCGGACGCGCCCCTCGACCGACGATTACACCGACGAGGCGGTGGTCCCGTGGCGGATGATCCAGGCCGACTACTCCATCGAGGACTACGAAGTCTCGGTCAACAGTGCGCCCGAGCAGCTCGTCGAGCTGTTCCGCATCAACCGCCTCGCCGCCCTGATGGGCAAAAGTAACTTCTTCGAGGAGCGCGTCTGGAAGTCGCTCGACACGCCCACGGACAAGAAGAACATCTACGGCCTCCCGTACCACTTCCCGATCATCCTCGACACCCAGGCCACCGACACGACCGCCCTCAACGGCGGGTTCCAGGGGGCCAACCCCTACGCCGAGGACGGGCAGGCCATCGCCAAGTGGCAGGACCTCGACCGCTCCCTCGCCGCGAACGCGCGCGCCCGCTCGTGGAACGAGTGCTGGGAGTCCACCGACGGCTTCGCCACCGAGCGCGACGTGGAGGCCCTCGACAACATGTTCATGGACCTCGAAGTCGAGGCGCCCATGACCATCGACGAGTCGCTGGGCGAGGCCCAGGCGTGGCGCATCTTCACCGGGCGCCCGAACGTCCGGGCGATGGTGCGGATGGCTCGCAACAAGGACACGGGCCTCGGCCCCGACCTGGGCGAGCACGCGGGCCTGGTCACCTACCGGAACATCCCGATCAAGGACGTTCCGATGCTGGCCGACGACTACCACCGCCTCTACGTCACGGACTTCAACGGCATCCACTTCAACGTGCTGGACGGCTTCTATATGCGCGAGACCGAGGGCCTGCGCTCGCGCGACCAGCACACCGTGGAGACCTACTTCATCGACACGCGCGGCAACATCGGCGTGTCGAATCCGCGGGCGGGCGGCGTGATCTCGGTGCCTCGCAGCACGAGCTAAACGCCGCGGGCTTTGGCCGCCGAGCCCCTGATCGGCGGCCAACCTTCTCCATCCACTCACACCCCCATATAGGAGATACATCATGGGCGTGACTCACGGTTCTTCGGTATTCGACACCTGTCCTCCGCCCGAGGAAGTGGATCGCAACCCCGAAATCCTTCTGCGCGTGTTCGACGACTTCGTGCGTCACCCGCAGATCGACGTCGAGGGCGACGACACCGCCGACCTCAAGGGTTACTTGTGGGACATCCAGACCCTGACGGCGGGCACGGCGACCATCCTCGACGCGCTGGGCGGCGTGGTCCGCCTGGACACGACCGCCGCCGCCGACGGTCAGGGCCCCCACATCGAGACGGTCGGGGAATACTTCGACCTCTCCACGGGCCTGGACGCCTGGTACGAGGCCCGCGTCCGCGTGGACGACATCGACGGCGGCCAGCTCGGCATCGGCATGGTGAACACCATCGGGTCGAGCGACCACATCTTCGATCCGACCGACGACGAGATCGACGCGGCCTGCACCGACTACATCCTGTTCCAGGTGAACGACGGCGCGGGGACCATCGAGATCGTTTCGGCGGGCGACAGCGCCGCCACGGCGCAGACCGTCGGCACCATCGCGGCGGCCACGTGGGTGCGGCTCGGCTTCCGCGTCAAGAGCAACGTCATCACGGCGTTCCTCAACGGCGTGGCGGTCGCCGAAATCAGCGGCGCGGCCTACATCCCGGACGACGAGATGGGGCTGGCCTGCGGCGTGCTCTACGAGGGCGCTCAGACCAAGTTCGACGTCGACTATGTCGACGCGCGACAGCTTCGCGTCTAACGCTTCTCGGTAAACGGCTGGGCTTCTATGTGTCTGAAACGCATAGAGGCCCAGCCATCACCTCATTCGCAATTCGCAGGAGAGACCAATGCGAACACAGAAGCTTCTCGATGGCGTGGCGGAAGCGGATTCCAGGGTGCTCTTTCCGTCGCCCGCGGCGGGCGAGGTCTGCTGGGTGCAGACGTCGTTCTCCGATGGGGGCGAGGGCATCGTCACCGTTCAGGGCAGGCTGACCAGCGGCGCGCCCTGGGTGGACCTGGAAACCATCGAGGCCAGCGGCCTGACCCAGGTCGACAAGATGCAGCAGATGCGCGTGTCGGCCCTGATGACCTCGGGGACCGCCGAGGTATGGTTCGGCGAGTAATCATCCCGCGTGACCATTTACGTGGCGCCACGAAAATGGTGTCAATCTCAAGGAGTCGCACATGACCGTTAAACGGCTGGAAGATCAGAGGTTCAGCGGCAACGCCGCAAGCAACGTCCTGGAGCCCGACAGCACCGCGGGCGGCAAGACGCTTGCGGTCCTCAAAGGCTCCGCCCTGCTCGACGATCTGCGATACGTGATCCTGACGGTTCTGTCGGGCACGGTCTACTGGTCGTTCGGCGACGCCGACACGGACTCCATGTATCTCGGCGTTGGCGAGGTGTGGGGGCGGCCTCTCGCGAAGGCGGTGGCCGACACCATCAAGCTGTACTCCGAGAGCGACACCCCGAAGGTCGGCATGGAGGAATACGACTAATGGACCCCTTCAATTACACCAGCTTCCGCGCCCTGTTCAACCAGCCCAACGGCATCGCGCAGTTGGACGAAGACGGTAACATGGTTGGTCCAATCATCCCCACTGTCTCTGCCACCGAAGCGGCCCTGCTGGCAACGACGGGCGTGGTGGACGAAATCGCCTGGGCGGTGGATACGGGGCGCGGCTGGCGCTACGACGAAACGAGCGGGTGGGTGCCTGCATCTCCGCACGTCGATACAACCCCTGCGGGGAACCTGATTATTACCTACCCGACTCTGGCGGCGTTCGAGGTGGAAGGCACGGTGCTTGAGTTGGACGATGTTACGGCGACCGTCAAGGAGTTCATGGCGCAAGAAGTCAAAGACGGCGAGTTCGTTTACACGCTTGAAGAGATTCACGATGGGGACGGGACCAAGAGCACCGCCGTGGCGGGGGCCTTTGGGTCGACCTGTAGCATTTCGGTTGTCAGGTCCACCTCCGTCGCGCGGCAAATTAAACGCCTGGTCATTACCGCATCGGGCCTCAAGCAGAAGGCGGCTACCCTCAAGATTTGTGTATTTTCAATGTCCGATATATTCCTTTCTGGAGGTAATCAGGAGCCACAGTTTTTCAAAGCCGACAGCACTTACGACTTCG
>Ga0180432_10009946_pt1 | contig 11488 bp, 6 predicted proteins | sample SS_ome_10_FD_132414 | JGI IMG/M metagenome (GOLD analysis project Ga0180432, IMG submission 132414) | Hypersaline lake sediment archaeal communities from the Salton Sea, California, USA - SS_1_MS_2 metaG | ecosystem: Environmental > Aquatic > Non-marine Saline and Alkaline > Hypersaline >... | reverse complement strand
GGTCCATATGTCGTAGGCGGAGTGGAAGTTGTTTATGGTGACTAAACCCAAGGCACCGGACTGGAATTCCAGGCGCGCTTGAACGAGAAGCTTGTCTGAGGAGAATTCTTTCAGGACGGCGTCAACCTGCGTGATATCTCCCATCAGGAATCTTGCGCAGTCAACCGCGTGGATTCCCTGATCCAGTAGCAGAAACCGCAGAAGCGAGCAGTCATACTCGGGATACATGAGGCTTCTGGGACTGCGACATAGGTAATCGCACCGGTAATAGAGCGGCTTGCCCAGTTCACCTGATTTGAACGCAGAGGATGCCATGCGATTCGCCTTCGCATGACGCCACATAGTGCCGATCTGGGCGAATCCCTTTGCCGCGCGGGCGACTTCGGCGATTTGCTCGGCGTCCCTCAACCGGACGGCCGGCGGCTTTTCCACAAACAGGTGAAGCCCCGCTCGCAGAACTGCGGTTCCCGCTTCGAGGTGAAGGGTTGCCGGGCCGACCACCAGGCATGCGTCCAGCTCTTCCTCCCTCAGCATGTCGTCGTACGACACGTAATGGCGGGACGCGCCGAATTTCTCCGCGGCGGCTTGCGCCTTCGGTTTTTCTTTGTCGCAGGCGGCAACCAGCTTCACCCCTGGTGTGACCGTCAAACAAGGAAGCAGCGTGTTGGTGGCGAATGCGCCGCAGCCTACGATGGCCGCTCTGATTAGCATGTCCATTCTCCCCCGTCTCCTGGAGGTAGACTACCTCTCGACCCAAACTGCCCGGCGCAGCGGTCGAGATTCCTTTGTCCTTCAGCCCGCAGAAGTAAAACATCCCATATGGATCACAGCAGTGCCGCCTGGTGCGAGGCTGATGGGGACAGACAAGCTTCCGCCGTCCTCGTGCGATTCGATCTCGCGGCCGGTGAACGCATCCCTGGGCTTTTGGCTCCTGCCGATCCTCAGCGCAGCCGAATCCACCGTCAATCTGCCTTCGGCTTGCTGGTCGCCGAAGTTCCTGACCGCGAAGTGGAGCGTGCCCTGGGACCAGTAGCCGTATCTCTCTACGCGCAGACTGGGCTCGTCAGTTGCGGCGTGAGTAACCGGTTCCCATCCCGCCAGCCCCAGCGACCTGATGACCGGCATGTATTTCCGGTAGAGGTCCCGGTAAGGATCGGGAGCCTGATCAAGCCCATGGCCCAGACCCGGGTACATGGCGAAAAAGGCGCAGAGGTTCATGTAAGTGACGAGGCGCTCCATCCCGAACTCGCGCAGCTTCGCCGCAGTCGGTATCTGGAGGAGCAGGCAATAGGGCTTTTGATACATCATCGCCCGTCTGTAGTACATCGCCTGCAAGTTCCTCCAATCGTATTCGGATACGGTGGGCCCAGTTTCTGACGCGGAGTCGCCGGTGGACTCAGTTGCTCTCTCCTCCCTCCTGTGCCACACTTCGGTGCCGGCAACGTCCAGAAGTGTCGCAAAGAAGCCGCACCTTATTGGAGTGAAGTTGGCCATCATCAGCTTGCCGGCGCAGAGCAGCTCGCGCCTGACGGCCTTGAGATATTTGAACCTCGTGACTCCCGTGTAAATCCCGGGCGTGCCGGTCGCTTCGTGGAAGCCGAGGGAGTGGTCGGCATAGGTGAAATGATCCTTCCGGCAGTTCACGGTGTCCGACAGCCACTCGGCGGAGTCTATGTATTGCCCGTCATAGCGGCCACAGTGAAGGCTCAGAATTCTCGGCAACTGGCTCTTCCGCCAGGTTTCGAGAACGGTTTCGCCGCTTTCCGAAACGACAACCTCCGGGTCGGGGCCGGAACTGAAAAGGCAACGCCATCCGACTTCTCGCCATGCTTCCACATAGACGTAAGGGTTCCCATCGGGTTTGTGCGACGCGAGGTCGAGGACCCTGACCGCCGAAGCATGCTCATCAAGAGATGGATCGGCCGCGTATTCTTTGAGCTTCGCCAGGACATATTCGTCCGAAGGCCGTGCAGCCACCTCCTCTTCCTGGTCCTTTTCAAAGGGGATAATCACTCCCACGCGCGCGGGTTCGTCGTAGAGAAACGTGTACAGGCCCATGGCGTTATCCAACGGCACCGAGTCCGTCATCACGGAAGAGGCCTGGTGGAACGTGATGCCGAAATCCTCAGGGTCTTCTATTTTGTGCGTCGGCGTTCTCGCAAGCCAAAGCCCTTCGCGCGCGGTCCTTCTGATGAAGTACTTGGGAAAGAGGTCGTAGTATTTCTTCATCGCCGACCGGAGACCCCATTCGCCGTGAAAGCCGTAAAGGTAGAAAGTCAGGTCCGCCCTGCCTGGGAACTTGGAGGTCGCCCTGCTCAGGCCCAGGTCGAACTCTATGAAGAAGTCCCCGTCATACCCTACGCGCGCGAGCGTGGGCGGATCCATAGGAACGGCGAACGCCAGACCCCTCTCCCGCCCCTCCGAAATCGCGCCGAGCGGGTACCAGAAGAGCGGGAACGTGCCCTTAGTGTCTCGGTCGTATCGGACGTATCGCTTTCCCTTGGAGATCGTCCTCGCCGTCGACAAGTCATCCCACCATGACCATCCTTCGGCCTTCACGGGAATCTGAAACCTAAGAGTCACAGCGCGGTCATCGCCTGACGTATCCGCCACACGTAGGGAGAATCTCACGGCATCGTCGAGCCCCTCTGCCCGGCAAGTCAGCTCGACTTCGGATTCGTCGCTGCGCCCCTGAATCGCTTGGACGTTTCGGTCAAGCTCGCTTACTTTGACGCGGATCGACCCGGTTCGAGAAGGCTCACCGTGGTCCGCCACGCTGAACGAGGGGTAGTCCGGCGTAGTAACCGCCAGAGGGACATATTCGCCGCTTCCCATAAGGGACAGCATCTCCCCCGAGAACGCCCTGAATCTAAGGTATAGCCCGTCGCGAGTCTCTATTTCGCCGCGGGCCATCCGCCGAACGGGCCTTTGGTCTTCGGTTCTCACTGTCTCTCCTCCCTCAGCGTAGAAGGCTCCGCGCGGGCCGCCCAGGCCTGCACGATTGGCCTGCTGCTTGCAGATTCAGCTGCAATGAACAAGGAGTTGCCCGCGAAACGCGAGCAGCCGAGGCTTACCTCCACATATTCTCCAATCTGGGCTTCGCGTCGTGTCGCTCAAGAGCCGATCTAAGAGAGTCAAGAATGGCTCTGTCCTGGTCACTGAACGGCTCCTTCGCTGCGGCGACGAGCGCGTCGATCTCCTCGAGCGACGACGTGCCCGGCACGGCGCAGTCGAGGTCCTCGTTCGCCAGCACCCACGTGAGCGCCGCCTGGTACGGCCTCTCACTCCCCTTCCACTCGGCGAGTTCTGGGATGTCAAGTTCGCCTGATCGCACCTTATTGAAGAACCCTGCGCCCCCACCGAACGGTTTCATGCCCACGGTGCCGATTCCTTTCGCCTTCGCAGCGGAAAGCAGCTGCCTCCCCGCCGCGGGCAGCAGGGGGCCGTAAGGGACCATCATGATCTCGAAGTCGCAGTTCTTCCCGACGGCGCGAAGCGCCATCTCGGAGGAGTGGTGGCACGAGAACCCGAAGTGGCCGCAAAGGCCCTCCTCCTTCAGGCTTTCGACGGCCTTACGAACCTCGCCCATTACCGCGCCCTGGGGCTCCGCCGCGAGTTCAAGCGCGATCCACAGGAGCACATCCATGCGCTTTATGCCGAACTTTTCCGCATACTCGTGGCAATAGTCAATGACGTACTTCGCCTTGAGTTCGCCGCCCAGTTTCGTTGCGCCATGAAGGGGCCATGCCACTGTGAATCCTTCGCGGCGCGTCTTCAGCACTTCCGCCATTGCGGCAGCCTCGGGTTCCCACTGGACGTCGAAATACGTGACGCCCAAATCGATTTGATGGAGCAACTCCCTTACCCGGCGCGCCACGTCTTTGTGCGCCGTAGGCCCGATGGTGAAGTGCCCGCCGCCGCCGAGCCTCGAAACCTCTATTTCAGTGCTCCCAAGCTTCGTCTTTTCCAACTGATTCATCCGATCTCCCCTGAATTTGCCGGTCGTCCATTAACTCACTCAGCCTGAAATGCCGCCATGGGGAGAAAGGCCCCATGTCGGGAAGCCTCTCAGTAAGTCCGTACTTCGTCCGTACGCATCTTCACCGAGCGGCCGCCCTCTGTCTCCACAGCGCATTTCCGGCCCGCTGTTTCCCCTCGGCGATCCTACTCCTTCGCCATTCGCAGTACTTGAGCGGCCTTCGCCCACGCCAGTTCCGGGTCGTCGGCCGCCTCCGTCGTTCCTATCTGGGCCTTCCACGCCCACACATAGAGAGCGTCCGGCTGCTCGCGGATCAAGACCTTCCCCTGCTGGACTATCCGCTCCTCGTTCCCACGCCTAGCTGCGAAGCACTGTAGCCACTCGTGGTGGATTTTCCCCGCCTTCTTGCAGGTTGCGTCGAGTTCCTTCAGCATGGGCGTCATGGTCTGCCCGATATCCCAATCCCTGTTGACCAGATATATGTCCGTGCCGAGGTTGTCGAGACTTTTGATTTTAGAGGATTCGGTCCACATGGCTTTGTCGTGCGGCATCAGGCAGCACATCGTTTCGATGCGCGGGTGGTTTGCCTTGGAGTGATCCAGTATTTCCCTTATGTACTCGATCACGCACCGCTGGCGGAATTCGTTCCTGGTGCCTTCTTCAGCGCCGGCGAGGTCGCCGCCATACCACTCCTCGAACCCAGCACGGCAGGACGGGCAGTAGCAATCCTTCAAGGTGGTCGGCTCGTCAATGAAATAGCCCTCGAAACCGAGCTCCGCAATGCGGTCAATCATTTGCTTGATTCTTCCGACGCACGCGGGATTGACGTAGCAGCCCTGCGGCCGGTGCGCCCCGTCCGCCGCGACTTGGAACCCCTCCGGGTGCTCGAGCAGAAACTGGCTCGACCGTCCGCCGCCGAACAGGTTCAGCGCTCCCCAGAATATCGCAATCGGACGAATGCCCAGGTCTTTTGCAATGTTCGGTGTGAACTTGATCTTGCCGGTGAAATACACGAAGTCGTTTTCCTGCGCGGAGACCAGTACGTCATCCAACCGCAGCCGCTTCATCTCTTCCAGGTCTGTTTTGAGATGCTGCGGATTGTGATGCCCCATGTATGAGACGCCCGTCCGCACGTTTCGAACCTCCTCTCCTCTTCAGGTCTGAAGCCTCTGATGCTTCCGCCTCAAGAAAGTCAGGTTGTGTTGCTGCCCCGAGCCCGGGACATTTCTTCCACTGATTTCGCCTTGGTGCGTGCAGCTCCCTCCGTGCCATGGACGCCGAGCCGCTTCGCATTTTTCAGATTGCGCTTCGCCTGAGTTATCGCCTTCTTGTACTGAGGCAACCATTGAGCCTGCGCCACGAGCATCTCGTCAGTCATCTGCCATATCTCCGGCGTGTTGCACACAGCCCCTACGAGCGGGTCCATCATCATCGCCTGCTTGAGCAAGAACGCGTCACCCGTGACGGCGGCCTCCACCGCCATCCGTTGGACGGATATGCCGGCGTTGCAGATGGCCGCACAGACATGGGGCAACGCGCCGACCCGCGGAATGTTGATCCCGTTGCCGTCGACGTACCCCGGGACTTCGACGATCGCGTCGTCCGGCAAGTTCGAGATGCAGCCGTTGTTCACCACGTTGAAGTGCCCGCGATAGATGCGACCGGTCTCAAGCCCCTCGATTATGTGGCCCGCGTGCTCGTCCGAGCGATGCTCGGGGACAAACGGTTTCACTTCTTCCTTCAACATCCGAGGGACCTCGTGTTGGAACCAGTTGCGGCTCTCCGTGCACGCCCGGAGGTATCCTCCCGTCTCGCCGTGAATCCACGAGTCCAGGGAAATCCAGTCCTTGATCTCCCCCGGTCGCTTTCGGTACCACGGCACGTACTCCGAGAAATGCCCGTTGCTCTCAGTGGCGTAGTATCCCGTCCGCCGGAGAATGTCTATCCGCACCTTCTCGGTCTTGCTGTAGACGGGATGCTTCTCGAAGGCCTCGAGCAGCTTGGGCCGCATGTCCTCGCCCTCGTGCCGTACCTGAATGTACCACGTCTGGTGATTTATGCCGGCGCAGATGATGTCCACTTCCTCGACGGGCAAGCCGAGCACCTCGGCGATCTGCCTGTGCGCCCCCTGCACTCCATGGCACAAGCCGAGCGTATTGACTCCCCCGTAACGGTTCGCCGCCCAAGTCAGCATCGCGTTGGGATTCCCGTAGTTCATGAACAGAACGCCGGGTTTGGACACCTTGCGCATGTCTTCGCAGAAGTCCAGCACGCAGGGAATACCCCGTTGGCCGTACATGATCCCGCCCGCGCACAGGGTATCCCCCACACACTGGTCCACTCCGTATTTGAGCGGAATGTCTATGTCCAACTGGAAAGCTTCGAGCCCTCCGACGCGTGCGACGTTTATCACATAATCCGCGCCTTCGAGAGCCCTTCGCCGCTCGGTCGTCGCTACGACCTTCGCCTTGACTTTGTTCTTCCTAATGTCATTGCGGACGAGCCGCGTGACCATGTTCAGATTGCGCTCGTTGACGTCGGTGAAGCCGAAGGCGGTATCGTGCAGTTCCCCAACCGTCAGAATGTCCCGCACGAGCTTACGCGTAAATCCAATGCTGCCGGCGCCGATTATGGCGACCTTTATCATTGCGTATCCCTTTCGTTCAATTCGCACATGGCACAACGCCCGACGCGACGGCGGACCGGCGATGAAGCCCGAGTACGCTTTTCGTCTATGGGCACGATGGCGCCCATTTTTACCAGCATAGCCCATCGCCTCACCAGACGCAAATCGCGCGTCCAGGGCAAAAGGCAAACGTCAGGCCCGAGGTGCTGCACAGGTCCATAGAACTCGCGCCCGCCCAGCTCCCGTGCGGACCGTGCGGCAAGAACCTTTACAGCCAACGTCGATGTTGCTAGATTCATCTCCGGCCGATTGGCACGAGGCCGTCCGAATCGAAAGGTGGTTAGCATGGTTATCGTTACGTTGCTTGTTGTTGTAGCATTGGTCGTGGGAGTCCTGTTGTTCCTGTGGCTCATCGGCGAGCGGTGGCGGATCATTCGCCCTTCGACGCGGAGGATGATAAGGGAAGGCGGGGTTCGCAGGTTGCTAAACCTGACGACTCTGCACCAGTACATCTATGGACGGTGGACCAGGCAGTATCTCAAGTTCTTGGGCAGGTTCATCCCCCATTTGTCCGAACGCGCCAAGAAGCAGGCTGCCGACGGCTACCACGGCAAGGTCCTGAGACCCGAGCACGCCGCAGCTATCATCACCCTCAACAAGAACATCCCCATGACCGATCTGGAACAGATCGTTCCGTACGCCGTGGCCCGAGACATGGTGCTGAAGGCTCCTGCGGAGATCGCCGCATACGAGTGCGCATGCCGCGGCATCAGCCCCAACCCGTGCACACCGACGCAGGTATGCATGGTCATAGGACAGCCCTTCGTCGACTTCATCGTCGAGCATCATCCCAAGGGCGCTCGCCGGCTGACTCAGGCCGAAGCACTGGAACTTCTAGAAGCCGAGCACAAGCGCGGGCACGTCCATTCCGCATGGTTCAAAGACGCCATGATGGGCCGTTTCTACGCCATCTGCAATTGCTGCAAATGTTGCTGCGGCGGGATCCAAGCCATGGTCAGGTACGGAGTTCCCATGATTGCCTCCTCTGGGTATGCGGCGCGGATTGACGAGGAACTGTGCGTCGCCTGTCTCAGTTGCGTCAAGGCCTGCCCCTTCAACGCGCTTTCATCCGACGGGGATACCGTGAAAGTGGACTGGGAGAAATGCATGGGCTGCGGGGTGTGCGAAGTCACGTGCCCGAAGGCGGCCGTGTCTCTGGGGCGCGACGAAAAGAAGGGCGTGCCCCTCGACGTCCGCCTCCTCACGGCGTAGTTTCCCTATCCTTTCCAAGCCGCGACGGGCCTCGTCCCGCTGCTGTGTCAATAGCTCGCGATGACCTCGACGCGGCCTTCCAGCCCGGTTATGTCAACATCCCCTTTTAAGGGCTTAAATCCCGTGTGGCTGCGCCCGTTGACCGTGACCTTCCTGACGGGCTTCTTGTCCGGATGGCGGAAGCGCACGAGCGTTCTCCGAGGGCGGCGCCGGAGATTCAGATTCAGCTCGGCGGCGATAGAATCCCGTGCGGCATCCGAGCGATACCTCACACCGACCCGCCCGAAGTGCGTGACCACATCCTTGGCCCATATCTGGTCGCCGTCGCTCAGCCATTCCCTCGGCAGCGCCCGACCAAGATGCAACGTGTCCCCAATTTCGTAAACGAACATGTAGACGAGCCATTTCATGGCGTTGCTCGCGTCGCTCGTCTTGAAAGACCTGTACCCGTAATAGCCCCCGACTGGAAACGGATGCTCGATCAGCGCGTTCATCTCCTCCTGATAGCACGACGCGAAGGCGTTGAAGAACATCCGAATGTACGCCTCCACCTCGTCACGTTCGAGGTGCGGGAGAAGTCCCGCGAGCAGGTTCGGCTGAAGCGAGAATCCGCCGTTGGCGAACCACGTCTCTTTCGGATCGTCCGCCATGTAACCGGGCAATCGGACCCCGTAGCGGTTGTCCTGATAGTCGTCCAGTATCCAGCCGGCCTCCCTGCTTCGTGCGTCGATAAGCCCCGACAGCAGGAGCTGAATGGAACCTTCTAAGACCTCGCGTATCCATCCTGCGTCTCTGCCGCGACGATAGAGCCGGCTGGGAAAGTGCGGCACCCACCTTCCGCAGTTAAGTCTCACCAGGGGAGATCGCTGCCGTGCACCTTCGAGCGCCCGGAGAATATCACGGCGATACGCATCCGATTCTGAGCGAATCCGCGGAGCTTGCGGATGGCCAATCGCTTCCAGCGCCCGAGCTGCCCATTCCGTTCCTCGCCACGACATGACATTGTTGACCAGCCAGTAGCAGTGGTCGGTCACATCCTCCAGTCCGCCCGCGGGAAGGAACCCGTATTCCCATCCCCGGGAATTCGGCAGCTTCTCCATTGTGTTCTTTCGCTGCCGAAAGACCCAATCCGCAGCGGCTACCAGCGAACCGGCCATGCCCCTCAGCCACTCCTCGTCTCCCGTCATGAAATAGTGGTCAGCCAGCCGCCACATCACCCACCCGTGATTCTGGTTATAGGAGCTGTTGCCCTCGAATCCCCCGGTCGCGAAGTAGAGCCCGTCATAGTCGGTGAAGTTGCCCAGGACGGCCCCTTGACCTTGATACTTGACGTAGATTGCCAACCGCCTCCGAGCCTCGTCCGGGAGCCCCCGCTGGTCCAGCTCTTCCTGGATCATGCAGGCTTCGTTAGCGTAATTTCGATAAGTGTTTGTCCCTACTGAGGTGTTGACCAGTTCCGAGGCGTCAGGCATCGCGAAATCGGTCATGAGAACTATCGGCAGATGGAGCCTGTAGGCTGCATTAAGAGCCGGCTCCGGCGTTCTCAATTGCGCCCCTTGACTACCCTCACGCCGCCAAAGAGCCTCGACTTCCCGGTAGCACTCATCGAAGCCGAGAGCGTCCAGCGCCGCCAGCTCTTTTTCGGAATCCAAGGCGACGTAGGGGACCTTGAGCAGCAGCTCGCACGATGCGCCGCGTGCCAGTTTCTGCTTGAACACCAGCCCCTCGGCGCGGCGATGCGGCACCATCGTGGTCTCGTAGGCGGCCCGCAGAACGTCCTTGCCATGCCATCGCCCCAGAATGCGACCATCGCGAGCCGTCAGTCTCTCCCGCAGGCTTTGTGGAATCATGTCGTCATTCTGTCCCCTGGACTGCCGCGCGAGCCTCAGGAGCGCTCGTTGCGAGTCGCTCGAATACCCTACCGAGAGCTCCGCGACGATAGGGTTGTTGCCCGCATTACGCATCTTGAACCGGACCAGGCCGACGATCGTATCGTCTCCTGCCAGCTCTTGCTCGGACACGGACTTCTCCAGCGGCACAGCCAGGCACTTCTGCTCAACAGCCAAATCACCACGCCGAAGCCGTATGTTATAAACCAGCACCGGCGGCGCATCCGGATTCCTCCCTTCCACACAGCACCGCTCGAGGCCGAAGAAGAACCTTCCATTGCCGTCGTTCAGGAATCGCTCCGTGTCCCTGCCCGGGACGTCTTTCAGATGTCGCCCGTGCAGCACTACGTCCCCGTTAGGCTCGATCCAGAAGGATTGTCTCGCTCTCTTGCAGCCGACGCAGAACGCCGCCGCGTGCGGCCTCGGCTGACAGTGAGTCGCGCCCCCGAAGCTTTGTTCGCGCTGATTCAGTACGCGCTCCGTTACCGTCATCGCGCCCGCGATGCTCTTTCTGTACTCCGCGAACGTAGTCGGATCGCTCTCCAAGTTGATGAACGCTCCCTTCTCCGCATACCAGATCGGCCCGTGCTCTCCCATCGCGCTCAGAGAGATCGTAAACGCATCATCCCCAAGCCCGAACGTCACTAGGCCATCATCGTAGCAATGCGGATGCGCGGGGCGCATGTGCAACACATGAAGCAGAAATTCCCGGCGCGTTGCCTTCCCAAGTCTCAGGCACTCCCCGTCCAGCCGCGTGCCCTTCCCCGGCATCACTTTCCCTATGACCGCGTTGTAGCCCGCGAAACTCAAGCGAGTCGCTCTAGTCCTCTTTCCGGCGTCGAGTTCGACGCGCAGTGTGCTCTGCGCCGGCTCGGACCGCGTGGAGACCGCGATGTCCCGGATCGCATCCGCCTTCGGCGCGCCAACGCGGATGCCCAGGGTCCTGCGAAACGTGACGTCATACTCCCGGTCCCCTGCAAACGACCGCAACTCTCTTCTCAAACCTTTGAAGGTGACCGCCACCCTGAAATCATCCACCCTCTCCGTTCGGATCGACGCGTTCTGCCAGACGGCCCTGAACCGGTCATCCACCCGAATCCAGCCCCTGTCGGCGTCACCGATCTCCTCCACCCGTACCCCCGGCCAATACTGCCGCAGGTAAGACAGGCGCAGCCGATGCGGCGCGGCGTCGCGGAACGTTACTACAACGCGCTCGATGTCCCTCGGCTCTTCAAATACCAGCTCGTTAATCGCATGGTTGGGAAGCGCGAAGGGGGCGATGTTGAACGGACGCACAGTCCTACCTCCCGGTCTCAGACTCAGTGTTCCCTTCTCTAATACGCTCACCAGGCGGGGCCGCCGGCGTGGTTCGTTGCAACCGTCCGGCTCGGTTCGGCTAGTGTAGCCCATCCAAGTCAGGACGTGAAGCCACGGCCTTGAGCGTGCGCTGGCCGAGATGCTTGTCCAGTCGGCTCGGCCGAATTCGGCGTCCCCCCCACATTCGACATGTGAGCCCGAAGCCGCCCCCTCACGGCCACGCGGATACGCGTGATTTAGGCCGACAGCATCAGCCTAACGCTAAAGGAGCAAGCGCACGGGATCCTTGAGAGAAATACTTGCGTGGTTCCGACCATTCGACTTGAGGAGGTGCGTCCCACCTATTCCAGCAGGCGGTGGAGGTTGTTCGCGCTTCCCAGAGGCCGATTCGTTGCAGAATTGCCG
>Ga0180432_10009945_pt1 | contig 11488 bp, 11 predicted proteins | sample SS_ome_10_FD_132414 | JGI IMG/M metagenome (GOLD analysis project Ga0180432, IMG submission 132414) | Hypersaline lake sediment archaeal communities from the Salton Sea, California, USA - SS_1_MS_2 metaG | ecosystem: Environmental > Aquatic > Non-marine Saline and Alkaline > Hypersaline >... | reverse complement strand
TAAATTTGATAGTATTTTTAATTGGTTGTACTTTTACTTATACTACCATAAGAAAGTCATGTCCACTATAAAATGCGCTTTTTTTATTTATTCCAATACGTTATTACCGTGGATGGACACTAGTTATAATTTCTTCGAGTTTTGATTTAGGAACGATACCGACAATCTTATCAAGCACTTTTCCCTCTTTAAAGAAAATAAGGGTGGGAATTGATTTTATCCCGTATTTCGTCGGTGTAACCGGGTTTTCATCAACATTACATCTCGTAAATTTGAATTTGTCGCCAAAAGCCTCGGCAAGCTCTTCAACAAGCGGTTCTATTGCCCTGCACGGACCGCACCAGGGGGCCCAAAAATCTACCAGTACCGGTTTTTCAGACTGCAACACTTCGTCATCAAAGCTGCTGTCAGCTATTTCTATAATACCTTTCCCCATAAGATTATTTCCTTTCATAAATTTTTCTTAATAAAACTAAAAATAAATTGAAATATACTGCGGTGAATATGCATTGTCAACCTTCAAGAATTTATATGGCTCTATGGGCAAATATATATAAAAAGCATAACATCTCAAAAAGTTCTGATGTACTAAATGATAATATTGACACGGCTTCATAATTTATGGAAAGGTTCGTTTCTGCTTTACTAACCCTATAAATTCATTTAAAAAATCAAAGCAAATTTGAATATTATAAATCTCGTGATAAACAAAGAAAAAATGGAGAATATGAGGTATGGAAATTATAGGCGACAATTACGCTAAAATTGTACAGAATAATCTGAAAAGACTTTACGAAAATATCCCGGAAGATCTGACTCGGGTTCTGCCCTCAAAACGGGACGGAGATTCCTTTTTATTTGATGCTTTTGGTGAGAAATGTGAGCTTCGACCCGATGGAATCTTTCTGGGGGACGTCCAACAGACCGGCGTCATCGGGATTCTGATTTCCCTGTATGCACTCCATGCCGGTCCAGATCCAAGCGTGCTGGAGCCGTTGAAAGCCTTTAAGGATTTTCCAAACAGTATGCCCTATGCCGGGGCTTTCGTCACCCATACGCAACAGATTCTGGTGCCACACGTCGATAAAATTAAAAAAGCAAAAGGCTCAATTATGGCAAATCTCATCGGATGTAACGCTCCGGCAAGCATTAAAGGCGATTTTTCATTTATTGTCTATCCGTTGCCCAAAATAGCCCTTTGCTATATTTTCTATGAAGCCGATGACGATTTTTCGGCTTCGGTTACCTGCCTTTATTCAAATAATGCTCTATCGTTTTTGCCCTTAGACGCTCTGGCGGATGTGGGAGAATATACATCACGGAAGATAATCGGCCTTATCCATGAGTCTGTTGATCATTAAACAAGGTTACCCATTTCGTCCAGGGTAAACGTATTTGTTTTCGGTGCAGCGGAGCGACGGCGTATATCTCTTTACAACCGACTGACTGTTTGAAGGGCTTTAGCACGCGTTAGTCCGAGCCGAATGAAATTATGACTTAACAAATCAATGGGATAATTTAGCGACGAATGGTTCTTAATAACTCTGGCGCGGCTCGGGCTTACGGGTGCTTAATCACAAGTTTCAGTCGGTTGGAAAGAGATATACGCCGTCGTGGAGCCTTCTCCCTGTATTGGGATTCAAATGCGTCTGCCCTGCCATTTCATCCCAAGAATGTTTTGGTTAATACAAATTTATAATATAATTTTTAGTTTATCTTCAGCAATAGAAAGATCCGGGATAATTTCAAGTGATTTGATATGAAATTTTCTTTTCAGGTTTTCCACGTTCTTATTTTTTAACCCTCTCATTTTTGAAATGCTTCGGGGATGAACTTTAATGGTAATTTTGTCACAAGAATCCCTCTCTGCTTCCAGGAGTGATGTAGCCATATCAAGAAATATTTTAGAATGGACCATATGTCCGAAAGCCGGATGATAGGGTCCTGCTAAAATTGTCGTCTCTTTTGAAAGATCCTCTGAGGCCTGAAGACCCATACGAATGACCGGTATTTTCTTGCTTTTGAAAAAAAGGTAAAGATTTTTGACAAGGGATACGCATCGCGAAAGAGACCAGGGTGTATATTCTCCTTTTTTATACCAAACGGCAAGGCGGCTATTTGCAAGTACAACCGTAGGATAAATCCTTATAAAATCAGGAGAAAGTGATGTAATTTTTTGTGCGGTAATAAGGGATTTGGTTTCGTCATCACCCGGCAGTGCAACCATCATCTGCATGCCGACTTCATAGCTCCGCTCCTTTAGCAGGGCCGCCGCTTTTTCCGTATCCAAGGCGGTGTGTCCCCGTTGAGCCATAGCCAGCACCTGATTATCCATTGATTGAACACCGATTTCAATGGTTGAAACCGGGTAAGCCTTAATAATATCCAGCTGTTCAACGCCTATAGTATCCGGCCGGGTGGAAAACCGAATACTGCCAACTCTTTTGCTTTTTACAAATTTTGTAGTTTCATCAAGAAGAACCCTGATGTAATCCTTTTTTAGGCCCAGAAAATTCCCACCATAGAAAGCCACCTGAACAGACCGTCTATCTTTCTCTTTATATTGAAGAAAATTGTTTATCAGAAAACGAAGTGTTTCCGGAGAAATAGTTTCAGGCGTAACACCGGTGATGGATGTCTGGTTGCAGAAAGCGCATTGATGCGGACACCCGACATTGGGTAAAAAAATCGGAATGACGAAAGGGGTGTTTTTCTCATTAAGCAACGCAATCTTTTTCCAAATAATTACAACCGATGAATTCGTAATAAATCAAATTCATAAGGTTATAAGATCTAAACGACTCGACCGCTTAACCCGGTCCGGATTTTAAAATATCAAGGCCTTTTCTGGCAGCATCCTGTTCAGCGGCCTTCTTGCTCTTTCCGATTCCTTCTGCCTGGATCTCACCAATTTTCAACTGAACCCGAAAAGTTTTGTCGTGATCCGGCCCGCTTTCATGAACGACTCTGTAAATGGGTACGGATCTGTATTCCATCTGAACAAGTTCCTGAATTTGGCTTTTGAAATCGTGATTGGCAGTCGGTGTGGTTACGGAATTTATCAAAAACGAAAAATGGCCGTCAATGATCCTAAAAACAGCATCAAAACCGCCATCCATGTAAACCCCCGCAATGACAGCCTCAAACGTGTTTGCCAGTATCGATTGCTTATTCCAGCCTTCTGATTGGATTTCCCCTTTGCCCAGTTGTATAAAGGAACCCAGATTTATTCCGCGGGCAATGGATGCAAGTTGAGATTCATTAACCAAATTGGCCCTCATTCTGGATAGATCGCCCTCTTTTAACTCGGGGTATCTTTGCATGAGGATGTGCCCTACGACTAGATTTAGAACAGCATCCCCAAGAAATTCAAGCCGCTCATTGTCCTGAAGGTCTGTGTCGAGTTGTTCATTTACAAATGAACTGTGTCTTAAGGATTCAGAAAGAAGGTCCTTATTCTTAAATTTATAATTAAGTTTTAGGGTTAATTCAGACAGATCTGTTTGTATCATTTAATTCCTGTATTGCAACTTTCGTGTTTTTTATGAACAATCTTTAGGGATTTTACCATATTTTCATATAATTCATAGGGAACGGAAAAGTTTCCTCTACCTGACCCCATTTTAATTTCGGGCTTGATAGAACCGTGGAAATCGGTACCACCTGTAATTAATAATCCATGCCGGTTGGCTATCTCAGTATATCGAACAATAAGATCGGGCGTATGGTCAGGATAATAGGCTTCTATTCCTTTAAGGCCCATTTCCTTTAAACGAGCAACCAGCGTTTCAAGAACATCATCATTTTTGATATCGAGAAGAACGGGATGGGCCAGAACAGGAATTCCCCCGGCATTGAGTATGACTTCAATTGCTCTGTCACAGTCAATACGATATTTATCAACATATGCCGGTTGACCTTTTGCCAGATATTTGTCAAATGCCTCGGAAACCGATTGAACAAAGCCTTTTTTTACCATTTGCTTTGCAATATGAGGTCTTCCAAGCTGACATTCTCCGGCATCTTTCCGTATTTCATTCAACGTGATTTCGTAGCCCATGCGATTCAGCCGTTCAATAATTCGTGGGTTTCTATTCTTTCTCGCCTCCTGAAGTTTAACAAGTGTTTGATTTAATACAGAATCATCAATATTGATGGCATAGCCCAAAATATGAAAGCTTCCCGGAAAGGAAAAAGGCGGCGGTGGAACCGCACTGATTTCAACACCGGTTAAGAAATTAATGGAAGGCGGTATCCCAATGGCAAGGGCTTCTTTTGTTCCATCAATGGTATCGTGATCTGTAATGGATATGGCCCCGAGATTGATGCTTTGAGCCAGATTGAGGATCTCTAATGGTGATAATGTCCCATCAGAAGCTGTTGAATGAATATGAAGGTCTATTTTCACATTCTTATTATAATCCGAGGGCTTTTTCAAAAGCCTCTTCTTTGGTTTTACAATCAATACATAACGTTGTAACCGGTCTGGCTTTAAGGCGACTCGTTGAAATATCTTCACCGCACTTTTCACATATTCCGAAAGTGCCGTCTTCGATACGATCTAGGGCTTTTTTAATCTTTTTAATAAGTTTGTTTTCTCTATCCCTTATACGAAGCATAAAATTCCGGTCTGCTTCAAGAGAAGCTCGGTCCGCTGGATCCGGAAAATTCTCTTTCGGGGTGGTCATACCTGAGACAGTATTGTCTGCATGGCTCAAAAGTTCTTCTAAACGGTCGGTTAGAAATTCTTTAAAATATTCAATATCATCCTTTTTCATGGCAAAACCTTTGAAATAATAAATAACTCAAGTTTTTTTAAAAAGAGTGAGTTTACCTTAACAAAAAGTCTATGTAAAGAATAAAATTTATTATTTGTAATTTTTAAAAGATCTCTTTTCTTAGCTTTTACCCCTCATAATCTGTGATGGCGTGTAAAAAGATATATGTAACAATATACCTTATACTATCACGGAAAAATCAAGAAGTTTGTTTCAAGAATCGCTCCAGCTGCTTCATGCTGTTTACCGTATATATTTTACAAGGATAATCCTTAGGCAAAATCTTTTTAATTAAACCGGTAAGAACCTTTCCCGGGCCCACTTCAACAAAGACCTCCACGTTTTCTGCCATAAGCCTGCGGACCGAGTCATACCATTTTACAGGGCTGCAAAGCTGCCGGACCATGATCGATTTAATATCATCGGTATTTACGGCATAGTCAGCCGTTAAATTAAAAAGCACGGGCCTGTCCGGTGTGCTAAAATTTACTGATTCCATAAAGTCACCAAACTTTTCCTGGGCGCCTTTTATCAATTCACTGTGCCATGCCCCGCTAACTTTCAACGGGATGGCTTTGGCGCCCCGGGAAGTTGCCAGGGCAGAAAGCTTCTTAACCATATCCGGCGCTCCGGTTATTACAATTTGCTGTTCGGTGTTGTGATTTGCCACGGCAACAATTCCCTCTTTTTGTATCTCGCCGACAAGTTCTTCGACGGTATGAATGGGCAGCCCGATAATTGCATGCATGGATCCTGTATACTGGGTTGCTTCACGGTGCATCAGTTCACCTCTTTTAAAAACGAGTCTGATGGTATCTTCTTTTGAAACGACGCTTGAAGCATGCATTGCGCTGTATTCGCCCAGACTATGGCCGGCGGATATATCAGGCCTGACACCTTCTTTTTCAATTGCAAAAAGGCAGGCCAGATTTACAGCGGTCACTGAAGGCTGAAGATTCACCGTTTGGGTAAGCTCGTCAAAAGGACCTTTGAAACACAGTCTGGATATATTGATTCGGGTTATCTCTTCCGCCATGTCAAAAATTTCCCTGACACCGTCGTATTCCTGATAAAAATCAAGACCCATACCCACAGATTGTGATCCCTGACCGGGAAAAATGAATGCTGTTTTTTTCAACGTTGTCCTCCATTTACTCATCAAGTTTAAAAAGTTTTCGGGTAATGTCGAGGTAGCCGGATTTGTTTTGATGATATCCATTGCTTTTTAATAACTGCATGGGATCATGCAGGATTTTATTTACCATGGCGTTCGTCATTCGGGCAATGGCTTGGCGATCTTCTTCTGACAGATGTTTTAAAGAATGTAATGTTTTTTTTATTTCCGCTTTGGCAATACCGTCCATTTTGTTCCTTAACGCAACAATGGTGGGTATCACATTCAAATTATCGTACCACTGCCTGAAACCGATAACCGCTTCGTCTACAATTCTTTCCCCTTTAATCGCCTCTTTTTTGCGATTTTCAATACTTTCGTCGATGACTCCTTTCAGGTCATCGATGTCATAAACATATGAATTGGTCAGACGGTTTATTTCCGGATCGATATCCCGGGGGACGGCGATATCAATAAAAAAAATGGGACGATTCCGGCGGCGGCGTATGATCGCCCTTACCTGTTCGCGGGTAACAACGTAATCGATTGAACCGGTAGAACTGATAACAATATCAACATGCTGTAAGCTGTCTGCAATCTCTTCAAACCGGATCGCTTCTCCCTTGAACCTTTTGGCAAGTTTAACACCGTTTTCAAACGTTCGGTTCGCAACCGAAATATCCCCGGCTTTATTTCGAATCAGATGGTCAACCGCCAGTTCAGCCATTTCTCCGGCTCCGATAAGGAGTACCTTTTTTCCTTCAAAGGCGCCGAATATTTTGCGCCCCAGCTCAATAGCCGCGTAACTGACGGATACGGCATGATCTCCGATTCCGGTTTCACTACGAACACGTTTTGCCACGAAAAAGGTTCGATGAAACAATTTGTTCAGAATAACACCGGATGTTTTTTTTAACGTAGCCATTTTATAAGCTTCTTTTATCTGACCCAGTATCTGTGGCTCTCCAACAACCATGGAATCAAGACTTGATGCAACTCTGAACATATGCCGGACAGCATCATCTCCCTTATGAATATAAAGGGATTTTTCAAATTCGGAAGCAGGTAGCTTTTTAAATTCCGATAGAAACATTTTAGCAGTCCGAACCGCATTGGCCTTGTCCTCGGTGGCCATGAGAATTTCTACACGGTTGCAGGTTGAAACAAGAACTGCTTCACGGATCACCGGTGATTCTTGAAAAGCTCTCAGCACGGTAGATGTCTCGTCCGGCGAGAATGCCAGGCACTCCCTCAACGCCACCGGTGCTGTTTTATGATTCAATCCCAATAAGACGATTTCTAACATATTTCTTAATAAACGCATTCATAAATACGATTGTGTATTTTAATTGGTCTATTCATTCCATTTAAAAGTCTGAAGTGTCTAACGTTTTGGTATTCTATCATTTTTAAATTGACTGTGCTGAAAGCGCATTCTTTAACTTTAGTTCACTTTAGCTCACTTCAACTTTTAGGCACTTTTAGCATCACAACATAAAATACGTCATCGAATTTACGAAATAGGGCACTTTGCTCCCCATTTACAATCTTGTGAATTCTCCGTGATGGCCTTGCAATAGAAAGTTAACACCGAAAAAAGTAAATAAAATGACTGCAAAACCGATAATTGCCATAATTGCCGCCCTCCGCCCCCGCCATCCTACCGTGAGGCGCTGATGGAGCAAGGCGGCATACAACAGCCAGGTAATACCTGACCAGACCTCTTTGGGGTCCCAGCTCCAGAAGCTTCCCCAGACCGACTTGGCATAGATGAAACCGGTTATAAGTCCCAAAGTAAGCATTGTGAACCCTGCAACAATACATGCATATCCGGTTGTATCGAGAAGGTCCAAAGATGGAAGACGTTTGAAAAAAAATCCATGATTTTTGGACTTTATCGTGTGTTCCTGCACAAGATATAAAAACCCCACCCCGCAGGCCAGAGCAAATGACGCCTCGCCCATAAAGATGGTAATGACATGAGCAACAAGCCATATATTATTTAAGACACTGTCAGCCTGATGCGGTGCGCTCGGTAACCGGGATGCTATAACCATTACCAGAGTCACTAATGGAGCGGCAAATATCCCCAGAATCTTAAGATGAAATCGGTAGTGAAAGATCAGGAAAACACCGGCAATGGTCCAGCCTGCCATGGAGAGGGTTTGGTGAAGATTATTTATGGGAAAATGTCCGGTTTGAACAAACCCATAACCGATCGATACCGTATGACATAAAAAGGCGACAAAAATCAGATAAACCCCTATTTTTTGGAGATAATTTTTCTGCAGGAAAAGATAGGCAACGTATCCTGCCGTGCTCAACATGTAGAAGAAAATGGTTATAACTATCAAAATTTCCACGGATGGCACCTATGTATTTTTCAAAATCGGGTTGGATATCTGATGGTTTGTCATTAATTCGTCGAATATATATCCTTCACCAAGAATCTCAAAAAGCAAGGAATTAATCGCCACGATATCACGGTCTTTTATCATTTTAACAAGGTCTCGTTGTATCAACTTTTCAAAAAGAGGCTTATGAGCCTCGGGTTCGTGATCTTGATTTAAAAGTTTGTTGCGGATTCCACCCATAAGTTGAAGAAATTCAGCATATTCGGTTCCAAATTCCTTTTCCAGATTTTTTCGCATCATTTTTGCAAAAGCAGGACTTTTCCCGGAAGTCGAGATGGCGATGATCAAATCTCCCCGGTTTACAATGGCCGGGAGAATAAAATTACAAACTTCGGGGCGATCTGCGATATTGCACAGCATACCCACCCGTTCCGCTTCGGTATGAATCTGCAGATTCAATTCCGGGTTGTCTGTTGCACCGATGACAAGAAACATTTTATCGAGATCAGAAATTTGAAAAGGTCGTTTTTTCAAAACAATGGAGCCGCTGTCGGCAAGCTTATGCAACTGCCGGGTCACTTCATTGCTGACAACGGTTACTTTTGCGCCACAGTCGAGCAACGTCATTACCTTGCGGGTGCCCACTGACCCTCCACCCACGACTAAGCATTTTCGATTTCGTATATCAAGATTGACCGGATAATATCTCATAGCGCCTCAAAACAAACAACATAACATTTGCCAGCCCGGCACAAAAACTCGAAGCCTTTTATTTTGTTATTTTTTTTCAGTAAGCCCTTGGTGTCTTGTTGAAGAAAATTAATAACATTTTCATATCAAAATAGCCATTCTAAAAATAAATACAAGTTATATTCACGACTTTTATTTTAATTTCAATCTATTGTCCTGCTCCGTTCCCGGATCTAAAATGACAATTTGATCCGCACACCGTAGTTATACGTTTTTGACCATCATATCATCATTTTTACCCCGCCTGCCCCGTAGGTCCGGCAGATCGTACTGGGGTGAAACTTTTTTATATTTCACTGGGGCCAGGGAAGCAGTATGAACCGGGAACCATTAAAAACTCTATATTTTTTCGCTTCCAGCGGGATAGAAATTCCCGTAAGTTTATGATGTCACCGGCGCATCCGGGTTACTCTTTTTTCTCCCTAGAGTAAATAATAAGTCGATCTCCCGGATGGATGGGTTCATTTAAATCAATACGGTTCCAGATAATGAGGACGGCCAGCGGCACATCGAACTTCTCGGCAATAGAAGACAGATTGTCCCCTTCTTTAATAATATAGATCCGATCCGTTTTGTCTGCCTGGTACCCCTTAAGCAATTTTTTATAGCGGGGAACAAACTCTTTTTTCGCTCCTTTGGGAATGAGAATGGTATGGGTGCCTTCGGTAAGATAGTGCCCCCGAATTTCGGGATTAAGATCCTTGAGCGCTTTAAAGTCCGTTTGAGAAGCGCGTGCGATCAGGCTGATGGGAATTTCCTGGAAACAATCGATGCTGATCCGATCGAATTCAAGAGGAGGGTAATAATCATCATCATTGAGATTAAATCCAAATTTAACCGGATCCAAAAGAATCAGCTTGACCGAAAGAATGCGGAATATGAATCGTTGGGTTTCCAGCGGAAGGTAGAGTCGATAATAATCCCGAGTGTTCTGTACCATCATTTCGGCCCGAAGTCCTTCTTCACCCATATTATACGCAGCGGCGGCCAACGTCCAGGTACCCATGGATTGGTAAAGAGACTTGAAATACTTTATGGCCGCCCGGGTAGAGGCAAACAAGTTTCGCCTTTCATCGATAGTTTTGTTAATTATCAGCCCGTACTTTTGCCCTGTATCTGGTAGAAACTGCCAAAATCCGACCGCTCCCTTTCTGGAGCCCGCATGGGGACGAAGTGCACTTTCGGCAATGGCCAGATACTTAAGATCGTCCGGCATGTGGTTTTGCCGCAACATTCTTTCAATATACGGCAGGTATCGACGGGACCGTTTCAGCCAAAGAATCACCTGAGGTCGATCCCAAATTGAAAGCATAAGTTCTTTTTCGAATCGTTCCTGAACATCCCGATTTTCAAGGGGGACCCGCTCCCCGCAAAACGACAGGGTGTCCATATTTTTAACGGAAGACACCATCGAAGCCAAGTCAAACGGTTGGGTCGAAGTACCAAAAGCCTCGAAAGAAAAAACGAATAGTATTACCGGAAACAGGCAAATCGTTTTTTTCATATGAATAGCCCTTTTGAAATTTATCTATAATGTCTACCAAAGCATTTTGGCTATAGGAAGTCAAATTATGCTAAATTGGGTTGTTACGAATTCATCAAATATTGACAATTCATTGATAATTTGATGGTATTAGGAAGTTGTCATTAAAAAACCCGTAATTTCGAAACATCTTAGAATTCCAAAGATAAATAGCCTAAGCCGCCATGCCTGAATCACGCAACCATGTTTTTGCCATCCAAATTGAAGATTCAGATCGTTTTAAAGATATATTCGGATCATCCGTTTCTTCAATAGTATGGGATGACATCGTTATAGGATATAGAAATATCGCCCAAAAACTCCTCCAGAGGTATAAGATATTATCTTCCGTTATTTCTCCTTTTTGGGGAAGATGCTTTCTATCCTTTGAATTGAAGCATTCGTCCATACCCGTGGATATGGAAGAGCAGATTCCCTTATTAACAGCAGCCGGCAGCCAGTTAATTCGTGAAATGTTACAAAACCATCTGGGTATAGCAACCGGCAGCCAGTTGAACTTCAAAATTGTAATCACTCGTATTCAAGAGGATTATCGAGATGTCCATGGGATTAACAAAAAACTAGACGAATTATTTAAAGCCCTTTCAAGTGTGTCCTATCCGTTTTATCCTATAACTCGCGATCAACTCTTGCAAATTTTAGAAAAAAAAGAGGTGGAAACCTTTGTTCAACCCATTTTTTCTCTACCCAAAGAAAAAATAGTCGGATACGAAGCATTATCCAGGGGATCATTCGACAACTCGCTACAAGGAGCCGACCTTTTATTTGGCGCCGCTGCACATTTTGGGTTAACTGAGGAAATCGAGTTGGTATGTATTGAAAAAGCGTTGGATTGGATCACAAAAATTCCATCTATATTATGGATGTCTATCAATATAGGACCAGACCTGTTAAAAAGTTCCGCTTTTACGGATCTCATTTTTCAAGAACGTTTCAAGCCCTTTTGGCC
>Ga0180432_10009942_pt1 | contig 11492 bp, 8 predicted proteins | sample SS_ome_10_FD_132414 | JGI IMG/M metagenome (GOLD analysis project Ga0180432, IMG submission 132414) | Hypersaline lake sediment archaeal communities from the Salton Sea, California, USA - SS_1_MS_2 metaG | ecosystem: Environmental > Aquatic > Non-marine Saline and Alkaline > Hypersaline >... | reverse complement strand
TCCCAGTTTGGCCAGAACCTCTTCACTCCAACTGGGATTTCCAATACCAATGAGATAATTTTTGGCTTTAACAGGCCCACCAAAATCAATAAAACTGATGGCAATGTAAGCCAAGGATTCATCCCGCAAGTCAATCTGGCTGCCACGCAGTGATGGATCCAGTTTTTGAGTAGATTCATACCCGTTCACCAATGACGTAAAATAACTGATAGCCTCAGGATACTGACTTAGACGATAGTAACTCCATCCTAATTTATATAATGCTTCGTTGTATCTCTGGCTGTCCTTGAATGGTAGGACTTTTTTATAATATTGAATGGCCCTTTCCAGATCATTGATGGGTGGATTAAAGTAATACTCCCCTAAGCGAATATACCCCTCTGGCACATAAGGACTCTCCGGATAAGCAGTAATTAAGTGAAGATAAATCTGATGGGCCTCTTTAAACAGACCCAGTTCTTCATACAGATAGGCTTTATTATAGACAGCATCATCCACCAACTCGCCATTTGGAAATTCATCAATGATGCGTTGATAAATATCTAATGATTTGGAAAAATCTGGTTTGGGTTCTTCTGGAAGTTGTGACAGCAACCCCTGATCAGCCTGTTGAAGTTGAAAATCATACGTCTCCATTTTTTGGAGAAATGCATCTTTATCCTGGTAGTAGTAGAGATCAGCCAAACGGATTAATATATCATCCACTACTTTTGGATCTGGATTGGAGGCCAAAAGCCGCTCACCATCTTCAATCCCCCTCTGGACAAGTTGTGTTTTTTCCTGTTGAAGTTTGTCCATCTCCTGAAGGTAGTACGCACGGTAACTTTGGATTTCAGGCAGAGAAAGAAGCCACAGTGTGGAATCAATCCGGGCTGGAATCTGAGAAAAGCCAACACCTGTCAACCAAAAGGACAAGAAGGCAATGAGCATTCGTTGTCTCATTCCTGCTCCTTTCCAGTTGTTGGTTTTTCAACCAGTTTTCCAGCAGTAGTCTCCTGTTTTTGCCGGTCAAAATATTGGGTTTTAAAGAATTTCTCACGTTCTTGATTTTCACGTTGTACTGCCTCTTTTTCCATCTCAGATTCAATTTTAGCCACATCTTTTAAAAGGCCGTTGATACGCATATCCAGGTCCTTTCGTTTGGCTTGAAAGACCATGTCCAGCATATCCACTTTTTGGGAAATTGCGGCAATTCGTGTTTCAGTCTCTTTGATCCGTGAGAAGTTGATATTGCTAATGCCATACCCGCTAAAGCGAGCCCACTGATCGAGCTCAACACGAAACTCCTGTGGTAGATTTTCACGCAACCAGACTTCGTATTGATTTAAGCGATTATAATAATCCTCCAACTCCTGCTTCTGAATCTCTGCCTGTACAATAAGTTCAAAAGCATCCTTTACAACAGCATCTTGATGTAGAATGATGGCTTCACGAATATTTTGATACGTGGTTTGCTTCTCTCTGAGCGTTTGCATCAGCAGCGTACGGAAAAGATATTTTGAATACTCCGTTGCACCCATTTGCTGAATAAGCGGGTCTTCGTGAATTGAAACAGTCTTTTCCGTATGTGGTGTGGTATGGATATCTCTCGTTTGAATTAACTCACTGCGAAGTTGTCTTATCTCCATGAGAAAATTACTTTGATTGCTTCTCGCCTGTTCCTCAAGACGATCTAACGAAGTAATTTTATTTGACAGCTTTTGCGTGGATGCCTGATATCCTCCAGTGGTTGGAGTCGCTTCTTCATACTCCTCTTCAGTCTGCACCAAATCGAGAAAACGGCGAATCTGATCAATCTCATCCAGCACTTCTTTTTCGACTTCAGGTTTTTTCTCAGGTTGCGAAACACGCTGTAAAGCATTTTTAGGTAACTGGGGCGATAATTCGGATCCTTCTATAGAAGCTGATTTGACTTTGTCACCCAGTTGATAGACTTCTTTGAGCTTTTGAATGGCTGTCTCTGAGTCGCCAAGAAGATCCAGGGAACTGGCTGCCAGTACCTTGGCTTCGTAGGCATAATTGGAGACCATAGATTGCTGCATAAGATCTTCTACATTTTGTAGTGCCTCCCCAGGACGCCCAGACTGGTAGGCGCTCCAAGCTTTACCGAGCACACTCAAGTCATAATGCTGATGATGCTTTGAGACCAAGTTGAAGAATCCAATAGCCCGTTCATGATCCCCTCTCTCAAAAAACATCAAACCCAGTTTTAAAAGTGCGTTGTTTTGAATCTGGATTAAAACAGGATCGCGGTCTTGCACAGGTTTGGCTTCTACAATTTTACGGTACTGGTCCATAGCCAGGTTCTCTTTTTCCAAATTAGAGTAGCAGGCAGCAGCAAGATATATTGCTGGGTAGTAATAAGCTGACCCGTGAAGCACATTCTTTAAAGAGAGAATTGCCTTCATGTATTCGCCTGCTTTAAAGTAAGCGTGGCCCACAAGATAAGAAACCGTTCCTAATGATTCCAAATCCACCCGCTCTCGGATAGCTATCAGTTCATCATAGGTTTTGGATAAATCCTTGAAATTATCATAGATATAGTAAATATAGATTAACTTGATGAGACTCTTTGGCGCATATTCAGAGTTTGGGTACCTTTTAACAAGCAGTTTGTATGTGGAGATCGCCTCATCAAAATAGTTAAGACCATAGGAGGATTCACACGTAAAATAGAGAATATCATCCATGATCAGATAATGACTATACGTTTCTAGAATATCGCGAAGCTGTAAGCGAGAGAGGATAAAATCACCACGAGAATAGCTTTCTAAAGCTTGTTTTAAATCACGTTGAAACATCCGTTCTTCCTGGGCAGGTGTACTCCTTTTCAGCATTCGGGTTCGCAGAAAGGTATAACGGGTATATTTCACCATGTAATCTAAAATGCGATTGTATTTCCACTGTTCAAAAATATCCACTGCATCCAGTTTCTCTTCTGGCTCAGAGGGTGTGTCTGATTCTGCTTTCAATGCATCAAGGGGATCCATGTTTTCTGCATTATCTGTTTTTGAAGAGGCTTCCTTCTCAAGGACAGGGCCACCTTCAATAATAGCACGTACCTGTGACTTCAGGTCGGATAAAATACCCAGCGCTTCAAGATTAACCTTACGTTTGGCCTTTCTTTCAAGTATCGCAATTTCATCCAAGAGAGCGACAACACGATTGAGCTCATTGGTATAATTTTCCAAAAGGATTTCACTTGGAGAGGCAATTTCACGAATGCCGAGATCATCAACGGACACGCCTTCTTTGCGGCGAAGATCAATCTCTTTTTGAACATTCTCTGCAACACCCAGCAGAAACCGTTCTTTGATCAGCATGGCAGTCAGAAATTCATCTGTTTGAAGCCTGTAATAGTAATTGAGGGAAGACGCTTCCATGAACACATCCTGCGTATTCGCTGGACAAACCTGCAGTAATATTAAGAAAATATAAAGAAGGAAGACAATGCGAGATGTCTGCAATTTGCTAAAAAGCATCTCTTTCCCCTCCAAGGCAAATTTTTTTACTAGTTCGTTTCACCACCCCACCCGACCGCCTTCAAGCGTTTGAAAATCCAACATTCCTGGCTGATTTTATGCCAGAAATCCTCTAAACATCTGATAATATGGCTAAATTTCCATCAAATGTCAACTTGTCAAACTTTTTTGCAAAAATAATACCGTGAAATCACATTTGCTTCTGGAAAGGAAAATTATGAACGTGAACAACATTCATCTTACCAGAGACTAAGTAAGATTGAAAAACAAAAAATGTCCCTATTTAAAAGAATTAAAGAAGGGGTGGAGATTTCTCTACCCCTTTAAATTGATAATCAAAAAAAATGTTAGGTTAAATTACTTGGGCAAGGCGATCATGGCAAAAATCATCACAAAAAGGGCCACTGTTTCTATCACACCCACAACCATAATGTAATTGACAAATCCTTTTCCTGTCTCTGCCAGCGCATCTGACGCCTTAGCCCCTGCTTTGCCCTGCATATAAGCAGAAAGCCCAATGGCCAAACCAGCTACTGCCCCAATTAAAATGGGGTACCCAATTGCAACACCTTCCCAGTTGGCTGATAATATCTGATTACGAAGAATAAAGCCATAAATCACTTGTGAAAGTGGCGCGCCAACAAAAGCGACTAAAAGGAAAGGAGCAGCTTTATTTTGCAAATAAGCTCGTTTCCATGCACCAATGGCCGCCATGCCTGCAGCACCAGTACCCAATGCTGAACCCAGGGCCGCAATTACCAAAGATAAATTCATATCACCTAATTGTGCCATTTTTTAAATCCTTTCTTTTATCCTGTCACGAAATATCTATTCCTTAAAAGGTTCATACGCTTTTCCTGTCCACTCTTGTCCCAGGTGACCTGAGAACTCCAACATGTTCAAGCGCACCCCATGCACCATGACTGACATAACTCCCAAAATGATGTTCAATCCATGGCCAAGCAAGAGAACAAGAGGCGCCCCAATACCTCCAGCCATCTCGTTAAAGCTAGCAGCAACTGTGACACTGGCTACACCCACTGCAAATAAGCGAATATACGAGACTACATCAGAGAAACTACTAATGACATCCAAAGATGAGATAAGCACAGTGCCAAAAAATGTACCTATCATTTTAAGGGGATTCTTTTGAAAGTTAGCGAAAATACCCACCACAACAATACCCGCTATAATTAAAGGAAGTACAAAACCAGGAAGTGGATTTGAGAGCACCAAAAGATCAGCCACAAAAAAGATACCAATAACAATCATAATCCAACCCAATTCTGCAATGGCTTGAATGGAAGGCAGCTTCCTGAAAAAGGACATGATACGACCAATGATCAAATGAATCAGACCTAAAATAAAAGTAAATTTCATCATGAAACGGGTCGCTTCAGTTGACTCGTTGAAACTGAACATAGGCTCAATGATGAATCTCTTTAAAGGCCCCCACTGGGCCAATGCTTTTGAGCCAAACCATGTTCCAGTCAAACCACCCCAGATGATTGTCGTAATGCTTAAGACGAAAAATAAAGCGAATGGCTCCATGGGTGCTTTTCTCATTTTAATTCGTGCAAAGACAGTTCCACCCAAGAAAAGCAGACCATAACCTGCATCGCCAATAATCATGGCATAAAATACGCTGAAAAAGAGGAGAAATATAAAACTGACATCCACCTCATTATACCCTGGCAGGGTACCCATAAATTGAAACAAAGGTTCAATGATGCGAAGGGGTTTTCGATTTTTCAATAACGTTGGCACTTCTGTGGGATCATCAGGCTCTTCGAGAATATATCCCCACCCGTTTTTATCAGCTGCTGTCTTAACAGATTCAACCACATCGTCAGGGCAGAAACCCTGCAGGTAGACAAAATCTTCAGCATTGCCTACACCTGCCAAAACTTGATTAAATTCAAGATCTTTTCGAAGGGACTGAAGATAATCCTCTACAGCGATTTTCTTTGCACCTAATTCATTGATTTTTTTTTGGATAATCTGGAGCTGCTTTTTAATTTTCTGGATTTCCAAATTCAGTTCTTTGATTTCAACCTGCGGCATGACATCTTCAGGGATATCCAATTTCTCATCAGAATATTGTGAGAGAAGAACAGCAAAAATTCCTCTCTTGTCTTCCTGGAGGACATGAACATTCTTTTCAGCTGAGACATTCGCCAATGTTTTGGCATCTGTTCGATAACAGCGCACAAAGATACCTGCTTCACGGAGGGCTTCCATGCTTTTCAGCGAAACCTTGCCCCATTGGTCAAACCATAGGCGTGTTTCCAACTTCTCTTCAAATTCTGCTTCCAGATGTTCTTTTTCAGATTTTAATGCGAGAATGTCTTCAACAACTTTTTGACCACCTTTAAGAGAAGCTTTGGATGATGTCGGTTCCTCCATTAAAACGAGCGCGGCATCAGCACGAGATACTTGATGACTCAGCGTTTCGACATCTTCTGACTGAGGGGGATTCACATGCTTCACATGCAAAACACCCAGCCTGCGAATAACCTTCATCGCCTCATCTTTACTTTTTCCACTGATAAGAAGCGTTATTTTTTTCATGGGCACGATCATGCTGTGACCTCAAGCTTTTTCTTTTGAATTTTGGATTTGGCAATTTTTCCACGAATCACTTCTGCTGTCTGCAGGTCACCCAAAAAGATACGAATCACACGAATGGCCTCTTTGGCTTCTGGAATTTTAACCTCTTCAAACATTTTGATACGTTGGATGGTGATACGCAGCTCCTCGCGAACGATTGCCTGCTGCTGCTCGGAAATCTCCTGCTCTATCCGTTTTCGTATCTGGTTTTGAGAAACCGTGATGCCCGTGTCCACCCACAAAGGCGTGGTAAAATCATCAACCTCTGATGGCTGAAATTTTACATCTTCAAAAATGGGAATCTCAATACCAGCAATATTTCCTTCACTGGTTTTAATTTCTTCAATCTGGAGAAATGGCGTTAAATCCGTTCCATCAGCAAAAACACCAGCCCATTGGGAGACTTCTTTCTCCACCTTTTGGCGCTCATGTTGGAGACTGTCTATCTCATGCTGGATGCGGCGAATTTCCTGAAGGAGCTGCTTTTTCTTCAACTCCAGCGTTGGCAGATAGCGCGTGTAACGCTTGAGATTGTCCTTCTGTTTTTTCAGCTCATTTTTTGTTAAACGGATCTTTGCCATTTACTTATTGCCCTGCTCAGTTATCAATTCACACATCCTGAAATATTTTTTTGGAATGGCTAGGTTAGCCTTTTTTGCCGCCATCTTGAATGAGTGATGGAAAGTAAAAGATAAGGGGAGGGCATTAGCCGCCAAAGGCGGGTTGCATTGGGAAGTGGTTTGGAAGATTCTTTTCTGAACAAAAATTTTCATCAAAGATAAAACGGCGTGCAAAAAAGGCGATTTCTTTGGCCACTTTCTTTCTAAAAGAAAGTGGCATCCTATATTTTTATTTTTTCTTTTGGAACGAATCATATATTTTTCAAACCTGCTCAATCCCAATTACTTCTTCTCTTCCTTCTTCCCATTCTTAGGCCAAAACTGTTTGATCAATTCAGAACGCATACCCGTCTCTTCAGGATCAAAACAGTCAGCCAAAATCTCCCACCCGCGATCCAGCGCTTCTTCCAAAGGAATATTCACGGAGAGATCCATCATGCCCGCTTCAAACTGATGACCATACTTGAGCAGCTTGTTGTCCCAGGGGCTCATACGAAATCCCATGGAACGTTTCTCTTCTGTCTCCAGGTACTGTGCGTAAAGCTGAATCATACCGTCCATAATGGCGCGGTGATCATCTCGGGTATCTTTATTCACTTGCTGTTTCAGACGGGACAGGGAACCAAAGGGTTCAATACGGCCGTTTCGCAGGTAAAACTGACCCTCTGTAATGTACCCTGTGTTGTCAGGCACAGGATGGGTCACATCATCGCCCGGCATAGTGGTCACAGCCAATGTGGTAATGGCGCCTGCACCTTCAAAATCCACGGCCTTTTCATAACGTGAAGCCAGTTGGCTATACAAATCACCTGGATAACCACGATTGGAGGGTACCTGCTCCATGGTGATGGCAATCTCTTTGAGTGCATCAGAAAAGTTGGTCATGTCCGTCAAGAGGACCAGAACCTCTTTGCCTGCCAAAGCGAATTTTTCAGCCACAGCCAGACAGAGATCGGGCACCATCAATCCTTCTACCACAGGTTCAGACGCTGTATTGATAAAGAAGATGGAACGGGAGAGAGCGCCACCCTCTTCCAAAATATTTTTAAAATACATATACTGATCAAACTTGAGTCCAATACCTCCAAGAATGATCATGTCAACCTGGGCCTGTAGTGCAATCCGCGCCAAAAGTTCGTTGTAGGGCTCGCCCGAGACAGAGAAGATGGGCAACTTTTGTGATGCGACCAGTGAGTTGAATACGTCAATCATGGGGATATTGGTGCGAATTATGCGCTTGGGGATGATTCGTTTGGCAGGATTCACGGAAGGCCCTGCAATAGGGATCACGTTTTCAGCAATGGAGGGACCACCATCACGAGGCACACCGCTGCCATCAAAGATACGGCCCAGCATGTTCTCAGAAAATGAAACCTGCATGGGATGACCCAGAAAACGGACTTCATCACTGGTAGAGACCCCTCTGCTGCCCGCAAATACTTGCAGTGACACGATGTCGTCCTCTAGTTTAATCACCTGGGCCAGGGATTTACCCCGCTGCGTAGTAATCTCAGCCAGCTCTTCATAAGCCACATCACTGGCTTTCACAGTAACCACATTGCCTGAAACACTGAGGATGCGATTGTACACTTTTCTCATTTTTTATCCATTTCTTTGATGAGTTGAGTGATCTCCTTCTCCTGTTTTTTAAAGGCGTCAGAGTCCCTCTCTAGGTAATTCCAGTCAATAAATTTTTGGCGCAATTCGTAGAAAAATTTTCTTGCCTGCTCTTTATCGTGAAAAATAAATTTTGTTTTAAGGATGTTAAAAATTTTCTCGGAAATAAAATTTTGGCGCTCGGGAGACGTAGCAGCATCAACTTTATCAAAAGCGTTTTGCTGTAAATAGACGGCATCAAGAAATTCAGATTTCAGATAAATCTCAAAATCTTCCACAGACGTACCCTCTTCCCCCACCACCATCATCATCTGATGCACCTCTGATCCTTTTCTCAGAAACTGGTTTGCTGTTTCAATATGATCTGCTGGGACAAAACTGGTGTACTTGGACCAGCTCTCTAAAGGATGAATGGCAGGGAAACGCCGTGCGTTGGAGCGTTCACGTGAGAGTCCGTGAAAAGCGCCCACCACTTTCAACGTGGACTGGGTCACAGGTTCTTCAAAGTTACCCCCTGCGGGACTGACCGTGCCGCCAATGGTCATGCTGCCCATTTCGCCGTTGTGGAGTTCAACAAGACCCGCTCGTTCATAAAATTCAGCAATGCGGGATTCCAGATAAGCGGGAAAAGCTTCCTCTCCTGGAATCTCCTCCAAACGACCTGACAGCTCGCGCATGGCCTGGGCCCATCTCGATGTGGAGTCAGCCAGAAGGAGCACATTCAAACCCATCTGTCTGTAGTACTCACCCAATGTCGTGGCAGTATAGACAGACGCTTCACGAGCAGCTACAGGCATTGAACTGGTATTGGCAATGATAATCGTTCGTTCCATCAGGGACTTTCCTGTGCGCGGATCAGTCAATTCGGGAAACTCCCGCATGGTCTCGACTATTTCGCCAGCCCGCTCACCACAAGCTGCAATGATCACGATATCCACTTCAGCGTAACGACTGGTAATTTGTTGGAGCACAGTTTTGCCAGCGCCAAAAGGGCCTGGGATGCAGTATGTGCCACCTTTGGCAATAGGGAAGAAAGTGTCAATAATACGGACTTTTGTGGTCAAAGTCTCAGAGGGCATCACTTTTTGTTTATACGCTGTAATGGGAATTTTAACAGGCCAGTCAAATTGAAGTGACACATTATGCTTCTTTCCTTTTTCATCCTTCAGGACAGCAATGGTCTCCGTTATTGTGTAACGACCCTTCTTTGTAATGGATTCAACCGTGTATTCGCCCAGGAATCCAAAAGGGACCATGATCTGATGAGTAAAGTAGGTTTCAGGAACACTGCCTATAAAATACCCTGCGCGAACCTTGTCCCCTTTTTTTACTGAGGGAGTGAATTCCCACTTGGTTTTGGAGTCCAATGCTTCCAGGATGACACCTCGCGGCAGGAAAAAGCCAAACTGCTCGGCTATTTCTGGCAGAGGATTTTGAAGTCCATCGTAAATTTGCCCCAAAAGACCAGGCCCCAATTGTACTGAAAGCATTTCACCAGTGAACTCAACCTGCCCGCCCACTTTCAATCCTTTGGTAGACTCAAAAACCTGTAAAAACGCTTTGTTATTTTGAATGCGAACGACTTCTGACTTGAGATGTTCATCACCACGAATCGCGTATCCCACTTCATTTTGTGTGATAGTTCCAGTAAAAGCCACAGTTAGCATATTACCATTAATGCCTGCGATGATGCCTTTCTGTTTTTTCATTAAATATCCTTGTACCTTCTATAATTGAATAAGATATAAAAATTTTAAATTGTTTCTGATAAATCAACCTCTGCTGGCGTTGCTTTGGCTTGATTTGTTTCTTCCAGATTTTTAAATATCTCCATCCCCTTCTCTTTAACAAATAGTGACAGCTTAGTCAAAATCTGTAATTTGAGGAAATAGATGACAAGAAATTCTAAATCAAAATGATGCTCTCGCTCCAAAGCATCCAGAAAATTCCATCTCCACTGAAGGAGTTTTTTCTCAACATCCAGGGGATTGCCCTCTTTGACCAGTGAGAGTGGAAAGCTTTCGGGTTTAAAATCCTGGCCCAAACGACGGGCTTTTCGCCATGCAGCCAGTTCAGCCTGAAACAGTTTTTCAAAACCAATAACTTTTTCCCAAAGCCTGAATTTTATTTTCATTGATTCCGAAGGCAGCAGTGAAACCTGACTTAAAACCAGAAAGTCCTGTTTGCTCATCCACTTTTCAGCCTCTTCCAAAAAGGAGTCTGTATTAAAAAAGGACTCTTTATCAAACAAGAGAACTGGCAGTTGAGATATCAGGTAGAAATACTTATCCATCAGGCTTTATCCAAAATCTCCTTGATCCGTGGATTCAAATGCAGCTTAAGCAGCTCGGCCAGACTTTCATCAGAAAAATCGAAATACACGTCCTCTCCTTTCAGCCCAATCTGGAATCCGTGGGATATTTCACTGCTGGGTTTTAGAGTGACGGTTTTTTTAAGAGATTTTCTCACGCCCGCGAAGAGCAGTTTCTCAAGATGCTTTTTATCTTGGGCATTCAAGATCACTTCTATGGACTTATCCTTTCCCCACTGTTCAATTATCTTGAGAATGATTTTTTGCAGAAAATCCGGCTTGAGATTTTCAGAAACAGCCTGCTTAAAAACACGATCAAACAATTCAGTGACGTTTTGCTTTAAAAGAAGCTCGCTATCCCTGGCCGCCTGATTTAAAGCCAATTCAGTATTGGTTTTAAATTTTTCAGTCTGCTGTTTAGCATCTTCTAAAATCTTGCTGGCTTTTTTCTGAGCATCAGCAATGATTTGATCAGCGTCTTTTTGAGCTTTGTTAACGATTTTATCTGACTCTTTCTGAGCAGCATCAACGCCTTCTTTTTTTAATTTTTCAATGAGATTTTCGAGCTTAACTTCCATGAATGATTCCTCTTGACTTCAGCAAAAATTGAGTGATAAAAAATTTGCATCTATTTGAATAAAATCCAGCTTGACAAGTAAGCTGGATCGCTTAAGAATGACATGATCAACCTGATGGAAATGCATTTTATATTCAAGTTGGTTGTTCAACTACTCCGTCGAATTCTGACTGTTTTTTATCTCTGTTGAATTGTTGCTCATCTTGCACTTTCCATCAAAAACAGCTCCTTCATCCACAACTAACTGAACAGCAGTAATATCGCCTGAAATGGAG
>Ga0180432_10009940_pt1 | contig 11495 bp, 13 predicted proteins | sample SS_ome_10_FD_132414 | JGI IMG/M metagenome (GOLD analysis project Ga0180432, IMG submission 132414) | Hypersaline lake sediment archaeal communities from the Salton Sea, California, USA - SS_1_MS_2 metaG | ecosystem: Environmental > Aquatic > Non-marine Saline and Alkaline > Hypersaline >... | reverse complement strand
TCTTCATGGGCGACACCGGATCGATGTTGCTGGGACTGCTGTTGGCGGCGGCCACCATCACGCTGTCCGGGCAGATGGATCCCAGTGCCTTGAGCACCGGCGCGATACTGCCGACCTTGCTACCGATCCTGCTGCCGATCGCGGTCATGGCGATCCCGTTGGTGGATTTGCTGCTCGCGGTGGTGCGCCGGACGCGTGCCGGCCGCAACCCCTTCGCCCCTGACAAACAGCACCTGCACCATCGTCTCCTGCAGATGGGCCATTCACACCGCCGGGCCGTGACCTTGATGTACGCCTGGACCGCGTTGGTGGCCGGTACAGCGGTGGCCGTGGCGTTCGTGCCCTGGCCCTATGCCCTCGGCGGCTTCGCCGCAGGACTGGCGTTGATGGTGTGGCTGGTGAGGCGGCCGGGAGTCGATTCCGCACACCAAGATGCCGGGCGGCAGGACGCGCAGGTGCGTCATCTGCGTGATCTTGGTCGCACCGACGCCGATTCGTCAGCGGGGTGAACGCTCGACTGCGGGGGTTGCGCGTCCAACGCAACTTTCCGGGGATGCCGAGACAACCCGTTCTGCGGTAGCGTCGGCACATCGCTGAGCCGCCAGGTCCGGCGCCCCAATACATATGTCGCAGACGCCGCCTTCCGCCCCGGGAATCGACGGGCTCATGCTCCGTCGCGCCGGAGTGATCACCGCCATCGTCGGGATCATCGGAACCCTCATCGGCTTCGCCGTAGATTCCGTCCCTGGACTGATAGGCGGCATCTTCGCCACGGTCCTCGTGCTCGCCTTCTTCAGCATCGGCCAATTCGCGCTCGGCTCGGTACTACGCAACAACCCGCAGATGGCTATGACCGTGGCTCTCACGATCTACCTTGCGAAGATCGGCGTGCTGTTCATCTTGATCATCGTCTTCGCGCAGACCACGCTGTTCAATACCCAGGTTTTCGCCGCCACCATCGTTGCGTGCACCCTCGCCTGGACCATGGCCGAGGTGTGGATTTTCTCGCGCACGAAGGTCCTCTACGTCGACCCCGAGGCCGGGAAATGAGTACAGAACGTTCCTGGTACCGTGCGCGTCAGCGTTCGACCTCGTCGTTGTCCCAGCCGTCGCGCGGTGCGCAGTCTTCCCCGGCCATGGACAACGCCGCATGGACGATCTCCAGCCGAATGATCGCCGGCATCGTGCTGTACGCCGGACTGGGTTGGTTGATCTCCCTGTGGTGGGGGAACCGAGCGGCGTTGATCGCCATCGGTGCCTTCGTCGGGCTCGGACTCTCGTACTACCTGATCTTCACCGGGCTTGCCCGTGAGGAACGGGCAGCGGCCATGACACGAAGCAGCGATCGGGAAGGCAAGGAGGACCGGGGTTGATCGACACCTCCGCCGGTTACATTTCCGCGGCCGGCAGCCTGGACTGCCGATTCCTTTCCGGGTGCGGTTTCCCCGCACCCGGCGCGGAGATCATCTTCTTCGACAACATCGTCGAGTTCGAGCTGTTCGGCATGGAGATGGGCATCGGCAAGACCGTTGTCCTGCTTTTCTTGGGTGTCGCCATCGTCTCGGGGTTCTTCCTCTACGCGTTCCGCAAGCCCAAGCTGGTTCCGCGCGGTGCCCAAAACGTCGGCGAGGTTGGCTACGTGTTCATCCGGGACAGCATCGCCAAGGAGACCATCGGGAAGGGTGGCGAGAAGTTCGTCCCCTTCTTGTTCACCTTCTTCTTCCTAGTGTGGATCCTCAACTTCTTCGGGATCTTGCCGGGGGCACAACTGCCGGTCACCTCGATCTTCGCGATCCCGGTTGCCTTCGCACTCATCGTCTACTTCACCTGGGTTCCGCTGGGCATGATCAAGCAAGGACCCATCGGCTTCTTCAAGAACATGCTGTTCCCGCCAGGAATACCCAAGCCCATGTACATTCTCATGGCCCCGATCGAGCTGATCTCGAACATCCTGGTCCGCCCCTTCACGCACGCGGTTCGTCTGTTCGCGAACATGTTCGCCGGCCACCTGCTGCTGGCCACCTTCAGCATCGCGACCTTCTACCTGATCAGCGCCAGTGTCATCGGAATCCTCGGCTCGGTCGCATCCTTCGCGGTCACGATCGCGCTGACCGGCTTCGAGGCATTCATTCAGGCACTACAGGCCTACATTTTCACGCTGCTCGCTGCCGTCTACATAGGGAGCGCGCTGCACGCGGAGCACTGATCGCACCGGCATCTAAGCCCCGCACCATCACAACTGAATACCAACCCAGACCCCAGACCGGCGGAATCGGCCGTCGGCCAGGACAGCAAAGGAAACGACATGTCGCTTCTAGCAGAACTCACCGGTTCCATCGGTTCGATCGGCTACGGTCTCGCAGCCATCGGCCCGGGTATCGGAATCGGCATCATCTTCGGACAGGGCGTGCAGGCAATCGCGCGTCAGCCCGAGGCCTACGGCGTTATCCGCCAGAACATGCTGCTCGGCTTCGCACTCGCCGAGGCGCTGGCACTGATCGGCTTCGTCGCTCCCTTCGTCTTCGGTGCGTAGTCCCTCACGCACGCGAGGTCCACGTACCTGCCTGGTCCACAGCAGAAAGGTCTATCGGTGAACGAACTACTCATCCGAGTACTCGCAGCCACGGCTGAAGATGGCGAGCCCATGCCCAGCGTGCTCGCCGTGCCCATCGTGGAGTTGGTGGCCGGCGGACTCGCGTTCCTCATCGTCTTCGGCCTGCTCGGCAAGTTCGCGCTGCCCAAGATCAAGGAGACGCTCGAGGAGCGAGCTGATGCGATCGAGGGCGGTTTGCAGCGAGCCGAAGAGGCTCAGACGCAGGCCCAGCAGTTACTCGAGGACTACAAGGCGCAACTTGCTCAGGCACGGGAGGAGGCCGCCTCCATCCGCACCCAAGCCCAGGCCGACCGCTCGGCGATAGTCGAGGAGGCGCGTAACGAGGCCCGCCAGGCCGCCGCGCAGGTCACAGCTTCGGCCGAGGCACAGATGGCTGCCGATCGCGCCCAAGCCATGAGCACTTTGACCCGCCAGGTCGGGGAGCTTTCGGTAGAGCTGGCCAGCAAGGTCGTAGGTGAATCCCTCGCCGACGATGCCCGTGTTCGTGCCACGGTCGATGCCTTCCTCGACGATCTAGAGAGGCAGGCCGCCCGCTGATGCTCGGTTCCAGTCGTGAATCCCTCGCCGCCTGTTCTGCTGCCCTCGACTCCCGGCGCCAGGCGCCCGGCTTCGATGGCCTCGCCGATCAGTTGTTCGCGGTGGCTGCGGTTCTCGACGACAACCCCCAGTTGCGATCCACCCTCGCCGATTCCGGTCAACTCTCCACCGTCCGCCAGTCCCTGGTTCGTGACGTGTTCGCAAATGCAGTCTCGGAGTTGACCGTGGAGGTGGTGGCTGACGCTGTCGACCGGCGTTGGTCGCAGGATGTCGACTTGGTGATCGCCCTCGAGCAACTTGCAGCCCAGGCTGCTTTCACCGTTGCCGAGGCGAATGGAACCCTCGACGCCACCGAAGAGGAGATCTTCCGCTTCGGCAGGGCCGTGGACGCCTCGGCTTCGTTGCAGATGGCGTTGGGCGATCCGGCGCAAAGTTCGCAGACCAAGGCCGCGATCGTGAGCGACTTACTCGCGGGCCGGGCCACCGAAGCCACTCGGCAGGTGCTCGAAGCGTCGGTCGGCCGTCTCCACGGCCAGCGTCTGGATTCGGCCATCGACACTTTGTGTGATCTAGCAGCGGCCCAGCGCGATCGGGTGGTTGCCGAAGTCCGGGTTGCAGCGCCGCTCACCGAGGAGCAGTCGCGTCGGCTAGCGGCTGCTCTTTCCACGATCAAGGGCCGCACGGTTCGACTCAACGTAGCTATCGACCCAGCAGTCCTCGGGGGCGTCATGGTGACCATCGGTGACGAAGTCATCGACGGAACCGTGGCCTCCCGACTCGAACAAGCACGCCGAGCGGTTCTCGGCTAAAGACGACAGACCAGAACACCGCCCGCACCGCGGGCCCGATGAAGGAAAGCAGGACACGATGACGGAGCTGACGATCCGGCCGGAGGAGATCCGGGATGCGATTGAGCGGAACGTCGCGGCGTACTCGCCGTCCACCGCCCGCGAGGAAGTTGGGCGCGTGACCGAGATCGGCGATGGCATCGCCCGAGTCGAAGGACTCCACTCGGCTATGACCAACGAACTCCTGGAGTTCGAAGGTGGCCTGCTCGGGGTCGCCCTGAACCTCGACGTTCGCGAGATCGGCGTCGTTCTGCTCGGCGATGGCGCCCACATCGAAGAGGGCCAACCGGTGCGTCGCACCGGTGAGGTGCTCTCGGTTCCCGTGGGCGATGCGTTCTTGGGACGCGTGGTGGATCCCTTGGGTAACCCGATCGACGGACTCGGCCCGATCGAGGCCGAAGGGCGGCGCGCCTTGGAGGTCCAGGCGCCGACTGTCGTCCAGCGGCAGCCGGTCAAGGAGCCGATGCTCACCGGCATCAAGGCCATCGATGCCATGACCGCAATCGGTCGTGGCCAGCGGCAGTTGATCATCGGCGACCGCCAGACCGGCAAGACCGCCGTGTGCCTGGACACGATCCTCAACCAGCGCGAAGCGTGGAAGAGCGGGGATCCCAGCAAGCAGGTTCGCTGCATCTACGTTGCCATCGGGCAAAAGGGCTCCACGATCGCATCGGTCAAGGGTGCCCTCGAGGAGTACGGCGCGATGGAGTACACCACCATCGTCGCCGCACCCGCCTCGGACCCGGCCGGCTTCAAGTACCTGGCCCCCTACACCGGGTCGGCCATCGGGCAGCACTGGATGTACGGCGGCAAGCATGTGCTGATCGTGTTCGACGATCTGTCCAAGCAGGCTGAGGCTTACCGCGCTGTCTCGCTTCTGCTGCGTCGTCCTCCGGGTCGCGAGGCGTACCCCGGAGATGTCTTCTATCTGCACAGCCGTCTCCTCGAGCGCTGCGCAAAGCTCTCCGATGAGATGGGCGGTGGTTCCATGACCGGTCTGCCGATCATCGAGACGAAGGCAAACGATGTCTCGGCGTTCATCCCCACGAACGTCATCTCCATCACCGATGGGCAGTGCTTCCTGGAGTCCGACCTGTTCAACTCCGGTGTGCGTCCGGCCATCAACGTCGGTATCTCGGTATCGCGTGTCGGTGGTTCTGCGCAGCCCAAGGCCATGAAGAAGGTGGCCGGCCAGTTGCGCTTGAACCTCGCACAGTTCCGTGAGCTCGAGGCTTTCGCGGCCTTCGGCTCCGATCTCGATGCGGCCTCCAAGGCGCAACTCGAGCGCGGATCCCGGCTCGTGGAACTGCTCAAGCAGGCCCAGTACCAACCGCAGCCGATGGAGCGCGAAGTCGTGTCCGTGTGGGCGGGTACCACGGGGCAGTTGGACGATGTTCCCGTCGAGGACATCCGGCGCTTCGATGCCGAATTCCTCGACTACATCGAGCGCAACAACGCCGAGGTCATGGACGCCATCCGCTCGACCTCGGATCTGTCCGATGACACCGTCTCGGTGTTGCAGGCTGCGATCGCTGAGTTCAAGAAGCAATTCACCACCACAAGTGGTCAATTGCTCGTGAACGACGAACCGGTCGAGGCACTCGAGGATGAGGAGATCGATCCCACCCAGATCAAGCGGTCGGTGCGGGGCTGATCCATGGGAGCGCAGCTAAGGGTCTTCCGCAGACGGATCAGGTCCGTCCAGGCGACCAAGAAGATCACCAAGGCGATGGAGTTGATCGCGTCGTCGCGGATCGTCAAGGCGCAACAGCGCCTTGACGCCTCGATGCCGTACCTGACCCAACTCGTCGATGCGGTGTCGGCTGCTGCCTCGCATGCTTCGGATGTCTCCAAGCACCCACTTACCGCGAAGGCCGACAAGCAGGAGAGCGCCGCGGTGCTCGTGATCACCGCCGATCGCGGTCTCGCCGGTGCCTACTCGACCAACGCGATCAAGGAAGGCGAGGCCCTCACCCGCAATCTCGGTGAGAAGGGGATGAAGGTGATCCCCTACGTGGTCGGGCGCAAGGGGGTGTCCTACTACCGCTTCCGCGGCCGTGCGATGGGTGGGGAATACACCGGCTTCACGGATCAACCCACCTACGCCGATGCCAAGCGAATCGGTGAGGACCTGCTTGCGGCCTTCCATGGCGACGAGAACGGTGAGGGTGGAGTGGATGAGATCCACGTCGTCTACACCCATTTCGTCAACATGGGAACCCAAGAGACAAGGGTCCGGCGGATCCTGCCCCTCGAGGTAGTAGACGAGGTGGTGGAAACCAGCGAGGGCGGCATGCCCTTCCCGCTGTACGAATTCGAGCCCGGACCCGAGGCGGTTCTCGATGCACTGCTGCCGCGATACATCGAGCAGATGGTCTATCTGTCGCTGCTCACGTCCGCGGCGTCCGAGCATGCGGCCCGGCGACGCGCGATGAAGTCCGCCACGGACAACGCCGAGGAACTCATCCGCTCCTTGACTAGGCAAGCCAACCAAGCCCGGCAGGCAGAGATCACTCAGGAAATCAGTGAGATCGTCGGCGGCGCCGACGCCCTCTCCGCGTAAGACCACGACCCACGAAAGAACGAAGGAAGAGGAACGACAATGACCGCAACAACCGAGACCACCACCGGCGTAGGGCGAGTAGCCCGAGTCACCGGACCCGTGGTCGACGTGGAGTTCCCCGTCGAGGCGATGCCGGAGCTGTACAACGCGCTCACCGTCGACGTGTCCTTCGACCAGGGCGATGAGGGTGGAGGTACCCACACCCTGACGCTCGAGGTCGCGCAGCACATCGGAGACAACCTGGTGCGCGCCATCTCCATGCAGCCCACCGACGGTCTGGTGCGCGGTGCTCCGGTGCAAGACTCCGGTAACGCCATCACCGTGCCGGTCGGCGATGTGACCAAGGGGCACGTGTGGAACACCCTCGGCGTGCCGCTGGACGTCGACGAAGCGAGCCTGGACATCAAGGAGCGCTGGAGCATCCACCGCCAGGCCCCGGCATTCGACCAGCTCGAGTCCAAGACCGAGGTCTTCACCACCGGTATCAAGGTCATCGACCTGCTCACCCCGTACGTCAAGGGCGGAAAGATCGGCCTGTTCGGTGGTGCGGGTGTGGGCAAGACCGTTCTGATCCAGGAGATGATCTACCGCGTTGCCGAGAACTTCGGTGGTGTGTCCGTGTTCGCGGGAGTGGGGGAGCGCACCCGTGAGGGCAATGACCTCTTCTTGGAAATGACCGAATCGGGCGTTATCGAAAAGACCGCGCTTGTCTTCGGTCAGATGGACGAGCCCCCCGGCACCCGCCTTCGCGTCGCCCTCGCCGCGCTGACGATGGCCGAGTACTTCCGCGATGTGCAAAAGCAGGACGTGCTGCTGTTCATCGACAACATCTTCCGGTTCACCCAGGCGGGTTCGGAGGTGTCCACCCTGCTCGGCCGTATGCCGTCGGCCGTGGGTTACCAGCCGACGCTGGCCGACGAGATGGGTCAGTTGCAAGAGCGCATCACCTCCACCCGTGGACACTCGATCACCTCACTGCAGGCGATCTACGTCCCGGCAGACGACCTCACCGACCCGGCGCCGGCCACGACCTTCGCCCACCTCGATGCAACCACGGTGTTGTCCCGTCCCATCTCCGAGCTAGGTATCTACCCGGCTGTGGATCCGCTGGACTCCACATCGCGAATCCTCGACCCGCGCTACATCGGCGAGGAGCACTACGCGGTTGCTGCGCGCGTCAAGGAGATCCTGCAGCGCTACAAGGACCTGCAGGACATCATCGCCATCCTCGGCATCGACGAACTTTCCGAGGAGGACAAGATCATCGTGGGTCGCGCCCGCCGTATCCAGCGGTTCTTGTCGCAGAACATGTTCGTCGCCGAAGCCTTCACCGGCCAGCCCGGCTCGTTCGTGCCGATCGAGGAGACCATCGCTTCGTTCAAGAAGCTCGCCGAGGGTGAATACGACCACCTGCCCGAGCAGGCCTTCTTCATGTGCGGCGGCATCGAGGACGTCGAGCGCAAGGCGGCCGAGTTGGAGAAGAAGTAGCCGTGGCCGAAGGTTCGGTCCTCGAAGTAGCCGTTGTCTCTGCTGAACGTTTGCTCTGGCAGGGACAGGCCAAGTCCGTTGTTGCCAAGACTCCCGAGGGAGAGATCGGCATCCTGCCCGGCCATGAACCGGTGCTGGCGCTGTTGCTCGAGAGCCCGCTACGTATCGAGGAGACCGACGGCAACAAGATGATGGTCGCGGTGCACGGTGGCTTCTTCTCGGTCGATTCCAACAAGGTGAACGTGATCACCGAGATCGCGGAACTAGCCGAGGATATCGATCTCGAACGTGCCCAAGCCGCTCTCGCTCGCGCCCAAGCGGCGGGAGAGGATGAGGATCCGTCGGCTATCAAGCGAGCGGAGACGCGCTTGACGGTCGCTGGCGCCGCGAAGGGTCTGCGTTAATCGAGATCCTGCTTTTCCCATGTCGTGGGGAATCGACGCTGCGTGCCCAGGACTTCACAGCCGGAACGCCCGGGGATGAGCGGCCTAGCGCGCCTGCCGCGCAGGTCGAGCAAACGAAGGAAGAGTCGGTTCCGGTCGGCTAACCGCGCGCACCCGGCTGCCAAAGGACATCGTCGCCGTTGTTGGCGATGCGTCCGAGGATGAATAGCAGATCGCTAAGACGGTTCAAGTACGTGGCAGTAAGCGGGTTCATGCCGCCGTGGTACATGTCGAGTGCCGCCCAGGTGCTGCGCTCGGCGCGGCGCACCACGGTGCGGGCCACATGCAGATAGGAGGCTGCCGGGCTCCCGCCGGGCAGCACGAAGGAACGCAGCGGCTCGAGCTTCGCGTTGTACTCATCGCACGCCTGCTCGATGGCCTCGATGTAGGCATCGGTGATGCGCAGCGGGGGATGCTCGGGATCCTCCACGACCGGAGTGCACAGATCCGCGCCCACATCGAAGAGATCGTTTTGGATGGCAAGGAGAAGAGCACGGATCCCCTCATCGATTCCCTCGTGGGCGAGCACTACGCCGATCGCGCAGTTGGCCTCGTCGACATCCGCATAGGCCCGAAGTCGGGGGTCGTTCTTTCCGGTGCGACTCATGTCCCCTAGGGAGGTAGTGCCGTCGTCGCCGGTTCGGGTGTAGATGCGCGTGAGGTTGACCATGTCTCGACCCTAGGGCAGGTGCGCGGGATCCGCAGAGAAGGTGCGCTCGTACGATGCGCTGCGTGGAAGCGCTCAGCGTGGTCGGCGGCAACCGGTTGTCCGGCTCGGTGCGTGTGGGGGGCGCCAAGAACTCGGTACTGAAACTCATGGCCGCCGCGCTACTCGCGGAGGGCACCACCACCATCACCAACGTGCCAGACATCCTGGACGTGGACATCATGTCCGAACTGCTCCGGCGTCTAGATTGCATCGTCGAACTCGATGGCGAAGCCGGCATTGTGCGTATCTCGGTTCCCGAGCGCCCTCACCACCGCGCCGATTATGACCTCGTGCGCCGCATGCGGGCTTCCATCTGCGTCCTCGGTCCGCTCATTTCACGATGCGGTGAAGCCGATGTTGCCGTTCCGGGCGGGGACAACATCGGATCGCGCGGACTCGATTTGCATATCGACGGCCTGCAGCGCATGGGTGCGGAGGTGGTCAATGAGCACGGCTACCTCATCGCGACCGCGCAGCAACTCCACGGGGCGCATATCTGGCTGGACTTCCCCAGTGTCGGTGCCACAGAGACCTTGGTGATGGCTGCCGTACTCGCGGAAGGGCAGACGGTGATCGACAACGCGGCTCGTGAACCGGAGATCGTCGACATTTGCTCGATGCTCGTGTCGATGGGCGCGCGGATCGATGGCATCGGTACATCGACGATCACGATCGAAGGAGTTGACGAACTTGCTCCGGTCGAGCATCGAGTTGTGCCCGATCGGATCGTGGCCGGCACGTGGGCGGTGGCTGCGGCCATCACCGGAGGTGACATCACGATCACCGATGCTGAACCTGAGCATCTGCGAATCGCCTTGGACAAGCTTTCGACCGCGGGGGCGCAGGTGGAAACGGGGGAGGGTCGATTTCGGGTTCGGATGGATCAACGCCCAAAGGCCGTGGATATCGTGACTTTGCCCTATCCAGGATTTCCCACCGATTTGCAGCCGCAATTCATCGCACTGAATTCCGTGGCTGACGGCGCTGCACTGGTGACCGAGAATCTTTTCGAAGCACGCTTCCGATTCGTCCGGGAACTTGCCAGGCTCGGTGCCGATGTTCGTACCGACGGTCACCACGCACTGATCCGCGGTAAGGCGGGACTCTCCGCCGCTCCAGTGGAGGCCACCGATATCCGCGCCGGCGCCGGACTCGTACTCGCTGGACTCGTGGCAGATGGGCGCACGGAGATCTACGGCGTGGGGCACATCGACCGTGGGTACGCGGGGCTAGTGAAGGACTTGCAGCGGCTAGGCGCGCAGGTGGAACGGGTCGGGGCGTAGCCGATCAGAAATCGATCGGTCAGGGAGTGAGCACATCGCGCGCGCGCTGTGCGTCTTGCGGCCAAACCATCACGCGCGGACCATCCAAGGTGCTAGCCAGATTCGCGCGGATGCCCGCATCCTCCAAGCGTCGCCGGAGCATCTCGCCGTCGATGTAGTTGGCCGGCGAGGCGATCGGCGTGAGCATCCCGTACTCGTCTTCGTTTCCCGGCTTCGATGCAGCCGCCACGACCGAGGAGCGCTTGGAACTGAACGCCCAGCGCAAGATCACGATCAAGATGCCGATCGCCAGCAGCGCGATGACGGGCCCGAACGCGTAGGAAAATGACCCGGCCACGTGCCTATCGTGGACCTCACCGGCCCATGCCGCCACTTCGGGGGCCGCGATCGAGCAGAGCCCCGTACCCTTGGCGGGTGAGCAACCCAGAGCAACGTGATCGTCCCTGGATGATGCGCACCTACGCGGGGCACTCGTCGGCCTCAGCCAGCAACGAACTGTTCAGGCGCAATCTGGCCAAGGGGCAAACCGGGCTCTCGGTCGCTTTCGACCTGCCAACCCAAACCGGGTACGACCCAGATTCGCCGATGGCGGTAGGGGAGGTCGGGAAGGTGGGGGTGCCGATCGCCCACCTCGGGGACATGCGACGGCTCTTCGACGAGATCCCGCTGGCGCAGATGAACACCTCGATGACCATCAATGCCACCGCCATGTGGCTACTCGCGTTGTACGTCGTGGCTGCGGAGGAACAGGGTGCGGATCCGGCGGATCTGGCTGGAACAACACAAAACGACATCATCAAGGAATACCTGAGTCGGGGAACCTACGTATTTCCACCCGAGCCGAGCCTGCGGTTGATCACCGACATGATCGTCTATTCGGTGCGAGACATTCCCCGCTGGAACCCCATCAACATCTGCAGCTACCACCTGCAGGAAGCGGGAGCCACTCCCACCCAGGAGATCGCCTATGCGATGGCTACCGCGATCGAAGTCCTCGATCGGGTCCGCGC
>Ga0180432_10009938_pt1 | contig 11498 bp, 6 predicted proteins | sample SS_ome_10_FD_132414 | JGI IMG/M metagenome (GOLD analysis project Ga0180432, IMG submission 132414) | Hypersaline lake sediment archaeal communities from the Salton Sea, California, USA - SS_1_MS_2 metaG | ecosystem: Environmental > Aquatic > Non-marine Saline and Alkaline > Hypersaline >... | reverse complement strand
TGATGAGTTGTTTCTCTTCGGGAAGGATGTGCGGATGAGATCGCTGGGTATCTGTTTGGGCGCGTCAACCGTTACCGTCGTTGAGCTGCGTAAGAGCGAACGGATATCAATCGATAATGTCTATGTTATAGCACATGAGGGAAACCCCCGGAAGGTGCTGAGTAGCATATTATCGAATATCTCCGCTTCGCTCTTTGATGTCATTGCGGTAACCGGCCGGAAGTTCAGACAGTTGATAAATCTTACCACCATAACAGAACCGGAAGCGGTTGAGAAGGCGCTTGCGTATGTCAATCACTCTCAAAAGAAGTATCACATGGTGATAAGCGCCGGCGGCGAGACTTTTATGGTCTACGTGCTTGACGGTTCTAATCGGATTTCACGGGTGCTCACCGGGAATAAGTGCGCTGCGGGCACCGGTGAGTTTTTCCTGCAACAGATCAGACGAATGGACATAACGCTCGATGATGCAATAAAGTACAGTCGAACGGAAAAGCCGTATCGGGTATCGGGACGGTGCAGCGTGTTCTGCAAGAGCGATTGTACCCATGCAACGAATAAAGGGATACCCAAGCCACGGGTTGTTGCCGGTCTCTGTGAGATGATGGGCGATAAGATACTGGAGCTTGTCAAACGGGCAAACAGTGACGGGCCGGTGATGCTCGTCGGCGGAACGGCGCAGAATGCCGTAATGGTTGACTACTTGAAGAAGCACATTTCCGATCTCTCGATTCCCGAGGAGGCTCCCTATTTCGAAGCGCTCGGTGCGGCTCTGTGGGCACTGGAAAAGAAAAAGACAAAGCCCTTCCACGGCGATCTGGAAAAACTCTTCAGGCGCGGGCGATCTTCCTTTGAGTATCTTCCCCCGCTGAACGTCGCGGCAGACCTGGTAACCCATAAGCAAACGACCTACGGGTCCGTTATGGAGAACGACCGATGTATTCTGGGGCTCGATGTCGGGTCCACCACCACAAAGGCTGTCCTTCTGCGACTTTCGGACGATGCCATACTTGCGAAAACCTATCTCCGCACCCAGGGGGATCCGATACGGGCATCGCGGAATTGTTATCGTGAGCTGCTGAAGCAGATATCGGTACCCGTTGAGATAGTGGGGCTCGGAGTCACCGGTTCAGGGAGGCAGATTGCGGGGCTGCATGCCATGACGGAGGGAATCATAAACGAAATTATCGCACATGCCGCCGCCGCTATGCATTTTGATCCTGAGGTTGATACTATTTTCGAGATAGGCGGACAGGATGCGAAGTATACCTATATCACCAACGGGGTCCCTTCCGATTATGCGATGAATGAGGCATGCAGTGCCGGCACCGGTTCGTTCCTCGAAGAGTCAGCACGGGAGACAATGGGAATCGAAATGGAGGAGATTGCAGAGATTGCCCTGCAGGCTGAACGACCGCCGAATTTTAACGATCAGTGTGCAGCATTCATCAGCAGCGATATCAAAAATGCCTTTCAGGAAGGTATTGACAAGAATGATATTGTCGCCGGGCTGGTATACTCTATATGCATGAATTATAACAATCGTGTCAGAGGGAACAGGCCCATGGGCGAGAAGGTCTTCATGCAGGGGGGGGTATGCTATAACCGGGCGGTACCGGTAGCCATGGCTGCTCTCACCGGGAAGAAGATCGTGGTACCGCCAGAGCCGGGTTTAATGGGCGCGTTCGGCGTTGCACTGGAGATCAAAAAACGGCTGGCTTTGAATATCATGCCGGAGAAGCGATTTGATCTGAAAACCCTCGTTGATAGAACGGTAAAGTATGGAAAGTCATTCATCTGCAAGGGGGGGAAGGAGCGGTGCGATATCGGCTGTGAGATTGCCGTCATTGAGATTGACGGGAAGAAGTACCCCTTTGGCGGTGCCTGCAATCGGTACTACAATCTGCGGCATAAACTCACCTACGATGTGGGAAAACTCGATCTCGTATCGCTCCGTGAAAAGCTCGTGTTCGAGCAGTATGCCCGGAGGGATCCCGAGGTGGATCGGGATCCGGTCGCGACAGTTGGCATCAACCGATCCTTTCTCGTTCATTCACTCTATCCGCTCTACTTCAATTTTTTTACCCGCCTGGGGTTGAAAGTTGTTCTCTCTGATCAAATGAGTCAGGACGGCATTAATCAGTGTGCTGCTGCCTTCTGTTATCCCGGAGAAATTGCACACGGCTACTTCTCCGGCCTGCTTAAAAAGGACCTCGATTATATTTTCCTCCCACATCTCAAGGGTCTTTATGTGCCCCGGAGTATTGATGTCAATATGACCTGCCCTCTCCTTCAGGGAGAGCCGTATTATCTCAGGACGACCTTCATGAGCGGGAAAGGCAACGGAAGCAGCAGACCCAAATTACTTACCCCGATTCTCGATTTTACGAAAGGCTGGGAGACACAGCGTGCCGTCTTTGCTAAAATGGCCGCCGGAATGGGATTTACCGCACATGAGGGGAGGGATGCCTTTGACTTCGCGTTAACGCAGCAGCGTTTGATGGAAGCCGAGATGAAGCGCATCGGCAGGGAGGTCCTCGCTGAACTTGAGGCCGACCCGAAGCGCCTCGGGATGGTTCTCTTCGGGAGACCCTACAACGCCTTTGTGAAAGAGGCTCATATGGGTATCCCGAACAAGTTTGCTTCGCGGGGAGTGGTTATCATCCCCTATGATTATCTCCCCTATGAGGATATGCCCCCGAAGGAGCATATGTACTGGGCCATGGGGCAGATGATCCTGAAAGCCGCACGGATGGTTCACAATCACAATCAGCTCTTCGGCACCTACATTACCAACTTCAGCTGCGGCCCCGATTCCTTCGTCATCGGATATTTTCGTGAGATTATGGGGAAAAAGCCCTCTCTGACGCTCGAGCTCGACAGTCATACCGCCGATGCCGGTCTTGAAACGCGCATCGAGGCGTATCTTGATATCGTCTCTCTGCATCGAGAGTTGTACCGGCGCCGTTCCCTCCCGCAGCAGGTCTCCACCTTCAAGCCAACCCGTGCCTTTATCGAGAATGAGGAGATAATTGTTGAAACTGCTTCGGGCGAGCGGCTCGATATTTATGATAAGCGGGTCAAGGTCATTCTGCCGTCAATGGGAGACCTGGCCACCGTCGCTATCGAGAGCGTTCTGCAGGGGAAAGGCTTCAATGCAGTAGCATCACCTCCGGCCGATGAAGAGATTTTGAAGCTCGGGCGCGCACATACCTCCTGCAAGGAATGCCTGCCCATGATTCTGACCACCGGCACCATGATCAAGTACGCCCGGGAGCAGACAGAAGAGAACAACGAGATTCTGGTGTATTTCATGCCGACTGCCATGGGTCCCTGTCGCTTCGGGCAGTACTGCATCTACCTGCAATCCCTTGTGGAAAGGATGAAATTGAGGAATGTTGCGATTCTCACCCTGAGTTCCGAGAACGGATATGGCGGCCTGAGTGCGGGTCTGGAGCTGCGCATCTGGTGGGCGATGGTGATAGCTGATATTATGAATGACATAAGGAATGTGATCAGGGCAATCGCCGTTGACCAGGAGACGGGCATGAAGCTGTTTCAGCATGAGTGGAGGCGCCTGCTCGATGCGCTGAAAGGCGGGTGGAGAGATCTGACTCGAACGATGCGTATGGTTGCCCATCACCTCGGGCAGATACGGCTGCAGGTTCCCCTTGCCGAGGCGAAGAAGATTTCACTCGTCGGTGAAATATTTGTTCGGAGCGATGACATCTCAAGGCAGCATATTGTGGAAAAACTCGCACAGAAGGGCTATGTTGTAAGGGTCGCGCCCCTTTCTGAGTGGATATACTACAGCACCTATCTGGTTCGTGAGGGAATGACGGAAGGGGTGACAAGAGGAGTGCGATGTGCTTCGAGGGTAAAGGAGCGGGTGATGCGGTACTTCGAGAGGAGGATAAAGCGCCTGCTCGCCGGGTCAGGTTTGTATGATTACGAATTGATTGATATCGAGCGTATCATCAGTAGAACAAAACACATCATCAATCCCGAGCTGACCGGTGAAGCGATTCTCACCGTCGGCGTTTCCCTCAATGATACGGTTACCAAGACAGCGGGTTCGATCGCCATCGGTCCCTTCTGCTGTATGCCGAACCGCATCTCAGAAGCGATCCTCTCCGAAACGATGCGCAGCGAATACAAGACAGCCGTCTCGCCGGACGGGAGGTATCTGCAGGAGGTTCTTGAGAAGGTACCCAATCTCCCGTTCCTGGCCATCGAGAGCGACGGTAATCCTTTCCCGCAGATAATTGAAGCGAGGATTGAGACTTTCTGCCTTCAGGTAGACCGAATGCATCGTGCGATGATGGAGAGCAGAAAACAGTAGAGGTATATTATGGATATTATTGAAGCAATTCAAACGCGAAAGAGCATACGGGACTTCACGTCTCAACCGGTACCGCGGGAGGTTCTTGAGCAGATTCTCGAGAGTGCGACGAGAGCCCCGTCGGCGATGAATATTCAGCCGTGGGAGTTCGCCGTGCTGACTGGCGGCGTTCTCGAGAACGTAAAAAAAACAAATATTGACCTCTTCCGTTCCGGGGCACCGATGCAGCCGGAACACGCGACGGTCGTCTGGCCGCAGGACAGCGTGTATCGGCAGCGGCAGGTTGAGCTGGGAATGGAGCTTTTCAGACTTATGGATATTCCCCGTGACGATGGGATTAAACGGGCGGAGTGGATGGAGCGGGGTTTTTACTATTTCAATGCACCGGTTGCTCTCATTATTCTGGTCGATCGCATACTCGGTCAACCGGGGCCGATGCTTGATCTCGGACTCGTGGCACAGACAATCTGCCTTGCGGCGTTGCACTTCGGCATCTATACCTGTATTGAGCATCAGGGCGTTTACTATCCTGAGGTTCTGCGTGCGCATGCACGTATTCCTGCAACCAAGCGTATCATCACCTCAATCGCCATGGGATACCCCAACTGGGATTTTCCGGCAAATCAGATTGAGACGAAGCGGGATCCCCTGGAAAAGATAACGGCATGGCACGGTTTCGATTAACAGAAGGGGTGCCGGGCTTCAGTTGACGATGCAACGGCATTTTTATAAGCAGCACATGTTCAATAATAGATAGTCTGGTATTTGGTTGATACTCTTTTAATGTATCCTGCAGGAAGGGAACCGTATACGATGGAGATACGTGTTTTGGGCATCTCGGGAAGTCCGATACCGGGTGGGAATGTGGAAACCTTCATGCAGCAGATGCTCCAAGGTGTTTCCCGCCAGGGAGTGGTCACGGAGGCGCTGCATCTCTCGCAGCTCGAGGTACAGGATTGCGTTCACTGCAACTTCTGCCTCAGGAAGCAGGAACCGGGAAAGTATTGCTCCCGGAAGGATGACGGGCAGATGATCTTCGAGAAGATTGAGTCTGCCGATGTGCTCCTGCTGGCGACCCCGGTATACTTTATGCGGACGAGCGCCCGGATGGCGTCGCTCATCGATCGGCTCCGGGTATTTGTCTTTGGCAATCAGGTCGGCGGGAAGCTCAAGAATAAGATAGGAGTCAGTGCGGCAGTTGCGTGGGCGCGCAATGCAGGTTTTGAGACAACGCATCTCACCCATATCCTCGCCTTTATGACTCTCGAGATGTTGCCGGTGAGCGTCCACCACTGTGTGAGCCCCCTCGGTGCCTCGGCGGTGGCGAGCCCCGGTGGAACCGGTCTCTTTGACAAGAGCATCAGGCTTGGCGTTGAGCACGATGATCTCGGCAGGCACTCCGCACAGGCAATGATGAACCGGGCTGCTGAGCTCGCCATGCTGATCAGGCAGGGAAGCGCTCGCTGAAGGGGAGATTCTCTGTATGTATCTCATGAACGGCGGGCATGTCGTGTCTGCTTTGATCTCCCCCCCCACTCAGGATGTTTTAAGCGGTCATGCTCATTTTGCCTTGACTTTTCATCGCCGGCCGTTACTCGTTGTTTATCGGTTTTTACCCTGAAGGAGAGGAATATGCAGGAGTATCTCACGCAGACCTATTATATTGACTGTGAAAACGATTCGGTTAAGGATTTCAGCCGTGGACTCGTTCATGGGCTCTCATCTGATATTGAGCGGGCAGTTAAGATCTTCTACGCAGTACGTGACGGGGTACGGTACAATCCCTACGCCATGACCCTGGACCGGAAAACCTACCGTGCGAGCTTTGTCCTGGCGCAGAAGCAGGGATTCTGCATTCAGAAGGCCATTCTCCTTGCGGCGGTGACCCGAGCAGCAGGTATACCGAGCAGGCTCAGGTTTGCAGACGTAAAGAATCACCTGGTGACCCAGCGCCTGAAGGAGATTATGAAATCGGATCTCTTCGTCTTCCACGGCTATACGGAATTATTCCTTGGGGAGAAATGGGTCAAGGCGACGCCGACTTTTAATCTCTCCCTCTGCCAGAAGTTCGGGGTCTTCCCCCTGGAATTCGACGGGATACATGACTCCATTTTCCACCCTTTCGACCGGAAGGGGAAAAAGCATATGGAGTACCTTCGCGATTACGGCTCATTCCCCGACTTCCCCTATGAACAGATGGTTGAGGAGAACAGGAAACAGTTTCCGCATCTCATCGAGCTGGCCAGGAATAATACCTACTTCCTGACCGGAGACTTCGAGCGGGAAGCAGCAGAGGAGAACTAAAATATGGTGTGTGAATAGCGCGTATGAGAGCTTCGAAGTATCTTCTCCCAACACTGAAAGAGGATCCCGCTGATGCTGCCATTGTCAGCCACCGGCTTATGGTCCGGGCTGGATTGATACGGAAGGAGTCAGCGGGCATGTACGTCTATCTCCCCCAGGGATTGCGTGTTCTCAGGAAGATTGTCGATATTGTCCGCGAGGAGATGGACCGGTCGGGGGCGCTCGAGTTTCTCATGCCCGAGCTCACCAGCGCGGAGCTGTGGAAGGAGTCGGGTCGGTGGCACACGATGGGGCCGGAGCTCTTTCGCGTCAGGGACAGGAATGATATTGAGTATGCGCTGGCTCCCACTCATGAGGAGGCCTTCACCGCCGTGGTGCGATCCCTGATATCATCCTATCGCGATATCCCCATCAATGTCTATCAGATAAACACCAAGTTCCGGGATGAGATACGACCGCGCTTCGGGGTGATGCGGAGCAAGGAATTCATTATGAAGGACGCGTACTCCTTCGATATGGACGAAGCGGGACTCGAGCAATCCTATCAGACTATGCGAGCAACCTACCGGATGATTTTCAAACGCTGCGGGCTCGAGACGATTCCCGTTGAGGCTGACACCGGCTCGATGGGGGGAAGTGATTCAGAGGAGTTCATGGTTGCTTCCGAGGTCGGCGAAGAGGTTCTCCTTATCTGCGAGTCGTGCGACTATCGGGCCAATCAGGAACGGGCAGAGCACCGGAGGCCGGATCTCCGGAAGGAGAGCGGGAAGCCCGAAGAGCTCAGGGTGGTTGATACTCCCGATGTCAGGACGATTGACGATCTGGTGCGCTTTTTCAATCTTTCGGCTGAACGGTTTATGAAGAGCATCATCTATCTCTCCGACGGCGCGCCGGTGATGGCGGTCGTGCCGGGGGATCGCGAGATCAACGAGGTGAAGCTGAAGAACTATCTCGGATCTCTGGAGCTCGAGATTGCACCCGATGCAATTGTTGAGGAGGTAACCAGGGCGCCGGTCGGCTTTGCGGGGCCAGTGAACGATTTTGCCGTGCAGACGGTTTATGATCTATCCATAAAGGATATCAGTAACGGTATAACCGGGGCGAACGAGAAGGACAAGCATTATGCTGGTGTGAATCCGGGAAGGGATTTCACCATCGAAAATGAAGCCGATATCACCGTTGCCGATGCGGGTGATGCATGTCCGAAGTGCGGCAAGCCGATGATTGCAAGACGGGGCATTGAAGTCGGACATATTTTCAAGCTGGGATACAAGTACACCGAGTCGATGAAAGTTTCGGTGCTCGATGAGCACGGGAAAGCCGTTCGTCCCATCATGGGATGCTACGGCATCGGGGTGAACCGGACGATGGCAGCTATCGTTGAGCAGCACAGCGACGAGAAGGGCATCATCTGGCCCATGAGCGTCGCCCCCTTTCACGTTCATCTGGTGGGATTGTTCAAGAGCGGCGAGGATCGCGAGGCAATTGATGAGATCTATGCAGCGATACGGGATTCGGGCATCGAGGTGCTCTACGATGACCGCAATGCCAGTCCCGGCTTCAAATTCGCGGATGCGGATCTCCTCGGGATACCCATTCGGGTAACGGCGGGGAAGCGCTTCTTTCAGGAGGGAGAGATTGAGGTGAAACTCAGGAAGGAGAGCGCCGTCCGCACGGTCGGAAAGGATGATATCGTGCCGCTTCTCAGGAAGATAAGAGATGAGGAGATAGATACGCTGAGCAGTGGGAGTTAAAGAGGCCTTTCTTCCCCCGAATTGAGGTCAAGTAACCCTGACAGCTGGAAATTGAGGAAACATCACAGTATATTTATTATTGACACCTCTTTTCCCGATATATAATGTGACTACTTTTCCGGGGCGTGGCTCAGTCAGGTTAGAGCGCCTGGTTTGGGACCAGGAAATCGGAGGTTCAAATCCTCTCGCCCCGAAGACGCGCCAGTAGCTCAGTTGGACAGAGCAACGGCCTTCTAAGCCGTGGGCCGCAGGTTCGAATCCTGCCTGGCGTACATTTCCCCCCTTTTTCCTGTACAAACAAAATTAAACTGTAAATAAAACACGGGCAGACCGTAGCATTTTTGCAACACTCTACACTAATACTTGTTAAGTGTTTACAGGTGTTCAGAGGTGTTCAGAGGTGTTGTTGTCAATCTGTTGTCAAAGCAACTACAATTTTGAGTACTAAAAGTTGAGTGGTTTTAGTCTTTTCGGTGTGCTATTTACGAGGATCAATTTTATTTCGAAGGATATACATAACACAGGCTTTTAAAAACTCGCTTTTGTCCATCTTATATTCAATGCGTATCTTTTCGACTTCCCAGTTTTCATCCTCGCTCAATACCAAATATGGGCGGACGGTGCCCTCCCATCGAGAGCCGGGCTGTTTCTTACGTGGTGCCATGTTGCCAGTTTTTCTCATACCATCACCTTTTTACAACTTTTTTTTTATTTTACAATTCCCCCGAAAACGTCACATCGACTTGAGAAAACGTCCCCGAATAGCCGAAAAAAAATAGAACCGCTCTCCGTGGCTCCTGTGCAGTCTGAGGGGCACTCTGGGGGCACTTCGGAAAGTCCGGGGGGGCGATCCGTGCGGTAAAAACGCCTTTTTTCTCCCTGGTAATGGTTTGGTACGTCCCGGGCGAAGGTACCCTTCAGAACACCGACGGATAGCCACTTTTGAGCGCGTAGAATCGATTCTACAGTGGTATCCCCGCCAGGAGCCGGGCGCGGGTGGACTCGTCTTTCGTGGTTGGCATTTGCCAAGGTTGGTCTTGTCGACCTTGGAAGCGATCCTGCCCCCCATGCGGGAAGTGCTTGTTGAGCCATTAAATTCCGCAAAATTTTGCGGAATTGTCCGCGGGTTTTCTTGCCTTTAACTTCCGCAAAATTTTGCGGAAGTAAGTCCGTTCGCTGCCCCTGCCTGTTCCCTATCTCCTCCCGGATGCTGGAAGTTATCGTTGAGCCGCTGAGTTTTTTTATTGACACTAACGCGCGTATGCTATACATTTGTTGCATGAACACGGAAACAACGAAGCCGAAACTTATGACCGTTTACCTTCAATGCCGCGGTTGCGGTCGTACAGTGCAGGGGAAGAGCGCGATCCCTATGGATCACGTTTCCCTGGCTTCGATGCTGTTAGGTAACGGCTGGCGCCGGTCGCCTGATGGTACGGGTTTTTTGTGTGACGTTTGTGGTTCTAAGCGGGTGGCCGAGTTTGTGGATCCGTAAGGCACTGACAAAAGCCGCCCGTTGATTTTCTTTTCCTCGGGTATCAGGGGGCGTTGGCTCGCCCCCCCGATACCTTGCCATCGAGGAAACCTTAAAAGTGCAAGTCACAACCCGCCGATGAAGGATCCTGGCGGATCCCCATCCTGAAGGCCTCCCGGCGGAGGCTGGGAAATCAAACGAACGAAATTTATTTATAGAGGTATGCCATGAAAAGACAATCATGGACATCTGCCCCTGCCGATGAACGCGCCGACGAGATGTTAATCCGCGCCCTGGCAGCAGGCGAGGCGGAAAGACTTAAAAGGCCGGATCTGTTGGAAAAGGCTGAATCTGTGATCTGCGCGGGAAAGTCGTTTGTCGATTTCTCACGTGAAATATCAGCGCTGAAACGAGAGGAGCCGGCAAATATTTTGACAAGGAGTACAGGAAAAATGGATGACATGAAAATGGAACGCGATCGCGTTCTTCAGATACAGGGGATTGCTGATCGCGCGGGGATGTCGAACCTCGCACATGAAGCAATCGAAAGCGGTATGAGCATCGATGAGTTCCGCGCGCAGGTTCTCGAGAAAATGGGGAATCAAGTGCCGATAGACAGCACTCGGGGCGCTGATATCGGGATGTCTCAAAAAGAGATTGAACGATACAGCTTTACCCGTCTAATCCTCGGCCTTGCCGGTGAGAGGGGTGTTGATATCGGCCTCGAGGTTGAGGCCAGTAAGGCGGTTGCGTCGAAGCTGGGCCGGCCTCCAAGAGGGATGTACGTTCCCGATGAGGTTTTAACGCATAAGAGGGATTTGACAGTTGGTGCAGCTGCAGCCGGCGGGAATCTTGTTGCAACGGATCTCCTGGCGTCGAGCTTTATTGAGCTCCTGCGGGGTAAAATGGTTGTGCGTCGCATGGGCGCTACTATCCTCGGGCAGCTGCGCGGCAATGTCGCGATCCCCGGGTTCTCGGATGCTGCGACGGCTTACTGGGTGGGAGAGAATGTTGCGGTGACTGAATCGCAGCCCTCTTTCCGCCAGGTAACAATGGAGCCTCACACCCTGGGTGGATTGACTGAGATGAGCCGGCGGCTTTTGCTTCAGAGTAATCCCTATGTTGAGGATTTGGTGCGAAGCGATCTCAGCAAGATTATCGCGATCGAGATCGATAGAGCTGCGATCAATGGGAGCGGTGTCGGTGCGCAGCCTCTGGGCCTGCTTAATTCTGCAGGTATCGGCAACGTTACATGGAACGCGGCAGCGCCCTTGAATAGCATTGTCGAGCTTGAAACTGATGTTGCGGCCCTCAATGCCGACGTCGGAGCGCTTGCTTATCTCACCTGTCCCCGGGTGCGCGGGCTTTTGAAGCGGACGCATACGAATACGACTTATGGAGAGACCCCTCTCTGGTCGAAGGGGCCGGAGATTGACGTTGGCGAACTGAATGGATATCGTGCTTATTGCTCAAGCCAGTGCCCCGATCATCTTACTTCAGGTGGAACGACAGGGACCTCAGCTGACAACAGGGCTGTGATAATTTTCGGGAACTGGAATGACCTGGTGATCGGCGAATGGTCGGGTTTGGATGTTTTAGTCGATCCTTACACGCATTCGGACAC
>Ga0180432_10009937_pt1 | contig 11500 bp, 21 predicted proteins | sample SS_ome_10_FD_132414 | JGI IMG/M metagenome (GOLD analysis project Ga0180432, IMG submission 132414) | Hypersaline lake sediment archaeal communities from the Salton Sea, California, USA - SS_1_MS_2 metaG | ecosystem: Environmental > Aquatic > Non-marine Saline and Alkaline > Hypersaline >... | reverse complement strand
TGGTCGCACACGACAAATCATACCAATCTTTCCCATCCGAATCACTACATCCTTTGGCGCACCATTTATCAGCGACCTGAAGATGTGACAAGCGGCGTGATTGTTCCCGTCACGGCAACGCTGCTTTTGAAAGCCCCGGCGAACAAGTTGGTAGCGTACATTGTGGAGGAACTGTACCCCCGAGAAGGGGAGAAAAAAGACGAGAGGGCCAAACGGCTGGACCTGAAATAGGAGGCAGAGGAAATGGCATCTATCGAAATCGGAAAATTGGTTGAGGTTTTGAATCGGGAATTGGGACAACCTTGGTTTCCTAAAAACTTTTTTTCGGCATCAGTATCCGAGGATGGTGAAGCAATACAACTGAGTGTAGGAGATCGGGATGTATCTATAGATACTGAAGGCAGAGTTCGTGGCGCAGGCGCGCCTATCCAACGTGCTTGGATAGTTCGTGAAAGGGAAAAAGGCGAATGAAAGTCAGTTTCGGTATCCCAGCCACATTCGACCAGCAGGTATGGTTTCTGTACCGGGAGGATAATGGTAGCAAAAGTTATCATCCTTTCAGCCCAACGTTTTATGCAGGCGAATGGATCATTGGAACCGGTCGTATTTCTCAGTTGTGGACAGTTCATAACCGCGTGTGTACCAATGTGAATACGGTTACCATTGCTGCGCCAGAGGGGAAAACTTACCCCACAGGTCCCGGTGAGCGGAGTAGCCACGTGATGATGCCCCCCGAATTTGTATACCGGTCTCGGGAAAAAGCCGAGGAAGCCCAGAAGAAAGGCATCCCGAATTGCCCTGGAGATTTGTTGGAAGGGGCGCATCTGCGGAAGGGGCGCATCTGCGGAGGTAAATAATTATGAGTTTCATGGATCAACCTCTCACTGTAGGCCATGTGGTTTGGATGACCGCGATAGTCATGGTTTTATCCCTTATAGTGATGGGGGTACGCCTTGCTATTTACTATGCCGCCAAACGAAAAGCCGCAGAGGAACATCATCGGCGCCTCGCTGAATTGGAATTGGCAGAGGTGCTGGACGAGCATGAAGGCGACCGGGTAGTAGATATAAAGGCGCGGTTACTGGAAGCCATCCGGGAGCGACAGGAAAAGATAAAACGTACCAGAAAAAAGAGACATGGTAGTTGGATGCAAGCTGTCCAGCAAATGAAACTGGAGATTGAATACCTCCGTAATGAATTGAAAAGGTGGATTGATTGAAACTATACACCAAATGTGGCGGAATTTAATCGGATGGGAGGAATGGGAATGATTTTTGTCTCCCTATAAAGGGAGTGGATTGAAATGAAGACCATATTAGGGAGGAATTACCTGTGGAAAGCAACTGTATCGGTGGTGATGGCTACAAACTTTTTCAAATGCCCAACGGCATCCGGGTAATCCTGGACCATAACCCCACGACCCAGGGCGTGACCACGTGCATTTTCGTGAACGGGGCGACCCGGCATGAGGATGCGGACCAGAACGGAATTGCTCACTTCCTGGAGCATGAGTTCTTCAAGGGCACCCCGAAGCGTCCGACGCAATTGGACATTGCCAAAGAGGTGGTCTCCCGTGGTGCCAAGAACAATGCGGGGACGGCGACGGATTTCACGGTCTATTTCATTCAGGCCCCGGCCGAATTCTTCGAGTTTACGGCAGATATTCAATCGGATATGTTGATGAACCCTTTATTCGATGCCAAGGAAATCGAAACGGAGAAGGGTGTTATCCTCCAGGAACGGGCGAAGTACCTGGACTTGCCGGAGGTATACATCAGTGTGCTCCAGGACCGCGTGCTGTTTGGCGCCGACCATCCCATGGGGAAGGACCCGGTGGGAACCGAGGAACTTATCAAGGGGTATACCCGGGATGATTTTATTCGATTCCGAAATGAGTGGTATCACCCGAGCCGGTTGGTATTATATGTGAACGCCAATATGAATACGGGCCCGCAACCGTTCATGGAAATCTTGGAAAAATATTTTGGAAGTTATGATGGGAAGGCGGAGATTTTCATAACAGAACAAATCAATGCTTCTCATTTTCGGAATCCGGAGCCTCGCGGAGACCTGATAAAGAAGGACACGGAGCAGTCGCACATGTCGGTGGCCTTCCCGTCCTACAAGCGGAAGCACCCGAAGTGGATGTCCTCCGAGGTCCTGGCGTGCTTACTGGGGGGTACGATGGCCTCCAGGCTGTTTGAGGAAGTCCGGTCGAAGCGGGGTCTGGCGTATTCGGTGCAGTCATATACAGATGAATACGTGGAAGACGGCTACATGGCTGTGCTGGCCGGACTGGATTCCGCCAAGTTGCAGGAAGCCCTCCAGGTCATTGGGGGGATACTCAAGGCCGTCCGGGACGATGTGACGCAGGAAGAAGTGGACAACGCCAAAGCCTTTCTCAAAGGGGAGTCCATACGCCGATGGGAGATGGCGATGTCCAAGGCCATTTTCTACGGCAAGCAGGCGCTCCTGGACGATTCTATTCTGAATCCGGCCGACCAGTTGGCGCTCATTGACGAGGTCACCTTGGACATGGTCACGGACTGCGCCCGGGAAATATGCAATCCGGACATGGCCCGGTTCGCGCTCATTGGTCCGTTCGATGGATACCAGAACTACCTGGACACCGTGGTGGAGGCGATGAAATGATGGATTTTTCTCAAAGAGAAGCGCAAGCGATGGCCACCTACAATGCAGGGTTGCGGCGGATAAAGGAAACCCCAGAACCGAAAGGACAAAAATATCCTCGGGGAACCCGTGTCTTCATCCGGCCTCTTGGTGGGGACATGGCACACTTTAAGCATAGTTGTTGGGCGACAGTGGAGTATACCTATGCCCATGCTTATGGTGGCAGTGAAACCGGCTGGAATGCACGGCAATACTCCCTCAACATTGACGGCCATGGAAGTTCCGCTTGGTATCCGGAGGAGGCGCTGTCTTTGGAAGAAGTTCCGGTGGCGGAGGTGAAGTAGATGGGAATAGGTTGTAAACTTAAATACACACCCCCTCCGAAGGTAATCCATACTCATGTCGCCCGGGGATGGCGAGGACGTGGTAAGCATTTAACTTTTCCCATTGAGGGTTATGGTGAATTGCATTTGATGTATGACGAGAAAGAGGGTGCTTGGGAAATCGGGGCCCTTTTAGGGGGAGAAGATTGCGTTTTTCCCCGTAGGTATTTGGCTAATCCCGAGAACGGCGTGAAGTTGTCTGTGCGAGAAGCCCAGGAAGCGGCCCTGGATTATTACGTGACCACTCTCGTGGAAAACGTAAACCACCATATCGGGAAATCGTTGTCTCGGACTACCTTGGAGGGCCACGGGATTGCAAACACCATTTTTTCTTGGATGGGGTTCTATGCCTATGAAAAGATTGTGGATTTGCTTTGTTTTAAGTACCTTCCCACGCAAAAAGGTTTGGAAAGTGAAACCGAAAGGCGTAGCGGGTATGTAAACAAAATCATGGAATGGATACGAAAACATTGGGACCTGGTGAGCAAAGATGGTCCTTATGTGGAAAAGAAAGGGGACTCGGAATGAACTTCGCTGAATGGACCGCAGAGCACCAAAAGATTCTGATTGCGACCGGGGAACTCCGATTGAAAGTAATTCGGTTCTACTGGGCCGACCGGGAGGTTTTTTTCCAGACGGATATGGGTACCTCCGAAAATATTGCCACGGTGACAATCCTGGTTCGGAAATACACGGGTGCTTCCTCCTTCAATGAAGCGCAATATCTTCAGTTAAATGGCATGGGATGTGAGGGGATTGGGCTCGAAAATTTGGAAGCGGAGGCCCTGGCAAAACTCGCGGCCTTGAAAGGCCAGTTGCAAGCCTGGTTGAAAGGTGAACGAGAAGAAATGCCCACGGCTGAGGAAGTGGGAATGATGGACCGGCGTCCTGGTGACGGGCCAAAACCGGAACGGCAGCAGGGTTTTTTCAAATTGGCGCCGGACCCCGGATACGTGACGTTGGCTGAATCGCAGGCACAGGCAGAAGAAATGCTGCGCAAACAAAAGGAGCAGGCAGGTGAAACTGAACATGGAAGTCCTGGAGACGACAGCCAGGCGCAAGAGCCAGCAGAAACTGTTTAATGTCCTGACCGAACAGGTCGGGGAGGCGCAGTACGGTGAATGGCTCCAGGCCATAGACGGCCTGACCAAAATACTCAAAGACGACGAGGGCGTCGTTTCCTTCCTGGAGGCGACGGCTGAATTGCTCCACAGGGTGATTTCCCGGGACATCGGTCCCTATGCGCCTATCAAGTTGTCTGGGACCTCTGACGAGGAAATGCGGCGTATTCTGCCGCCCCGCGTACACCTGTTGGGGTATGTCGGTTCGATTGCCCACGGGACTTATATCCCCAGCACAGACCCGGACAGCATTGACGACAAGGACATCATGGGCGTGGCCGTGGGACCCATCCGGGATTACCTGTGCCTGTACCCGGGCGGACCGGAGATTGAGCGGTTCGACGAGAAGCGGGTACAACGCGGGGAATGGGATTCGGTGACCTACGAGGTACGGAAGTTCTTTTTCCTGCTGATGAAACAGAATCCAAACGTGGTGAGTCTGCTGTGGCTGAACCATCAGAACTACATCTACGTCTCGGAAATGGGGCAGCGTATCTTGGACAACCGGGAACTGTTCGTGTCCAAAGCCATGTACCATTCCTTCATCGGGTACGCCAAAGGTCAGTTCCACCGGATGACTCACATGGACTTCCAGGGTTATATGGGGAAGAAGCGGAAGGAACTGGTGGAGCGGTACGGATTCGACGTGAAAAATGCAAGTCATACGATCCGGTTATTACGGATGGTCGTGGAGGCCCTGGGCGATGGAGTCATGCGTGTGTACCGCGAAGATAACCAGGAATTGAAGGCCATCAAGACCGGGGAGTGGTCGCTGGAAAAGGTGACCGAAGAATCTGACCGCTTGTTCAAATTGGCCGAGGAAGCCTACGTTCGCTCACCGCTTCCCCCGCGTCCCGACCGCCACGCGGCCGAGGCCCTGCTGACAGACATATTGAGGGAGGAGTTTCTGAATGCCGAAACCGATACTTGATCGTGTGACCATCACTGGCGCCGATGACAGCATCAGCCCGGAGGATTTGTTGGGCCTGACCGTGGACTACCCGTTCGTGGAATGGGGCATCCTGGTTTCCAAAAAGCAGGAGGGTTCTTCTCGCTTCCCGTCTGAGGATTGGATTAAACGTTTGGTTGAAATAAAACGCGGACAACCTAATCCCCATCCAAGTATGCGACTGTCCATGCACGTTTGCGGTAGATGGGTGCGTCAGTTAATGATGGGAGATGGCAGAGAATTTTCGATGTTTTTGGCAGGGAAATGGTGTGCATTTGAACGCATCCAGTTGAATTTTCATGCAGAACCTCATCAGACAGTTCCGGCCATTGATATATGGGGCGGATGGAATCAGGATTGTTTTAAGGGAGCGCAGTATATTGTCCAGTTTGATGGCGTAAACGAGCACATGTTGCATCTTCTGAAAAACGCAGGGTTTGACGCTGTGCCCCTATTCGACCTCTCGGGAGGGGCCGGGGTGCTTCCGGAGGAATGGCCAAAGCCTGTGGGGAATTACTGCGGATATGCCGGTGGTCTCTCCCCGGATAACCTGGAGGAACAACTGGAGCGCATTTCTCAGGTCTGTGGGGGAGGGCCCATTTGGATTGACACGGAAACCCGGGTCCGGAGCGACCATGACCGACAGTTCGACCTGGGCCTCGTTCGGGATTTCCTGGAGGCTGCGCGGCCGTGGGCGGGGTATGAATGCCCCCGCTGTGGCGCCAAGATGCAGGAAGATGTGGTGTGGTGCGGTCTCTGCGGAAAGCCATTCTGCTATGCCTGCGGCAGCCCTCCGGAGGGAATTTGTGGGGCTTGTGGTGAAAAACTGGCTAAAGAGACCGCTGGAGATAACAATGAGTAGTCGTATGTTGGCACAGGAAGGGTTGGGAACCTCAATCAAAGCCGCACGCAAGGTTCGTGACCGGTGGAATAAGGAAAACAAGGTCCGGACCCGCGTGAAGGTGACGATGGATAACGGGCAAGTTCGGGATACCCAGACCGTCAGTCCGGCTTTTCTTCATCCCGGAGAAGCAGATGTCCAAGTGCGTACAGGCATCGGAACATTTTCATTGGAGAAAGTGATGGCAGTATGAAAAAACCCCAAAAAGCGTGGTATGATTCCGATGGTAAAATTCGGTTTAACTGTGATTGCGGATGGCATTTTTTTGTACCTACGGACTCTTTACCCAAAGAAGTGCAATGTCCGAAGTGTGCTGCTATGTATTCCGTAGATGATGGTGAGGACTACCCGTGCATTAAATACCTCATTCCGGCAGGGAGTGGCCAAGATATTTTGAATATGGGGGTAGATGCGAAGGGTGCTGACGAATGACCTGGCAAGGCCGCCGCGACGAATTGAAGCGAAAGGTGTGCGAAGCGACCAGTCTGCTGCTACCGTGGAAAGTAGGGCACTGTATTTCCGGGGCGTCGATGACATTGAATAACGCCGCGTTCTCCCCCTCTGATTCATGGGGACATAGCACGGAATTTGTTTCGGGTCCGATGACGCTTCTTTGGCACGTGGAAGACAAGTTTTTGGATATGGCGGCTCCTGATATTCGTGAGGGAAAAAGCATACAAAAAGTTGAAGGTTCCTTTCGTTTGATTGTCACCATGGTCAGAACACGGGAGAGTCGGCTTTTTGGTTTCATACCGATGCGCGACTCCGAAGAATACACCGAGGAAGTATGGGGCAAAGACGGACCCTGGTGGGACTACTGGCATGCTGTTCTGGACCAGTTCTTGAAAGAAATCCGGGAGTATATATCCGAATCGGAAAAGGACAAAGCCGTGCGCGAAACGGAAAAGGCTTTGGCAAAAGAAGATAAAATCCAAAAGGTCCGTGACTGCGTAGGCGCCTGGATTGAATCGGAGGGTTTCAAGGCATGAGCGACCAGACCTGCTTTTTCTACACCGTTTGGAAATACAAACTGAATCTGAATGGGCCCACCGAGATTGTCATGCCCAAAGGCGCCGAGGTGGTGAGTTGTCAGTTCCAAGACGACGACCTGTGCGTCTGGGCCCTGGTGAATACCAATACGAAGGAAAAGGAAAAGCATGGGTTTATTGTTATTGGAACGGGAGAGTTGCTTCCGGGAAATGTTTATCCCGAGCGTCGGGATTCCAACAAACAGGTAGCCTTCGGATTTGAAATGCCTTTGGGAAATGCCGAATTTTTGGCCACCGTCCAGAGCGAGCATACTGGCTGGGTGTATCACGTATTTGAGTTGGCCCTGACACCGGAGGGACGAAAAGTAGAGGAAGAAGAAGGCACCGGTTAGACACCGGAGAAAAATAGGGAGGACGATATGGATTTGATGCACCTGATGAATGACGGATCGGCTTACTTCAATGCGGCGATTCCGGTTATCAGCCAAGGGCGCCTGGGGGACGTGGAGCGTATCCACATGACGGCCGGGAAGAATGGGATTGTTTACTGCACGTTCTGGACGCAGAGATATTCGGTCACGGTGTATTTTCAGGACAATAATGTGGACGGCACTGCGACCGTCACCACCACCGATAGGCAATACGAAAAAGAAAAAGAGACGGCATCCGCCGCTGTTTGAGGAGGAAATCATGAACGAAGACCTGCATGATGTATTTCGGAAATTGATGGAGGAACAGTTTGAGGCGCGCACGTCTGATTTGGTGAACTCCAATCAGCCGTCGGACGAAGACAAGGCGCGCGTGGCCAAACTGCGGACTGCTTTCAGGGAACTTGTCCGGGACCTCCCGGCCGGTGTCTCCCTGGACGTGGAACGCCTGATGCCTGCGTTTGCCAAACGGAACATGGATACGCGGGCCAATTTTCAGCAGACGCTTTTCCGGCTGGCTGTGGATTGCCTGCGTGAGTGTGAACTGGCATTTGCGCAGCATCGGAAGGCGAACAGACCGGAAACTCCCCAACCGGAACCCCAAGGAGCGATGGGAGAATGACGGGGCCCCAGGGGACCGTTTCATCCCGAGTTCCCCGAGAGCAGCCCACGGGAGTGGGTCGTCTCCGGACGGCCGTGACGATGCCCGTGTCCTCGGAGCCAAGCAAGATTGCCAAGTCGGAGACTCAGCAGGAGTTTCCGCAGGGCATGGAGGTGGTTCTCATGCAGTACCAGACCGGAGGCGAAGTCCCCCGGTACCTGGTTTTGATTCCCGGGGATAACGTCTACGGGTTGTTGCGGGAAGACATGCTCGACGTGGTCACCCCGCTGCCGGAGACGACGGTTGTGCGCCATCAGGGAACGGCACCGGAGCCGGAGCAGGAAGAATCGGAGAAACTGGTTGGGGTCCACGCGGACCTTGCCCAAAAAATACGCAGCGTGGTGAATGAGATCGCCGGAGGTCATACCCAGAAGCATCCCACCATGCTGGAATTGCTCAAGGTGGCTGACACGCTGGAAAGCATTTCCATTCCGGACCTGGGCATCAAGCGCATGGACCTCGATGAGTTCATCATGATGGGATTTCTGCATGAGGCCAACCGGCAGTTCTTCCATCCCCTGGGCCTAGCGTTGGAAGTGCTGCATGACGAGAATGGCCGTGCAGTGGCCCTGGGAGGCATCTGGGACTACCGGGACGACCCGGAAGGCATGTTCTTTGGTGAAGACAACCTGAACGCGGACAAGGCGCGCCGTGTGGACCAGTTGCGGCTGTCGAAAGTGGACACCCGCGTGGCCACCGGAAAGTGCGGACCCTCTGGGATTCAGAAGGTGGATTTTCGACCTGTTGTCGCCACCATGTCCGACGCACCGCCGCCGCCGGAGACGGCCAGCAACGTAACAGAAAATCCGCCGGAAGCCACTGCGCGTAACGCGGGCGACCCGGTATAGGGAGGATATATGTACATCGTATTCGAGGGATTTGAATGTTCGGGGAAGTCCACCTTCGCCAAGATTTTTGCGGCCGGTATGGAAGCGAAGGGATTGACGGTGGACCGGATTCATCAGCCGGGCCATACCCAGATGGGAATGGAATTGCGGCCGGTCATAAAAGGGAAGCATATCGAGGTCCTGGACCAGGAATCCTTGGATTACTTGTTCTGGGCCGACAACCTGGAAATGGGCGCCTACCTTACCATGGTGGAAAAGGAACGCCCGGGCACCTGGATTGTGGGCGACCGCATCACCATGGTGTCCAACCTGGCTTACGGCCGCGCCCGGGAAACGCCCCGAGATATTGCGCTGTGGCATTGGAACTACGCTGCCACCAAATACCCTCGACTCATTCCGGACCTGACTATTTACTTCCAGACGGACCTGGAGGCGTTCAAGAAACGCATGGTCACCCGTGGAGAGGAAGCCGACCGGTTCGAGGAAGCCGAAGACCAGCATGCCACCATCATCGGTGCCTATGAGGAATTGTTCTCGGATGAGAAGTTCCTGGATGGAAAATACGAGGTGGTGAACTCTCTGCTCCATCCAAACATAATCATTGCTGCAATCACGGCATCTGTGAAGCGAAATTTCGATTTGGATTGGAGCCCAGTACCGGGCGACCCAAACTGGGTGCGAATTATTCAGCAATTCGAGGCGGGGGTGGTGTGATGGACCAGATAGCAAAAGCAACGGGAATGGATAAGGTCCCTGATGAATCTACCAAGGCTATACTGAAATGTCTGAAATGCAACAAGTCCTTTGGTGTATTCACGCGCTATGATGGAGAGGAAAAGAATGACTCCGTGGTGTGTCCAGAATGTGGTCCGCTCAAAAAGGGCGAAGTAAAACTACTTGGGGTAGCATCTGTGGGTAAAACTGTACATGTGGGAGATATTCCCCCGCGCCAAGACACAGAGATTGAATCAAGAGGAGGCGATTGAGCATGCAGTACATTGAAGCGGTATCCAATGAAGCGGCCCAGTATCCGGACAAACTTTTTCTTGGCGGCGGAATTACGGGGATTCCAGACTGGCAAAAAATTGTAGTAGCTGCTGTCGAGCATTTGCCCATCACGGTATTCAATCCGCGTCGGGCGAACTTTCCTATTGACGACCCGAACGCGGCCGAGGAACAGATTACGTGGGAGCACGCCAAACTGGCGGAATCCAATGCCATCACGTTTTGGTTCTTCAAAGAGACGCTGTGCCCCATCGTGCTCTTTGAATATGGCAAGGAACTGGGGCGCCTGGGCGGTGAGGGCCTGGAACACTATCCGGCTCTTTTCGTGGGTATGGACCCGGAATACGGACGGAAGCAGGACGTGGAGATTCAGACGGAACTGGAATTGTCATTGCTGGATATGGAGCAGCAGTTCCCATTCACGTACACGGTGGAAGACATGTGTGCTCAAATCGTGGAGTATTTCGAGAAAGTGAGGGGATTGGTATGAGTTTAACAAATTTTGATCCGGAAACTTTTGATCGGGAAGAAATCTTGAAAATGGCTGATGTGAAAAACTACGCATGGCCTGCGGATCACACGAACTTGAATGTGTGGTTGGGATATTTCACCGACGCTTTCCGCTATTACAATAATCAAACAGAAGTAGATTCTGTATTGGTAAACGCGATAGCCAAAATTATCAGGTATCTATCAACTCCCTTTGAATTGCGCGGTGGTGCGTGGGATATAGCGGAAGAAAGACAGCGGCAGATAGACAAGGAAGGGTGGACGGCGGAGCACGACGAAGGGCACGCTAATGGTGAATTGGCATTGGCGGCGGCGTATTATGCCAGGGCAGATGTTGTGTGTCGAGTAGATCCAAATCTTTTGTGGCCTGAAAATTGGGATGAAAAATGGCGTAAGCCCAAGGGGCGCATCCGGAACCTGGTACGGGCCGGTGCGCTGATCGCGGCCGAGATAGACCGACTGAAACGACTGGAAGATAAGGAGTGCCTCTGATGAGCGAGTCTTCTATAGGGAAAAGGGTCCTGGAAAAACTTCGCCAGGAATTCGAGGAACTACGTATTCGTTTGATGGGTCCTCAAAAAGACTTCCATCACATGAATACCTCCACTGAACCTGTTGTGGGTGGTTCTTGTCCTTGTTCTTGGTGTAAGGACATGCGTGAACGGTTATTTCGGATAGAGGGGTTGCTGGGGTCCATAGACACGGTTAATTTTAAAGTCTTGGAATCTTTGAAACCTGGAGAAATTGTTCACGCTAAATTGGGAAGTCCTGAACATGGTTATGTTCCTTCGGCCACTGATATTATGGAATTTCGTAAGATGATATTGGATGCTGTAGATTCTCCCCTCCCATTGATAGTGACCGCTATAACTGCGGATGTCGAGGTGATTAAAGAGGAAGAATCTGATGCCTGAGTGTTTTATCTGCAAAAAGAATATTCCGATACCTCCCGTTCAAGGATGGAAGCCGGTGCATGAGGCGTGCTGGAAACGATACTGGCGCCGTCAGTTGGTGTGGGGCATCGTCCGGGCGGTCGTGGCTGCTGGCGTGGGGATTTTGGTGGGTCTACTGATT
>Ga0180432_10009936_pt1 | contig 11500 bp, 11 predicted proteins | sample SS_ome_10_FD_132414 | JGI IMG/M metagenome (GOLD analysis project Ga0180432, IMG submission 132414) | Hypersaline lake sediment archaeal communities from the Salton Sea, California, USA - SS_1_MS_2 metaG | ecosystem: Environmental > Aquatic > Non-marine Saline and Alkaline > Hypersaline >... | reverse complement strand
ATCCCCTTGAAGCCAAAGCCCGTGTTGACAGTCTTTCCGATGCCCAGGTTATGCGAATGGCAGATAAAATGGATCAGCTTCCTGCCGGCGGCGACGGACTCGGCATTTTGGTGGGTGCCGCTTTAATCGTCTTTTTAGTGCTTCTTTTTACAGATATCGCCGGTTATACCGACATCTTTCCATTTGTTAAACACCAAAACTAAAACCTAAATTCTGCAAGCCTCGTATCGGCCGAGCAAATTTGTCTCTTTTGAAAAAAGTTAATGCAGATTTTAGGTAAAAATAATATGGCAATACGGCGCATCCCCCTGCTATTTTTTAGCGGTTTGTTGCTGATATGCTTAACCGGTTGTGCCGGTCTTAAAAAATGGGAAATGCTGCAAAAAGAGGGAAACTTGCCCCCCTGTTTTGAGCTTAAGGCAGTACCGTTTTTTCCCCAAAAGGCATATCAATGCGGGCCTGCGGCCCTTGCAATGTCCTTTCACTGGAGCGGGTTGCCTGTTTCACCTGAAGACCTGACAAATGAGGTCTTCACCCCCGCACGAAAAGGAAGCCTCCAGACCGCGTTGATCAGCGCCGCCCGCCGTCACGGTAGAATTGCTTATAAATCGAACGGGATAGAAATCATATTTTCGGAAGTGGCTGACGGTCACCCGGTAATCATTTTGCAAAACCTCGGACTTTCCTGGTATCCTGTCTGGCACTATTCGGTTGTTGTGGGTTATGATTTACCGAAAAAATTAGTTATTCTTCGCTCCGGCACCACCGCCCGCAAGATCATGCCTTCCCGGGTCTTTATGAACACCTGGGCTCGCAGCAAATACTGGGGGCTTTTGATTCTACGACCGGATCAACTCCCTGCCACGGCTGACAAGGGCCTATTTCTGGAAGCGGTGCTGGGATTAGAAAAGGCCCGACAGTTCCGTGCTGCAATCCTTGGATATAAAACAGCGCTGACACGCTGGCCACAAAACCTGACTGCCCTTATGGGTATCGGCAATTGCCATTACGCGCTCGGAGAATTAAAAAATGCCGAGTCGGCTTTCAGAGAAAGCGCACGGTTTCATCCCAAGGAAGGTTCAGCGTTAAATAATCTTGCACAAATTCTTTTTGAGCAGGGTCGAAAGCATGAAGCGTTGGAAGCTATCCAAAAGGCGGTATCTCTTGGCGGTCCGTTAAGCCATGTTTATCAAAAAACGCTTAAGGAAATTCAAGCCGGGTTACCGTGAAAAGCTGCGGGGTATTCCAGCCAAGGCGAATAAACTGTTGATTTTAAGGTGCTGATTAGATATAAAAAAGCCTCCACCGAAATGGAAGAAGCCTGTTTAATGGGATTCAGTGGAGGCTCTGAGTAAGGAAAACTGTTGTCAGCACTCCTTCAACTCAATGAAACCATATCAATAAAGCCCACGGCGGTCAATCTAAAACCCTTGGGCAATTTTTTTCTTTGAGGTCTCTATATAATAAAATATGAAAACAATTAAAAAAAATATAAGACTATTTGTTTTTTTTGCCCTGGTGTTGCCTTTTATGGCTCCCGCCTTTTCAGCAGCCCAGGAACATTTTGAAGTTTTTACACTCCAACAGACGATCGAGAAAGCCATGAAGGCCAACCTTTCGTTGAAAATTTCCAGACAAGAAATCAAGGCGGCCGAGGCTGAAAAAAACGCCCAACGTACCCGTTTTTTCCCCACATTTAGTGCAACATATCAATACAATAGGATGGATGAAGGGGCCAGTATCGGCGGCTTTGCAACGGCTTCAAAAGATGAATACTCCTTCATTTCCTCTGTCTCCCAACCGATATTTACGGGATTCTCTATCCTTAGACAATACGACATTGCAAACCTTGGCCTTGATGCTGCAGAAGTTAAAGAAAAACTGGTGCGCCAGGAAATTATCTTAGAAGCAAAAACCACCTACTTTACGCTGTTAAAAGCTCAGAAGCTGCGAAAAATTGCGGAACAAACCGTTATCCAGATCGATGCCCAAAAAAATGTGGCCGAGAATTTTTATCAGGTTGGGATGTCCCCATTAAATGATTTATTGCAGGCACAGGTTGAATTGGCCAACGCCAAACAGGAACTCATTGTTGCAAAAAATACCATGGAAAATGCCGAATCGGACTTTAATACCCTGCTTCGCAGACCCATCAACACTCCTGTTACCGTAAAAGATATCCTCGATTACACACCTTTTGAAAAAGATCTTGATTATTGCCTCGCACAAGCGGATAAAAATCGGTTGGAAATCAAGATTGCCGGTTTAGACCTTGAAATAGCGGAAAAGGAATTACAACTCGCAAAAAAAGATTATTATCCTTCGATTAACCTGGAGGGCAATTATTTCAAGTATGGAACGGAATGGGATGTGGATGGCGGCGAAGGTATATTTGATCCAAGGGGTTGGAATATTTTAGCCATCGCAAAATGGAATTTCTTTGAATGGGGCCGCACCTCCTATGGAATAAATGAAAAAAAGTCACGTTTGTCTCAGGCACAATTTCGAAAAGACCAAATTTTTGATAATATACAGCAAGAGGTAAAAAAAGCATACCTTAGAACACAAGAAGCAGAAAAGGCCATCATCACTGTTGAAAAAGCCATTGAACAGGCAAAGGAAAATTTCAGGATCAACCAAGAACGTTACAAGGAACAGATGGCCACGTCGACCGATGTTTTGGACGCCCAGACACTTCTTTCCAAAACCATGACAAATTATTACAATGCATTATATGCATATAAAATTTCAAAGGCTTCATTGTACCGGGCAATAGGTCAGGTAATTTTAGAATGATTGACGGTCAGAACAAAAGCTCTATAATTCGGATGTTCCATGTTCACAAGAATTACGGCGCCAAAAAAGCTCTCGCCAACATCACCCTTGATATTTCAAAAAACGAACTCCTTTTTATCAGCGGTCCGAGCGGAGCAGGCAAAACCACCCTGCTTAAACTTTTATACCTTGGGGAAAATGTATCCGAAGGGCAAATATTGATCGAGGGAATAAATCTGTCGAGAATTTCTCACAAACGAATACCGCTTCTCAGACGCAAGTTCGGAATAATATTTCAGGATTACAAGCTGATCGCCACAAAAACCGTCTTTGATAATATTGCCATTGTCCTTGAAGCAACGGGTAAAAAACGACGATTTATCGAAAAAAAGGTAAAAAGCATATTGAGGACAGTGGGTATGGAAGAAAGTCTCCGTTCTTTTCCCCCCAGTCTATCCGGCGGCGAACAGCAAAGAATAGCGGTTGCCCGGGCCGTTGTCGGTGACCCGAAGATAATTCTCGCGGATGAGCCCACCGGCAATCTGGACGAAGTATCCGCCGATATCATCCTTGATCTTCTTAAAAGGTTCCATACCCGTGGTGCCACGGTTATCATCGCCACCCATGACAAGGAGCTTATCCGTAAAACCGGGGGCAGGGTCATTCATCTAAACCAGGGTTATATGCAAAAAATAACAAATACTTGAAAGCTGTTCCCATGATTTTCAACTGTAAAAGGGCCATAAAAGATATCCGGGACCACAGATTCCTAAACGCAGTCACTATCATTACCATTGCCATTTCCATTCTTATTGTCAGCGCTTTTGCTCTTTTTTTTGTAAACGCCAATGAAATAATAAATTCCTGGAAGAAAGGAATAAAGATCATGGCCTATCTGAAACCGGATATCCCTGAAACAAAGATTCCCGAACTCAAACGAAAAATTCAGCGCATCGACGGTATCCGGAACGCTACATTCATTTCAAAAAACGAGGCGTTTCAAGACCTTAAAAAACAGATGCGGCGGCAGTCTTCTTTGTTCGAAAATCTAAATAAAAACCCGCTTCCGGATGCTTTTGAAATTCGCCTCAAAGCATCCTTCCAAAACCAGAAAAAAGTTGAGATGCTTGCCACCCGGCTCGAATCATTTCCCCAAGTAGATGAAGTGGAATATGGACAGAGATGGCTGGGGCAATTTACGAACTTTTTTAATTTGTTCAGATTAACAGGGTATGCAATGGGCGGCCTTTTCTTTATGGCCACCCTATTAATAGTGGCCAATACCATTCGACTGGTACTCTATTCAAGACAAGATGAGGTCGAAATCATGCGTCTGGTGGGGGCTACCGATAGTTTTATCAAAGCGCCTTTCTACATCGAAGGCCTCATCCAGGGAGCTTTTGGCGGAATTATCGGTCTGGCGACATTATTTGTCAGTTTTTTGTTAATATCATTAAAGATGGAACAGGGGCTATCTCCCGGTCTGTTTACCATTAGATTTCTTTCCCCCGGCGCGTTATGTGGAATAATGCTTGGCAGTACATTTGCAGGATGGATAGGGTGTTATCTTTCTTTAAAACAATTTCTAAAATAATATTATTTGCTGCCGTAGCTATCATTTTCATATTGCGGCCTTCTGAATTTTTTGGCACCGAATCCCATGAAATAGGAATTGTCACCGTAAACAAACTGAATCTGCGTCCTGTACCGACAATAAAGGATATCCCTCTGGGATTAATAAAAAAAGGCGAAAAGGTCCGCATTCTCGAGCATCTCGATGGGTGGTTAAAAATTAGTCACAAGGGTCGGGTCGGTTATATTCGAAATCTCAAACAGTATGTAAATATTATGCCTAAAGTTCCTGTAGCAAAAAAGAAAAAAAACGGGAATAACGGTGTCGACATTGAACGGTTCAGAAAAGCAGCTGAAGATATCAATCGAAAGATAGAAAAAGGCAAGGATAGGGTTCTGACATTCACGAGAGAGGAGGCCGCCATAATTAATAGACTCAACCATATCGATCTGGCACTTAACCAGGCAAGAAAACGAGTTTCGTCTCTCAAGTCCGAACTTACCGCCCTCAGAGATAAAACCATCCAAACCGCCCGGGCATCCGAAAACCTCAAAAAGAGGATTACAGCCGATGAAGATTATATATTCAAACGCCTGGTGGCGTTTTATAAAATGAACTGGCTGGGGAAAATATATGTTTTGGCTTCAGCTCAATCCATGTATGAACTGTTTAAACGAAAAAAGTCCATGGAAACTATTTTAGCTTATGACGAAAAAATCCGAAAGAACCTTCTAGACAACAAGGCAAAGCTCCAGCAACTTTTAGATAGGCTGAATTCCCAAAAAACGGAAAAACTCTCTGTTGAAGCGGATTTAAAAAAACAGATTGCGGTGATGTCCGATGAAAGAGTAAAACGATCCGAAATCCTTGGGGGCATCCGCAACAAAAAATCTCTGGAACTTGCGGCACTTGAATCCTTGAAACAGGCGGCAGCCGAACTGAATCATACAATTAAATCTCTAAACTTAAAAACCGGTCCACTAAAACAGGAAAAAAATATTCCGCCAAAAAGCTTTTCTTCTTTAAAAGGATTGCTTAATATGCCTGTTAAAGGTAAAGTGGTATATTTTTTCGGCCCGCATAAAAACACCAAACTCAATGTCGTAAATTTTCAGAGTGGAATCGAAATAAAGGCAGACAGAGGCGAACCGATCCGCGCTGTTTTTGATGGACGGATCCTTTATGCCAGCTGGTTTAAGGGTTACGGCAACATGATCATCATTGATCATGGGGAAAATTATTATACCGTTTATGCCCATGCTGAAGAACTCTTCGCATCAAAAGGAGATACCATAGATAAGGGAGATGTTGTTGCCACAGTAGGGGATTCAGGGTCCATGATAGGCCCAAGCCTCCATTTTGAAATACGCCATCACGGTAAACCTATGGATCCGTTAAAATGGATTAAAAAAGGTTAAGGAGAAACCATATGAGCATCAAGCAAAAGCGAAACGTCAATCTTTGGTTAATAACTGTAATAGGCGTTATATTCTTGATCATAGGATTCGGTTTCTACCGTGATCTTTCCGCCAACGGAGAAGAGACATATAAAGGCCTGAAATTATTTTCCGATGTGATTGAGCTGGTTGAAAAAAACTATGTTGATCCGGTTGATTCAAAACAAATGATCGAACAGGCGATCCAGGGTATGGTCCACAGCCTTGATCCCCATTCTTCATTACTGCCGCCTGACGACTTTAAAGAGCTTCAAATCGATACCCAGGGCGAGTTTACCGGAATCGGCGTGAGTATAACCATGCGAAATGGTTTCGTCACAGTGGTTTCTCCTATCGAAGGAACGCCGGCATATAAAGCGGGAATAAAGGCCGGAGATATAATCGTCAAAGTTGATGGTAAGCCGACCAATGAGTTGCGACATGCCGTAAAAATGATCAGAGGTCCCAAAGGGACTGAAGTTGTTGTAACGATAAAACGGAAAGGGGTTGGTGAACCGATGGATATCAAGCTGATTCGGGATGTTATACCCGTTGAAAGCGTAAGAGCGATTGTCTTAAAACCCGGATACGGATACATCTGGATCACAAATTTCAGGGACAATACTACGGATGATACGGTAACAGAACTCAAACGGCTCGAATCAGGGAAAATACCTTTAAAAGGGCTTATCCTGGATCTTCGCGACAACCCGGGTGGGCTTCTTAACCAGTCTATCAAGATCTCGGATCTTTTTCTTGAAAAAGGAGATATCCTCTCGATCAAAGGACGTCTGAAACAAAATACTCAAATTTTCAAAGCAAAGGCCAACAGCACAGATCGAAGTTTTCCCATGGTTGTTTTGATTAACGGAGGAAGTGCCAGTGCATCGGAAATCGTTGCCGGTGCACTTCAGGACCATAAGCGCGCCCTTATACTGGGAACCCCTTCCTTTGGAAAAGGCTCGGTCCAGACCGTGGAGCCCTTAAGAGACGGTTACGGCCTGAAATTGACCATCGCCAGATATTACACACCCAGCGGGCGGTCCATCCAGGCCAAAGGGATCGAGCCCGACATCATTGTAAATCAAATATTCACGGATACGGATGAGACAAGTGACGGTGACCGTAAAATAAGAGAAAAGGACCTTAAAAATCATCTGGAAGCAATTCCCGATCAAAGTCAAGGGGTCCAAACAGAACCCGGGGAAAAAGAGGGGGACAGAAAGAAACCGAAAACCAAAGCCCCTGAAAATAGATTTGGTCAACTTAAGGTCGAACAATTGATGTCTGACAACCAGGTGACGCGCGCCCTTGACATCCTTTTAAGTTATGAAATTTTCAAGGGTAGCAACAAGTAATTTAAACATCTCGGCAATTCTATATTTTATTGAAAATAAAGGTGATTTTAGACCTATATATTAACTCGGACATGGAATAGTGGAATGATGGAATATTGGAATAATGATTTAAAGAAGATGACATTCCACTTTTTAATTTACGTTAACAGGAGTTTTCAATAACCCAACTTTCCATTTACCCAAAACCCAATATTCCAGTATTCCAATATTCCAACATTCCAATCGTGAGCGAAGCGAACTAAGTTGTGGCTAAAAGAAAAATTAGGCGGCAAAACAAATCTAAAAGAAAACCGAGTAACAAAAGGTCCCAAAAAACCAATCTAATAAGGGCCGTTGCCGGGCTTGGCGTTTTGATATTTCTTATCATTATTGCCGGCGTTCTTGCCCGTCACTTATTATTGCGAAAGCACCCTATAGAACCCATTGTAAAACCCCGGACAACCAAAATACCCCGTTTTGAAGTCTATCCTGAAAAGGAGGTCCCGCCCCATAAACCCATTCGAAAACCGGTGCCTGCAATACCCAAAGAGTTGCCAAAAATAGCTATTATTATCGATGACATCGGCTACGACAAAGAAATAGTGGAAAAATTCCTCGGACTGGATACGGTTTTCACGTTTTCCATACTACCTTTCAGCCCTTTTCAGAAAAGTATTGCCAAGTCCGTCCATTCAAAAGGGTTGGACGTGATGCTTCATCTACCCATGGAACCCAATGAATATCCCATGGTTAACCCGGGACCCGGAGCGCTTCTAACCTCAATGTCTCCGGATCAACTCATCAAGCAGCTCAACAGGGATTTGAATTCTTTTCCTTTTATTCAAGGGGTAAACAATCACATGGGCTCAAAAATGACCACGGTTTCTACCCAGCTATACCAAATTTTTTCTGTTCTGAAAAAACGAAAGCTCTTTTTTATCGACAGCCGTACCACAACAGAAACATTATGCAAACCATCCGCTCATTTATTACAGGTACCTTTTGCGCAAAAGGATGTGTTCCTCGATCATTTTCAACAACCCGATTTTATTCGAAAACAAATACGCCGGCTCGTACACATCGCCAACAGTCATGGTGAAGCCATCGGCATCGCACACCCCCATGAAGTTACGTATGATGTTCTTCGTGACATACTCCCGGAATTGAAAAAAAAGGCGATTCTGGTTCGCGCTTCCGATGTGGTGCATATTGGAACATAGGGGCAATGGAAAAAGATGTTGCACACAAAATACCATCTATAGACTTTGATTTTAGGCAGTTAGAAATATTTTGCAAGGTGGTTGAGCTAAAAAGCTTTTCAAAAGCCGCTGATGCTGTTTTTCTGGCACAGCCTTCGGTCAGCGAAAGAATAGCCACCCTTGAGAGCAGGGTCGGGACTCAACTTCTGGATCGTTTGGGCAGGCAGGTGGTTCCAACCGCGGCAGGCAAACTTCTCTACAAACATGCGTGTGTATTGCTGGATATGAAAAAGCATGCATGCAATGAGATACAGGGTTTTCTCGGAACCCAAAAAGGGAAGATTCATATGGGTGGCAGCACTATTCCCGGTGAATATATCTTCCCAAAAATATTAAAAAGATTCCGAAAAAAGCATCCTCTGGTGACGGTTACCTTAACGATTTCAGACACCAGTGCCATCGAAAAACGGGTGATGAATGGTGATTTCGAACTGGGCGTGGTTGGATCGAAAAGTACCAATGACAATCTCATATGTCGCGAGCTGTGGAAAGATGAACTGGTATTGGCGGTTCACTTCGACCATAAATGGGCCGACAAAAAACAAGTCACCTTCGACGATTTATCTAAAGAACCGTTTATTCTAAGGGAAACCGGTTCGGGCACGCTGAAAATTATTAAAGAGTATTTTAAGGTACCGCCTGCAAAGAATATGGAGCCCTTTAATATCGTAGCCCGTTTAGGTTCCTCTACTGCAGTCAAAGAAGGGATAAAGTCGGGCCTTGGCATATCGATTCTGTCTTTAAGAGCCCTGGATACGGAACTTAAAACAGGAATCATTAAGGCGGTAAAAATAAAGGATCTTGCCATGCTGCGAAAATTTTATCTCATCCGGGACAAAAGAAGAAACGTTTCACCGTTGTGCCGAGCCATGCTCGACTTTTTAGCATCCACTTCTGAAGATTAAGGCAAGCAGAATTCTCGAGGAGACAGGCCTTGAGGTGGCGGCTTCCGCCGGTGCGGCCTGCCATTCGGATACCGTAGAAATTTCCCATGTTCTCCAAGCCATGAATATTCCGTTAAACTGGGCCAAAGGAACCATAAGGTTCAGTGTCGGACGGATGACCACTGTTGATCAGATTGATAAAGCAGTTCAGGTGGTTGTCCATGCCGTGAAAAAGCTACAAATCGATCCTCAATAAACATTTTTCTTCGGCTTCTTTCCAGATTATCACTTGTTTCCACCCATCGGCTTCCTCTATAAAAACCGGCCCTAAGTATCGGAATTTCCAGTTTGACAAATAGCAATATCCTTTATATTTATATTTGAGTATTCAAGCTGTTGATTTCGTCCAAAAAACGGGGAGAAGGTTCGATTCACTCCATGTTTTTGGCGCCATTTTTCAGAAATAAATTATAGACTGATGAACATAAAACAGAAAATTCAAAGAAAAGAGGAGAAATTTGGGTAAAACAGTCTTAAAGCAAGGATCGTGCATACACCCTGAAATGACCGTGCTGGATGTTTTGTCCAGGTACAGAAAAACCGAGGACGTATTTAAACGGTACGATAAGCAGGCCGGTGAATGTATTTGCTGCCAGGCGCTTTTTGAACCCTTAAAAAAAGTTGCGTCAACATATGGTTTAAACATGGACAAACTACTGACAGACCTGGAGGCGGCGGCCGGTCAACGGCCGGCAACACCGAAACTGGCCATGTGCAACTTTTTTTCAGACACGGAAAAACTCAGAACATTTGCCCGTGAACATGGTTTTTCCGGCATTGATTTTTCTTTTGACCTGCAACAACTCCCCGGCACACCCGCACAGGAATCACAATGGGTTAAGGACATATCGGCCCTGGGACCTCTTGAAGTTCGGTATCACTGTCCATTTGATCGCATAGACCTGGGTCACGACGATCCCGAGCAAGCCCGGGCGGCTAAAGATCTTTTCTGCCGCGTGATCCGTTTGATTTCTAAAGTGGGCGGAAGATACATAACCATACACATTGGCCTGGGCCATGACTCCACGGAACCCCTTTCATGGGAAACCACCATCGATAATTTAAGACGACTGGTTAACTATGGACGATCCATGAACGTGAGGGTTTGTCTTGAAAATCTGGCATGGGGGTGGACAAGCAAGGCAAATCTCTTTGAAAAGCTGATTCGCAGAAGCGGGGCCGATGTTACCCTGGATATCGGGCATGCGTATGCGTGCGAATCTGTGCAAAGCCAGCAATATTCTGTTGAAGATTTTGTCACACCCCATGCGGACAGGGTGTTTAACGCCCACATTTACCATACCGAGATTCCGGGCCAGGGGCATATTCCACCGGAAAAAATGGAAGATATTGAAGACCGTCTTTCTCTCCTAAATGCGATTGGTTGTGAGTGGTGGGTTATCGAAATAAGGGAAGTTGGGGGACTGTTACAAACCAAGAAAATCGTAGAGGAGAATCTGGCCGATACAAAAGAGGTGAAGATATGAAAGAAATCGACGCCAGGGGTCTTGCGTGCCCGGCCCCGGTACTTCAGACAAAAGCGGCTATGGAAGAAATGAACCCGAATGTAATCAAAGTTATCGTTGATAATGAGGCTTCAAAACAAAATGTTAGCCGGTTTTTAAAATCCCAACACTTTGATACGGATGAACGAAAAGACGGGAACGATTTTTATGTTATCGGGACGCGTGAGGCCGGTATTTCTTCCAAAGATTCGACCCGAAAGAGAGTAAAAACCGATACAAAAAAAATTATGGTCATGCTGGCTACGGATCGCATGGGGTATGGAGATGACGAGCTTGGGTTAAAACTCATGATCAGCTACATCAAGACACTTAAAGAGATGGGACCTGAGTTATGGCGGCTGGTTTTTTTAAACAACGGTGTTAAGCTCACCATTGAGGGTTCGGAGGTGTTGCCGGTTTTAAAAGAATATGAAAAGGAAGGACTTCACATCCTTGTCTGCGGCACCTGCCTGACCCATTTTGACCTTCTCGACCAAAAACAGGTGGGTGAAACCACGAATATGCTCGATATTGTCACCGCCATGCAGCTGGCGGACAAAGTAATCAGTATTTGACAGTTTCGTAAAAAGTCCAACTTCTGCGTTGTGCTGCATTTCGCAATCATTCAACGTACGATAAGTACGCCTCATGATTACAAAATTTGCACGCCT
>Ga0180432_10009935_pt1 | contig 11500 bp, 9 predicted proteins | sample SS_ome_10_FD_132414 | JGI IMG/M metagenome (GOLD analysis project Ga0180432, IMG submission 132414) | Hypersaline lake sediment archaeal communities from the Salton Sea, California, USA - SS_1_MS_2 metaG | ecosystem: Environmental > Aquatic > Non-marine Saline and Alkaline > Hypersaline >... | reverse complement strand
GCAATGACACGTTTGTCAACCATTTTTTAATAAAAATCAGCAATCTCGATTATATTATTTGATTCTTCAGCTTGTCGAATAACAGAGAGATAAAAGAACGAGACATCTCTCGTCGTGCGCTGCACGGTGGGGTTGCTATGGTTATCGGGAAATTCGTTAATCAGGCCATCGGCTTCGGCGTGGTCTGGATACAGGCGCATTATTTAGCAGTAGGGGCATACGGCGTTTTCGGGCTGTTTATGGGCACGGCGCTTTACATAGCTACATTGGGCAATATGGGTACTGCTGACATCGTGCGACGGTTCATACCCGAATTCGCCGAGAAGGATGACAAACGCGCTATCGCCATTACCGTCCGTGCGCTGCTTATTATTCGTTTCACCGCGAGTGCGTTCTTCCTATGCCTAATAATTCTGTTTTTTGAGCAAATCGGCCCTGTCCTGAATATCCTCGAATACAAATCCGTCTTCACCTTCTTCGCTTTCGGTATCCTGCTCTTTATGGAGGCCCGTTTGATGTATTTCATTTACTGGGCATTACTCGAACAGGTTCGCTATACGGTAATCCTGACAGGATATAACCTCTTTCGGCTTGCGGCATTTTTTATCGTTCTCAATTCGGGCGGCGGATTAATCGAGGCGCTGGCCGTGGACGCTGCGAGCCAACTTATTTTCTTTTTGGGCCTGTATATTCCCTTTTCTATCGAATATGGTACCGATACGAGGGGAGATTCAAAAATCCCTATTAAGCGACTGGTGCGGTATGGTCTGTTTATGTATTTCGGCAATCTCGGACATATATTCTTCAATACGACGACAGATATGTATGTTATTTCCGCCTATCTCAACCAGATTCAGTTGGGTTACTATGCCTTTGCGGTCAATATTGGTCAGGCGATTATGCGGTGGATGCCCTCGAAATTAGTCGGTTCGGTAGTAGAGTCGGTTATCTACCGCGATTATACACGCAGCGGTTCCAGTGAGGGTCTGTCGAAGCAGTTTGCGAAGATAATCAGCGCCGAGGCCTTTTTTGTTGTTCCTACGATGGTTTTTCTGATTACTTTCAGCGAGCCGCTAATCCGATGGGTCTTCGATGTGAAATACCTGCCGGCCAAGGGGATATTAGCCGCGCTTGGCGCGGTTTTTGCTCTTACATCGTTGCGGTACCCTCTCGACCTGATTGCTACCGCTAAGGAGAAAGTTAGACTGCTCTTTATTGCGCAGATAGTCTTTGCAATCTATAATCTTGTTGCCGATATAATCCTCGTCCCGATATTGGGACTATGGGGCGCGGCTATTGCGACCGGGAGTTCTGTAATATTCCTCGTTATTACTCTGTGGATTGCGCTTTCCCGTTTGGTAAAGTTATCTGTCGAGCCGGCGACACTCCTTCGAATCGGGCTTAACGCTTTTGGGATGGGCGTGTTTTTCTATTTTATTAAAGCTTCTGTTGGAAGTTTATCGGGTTTTATTCTGGCGTTTTTAGCCGGCGGATGTATCTATTTAATTCTAAGCTGGATAAACCGCCCATTCAGCAGAGAAACTTTAGAGGTTGTTTGGGCTTTCATCAGACAAAAACAAAATGCCGATAAATAGAATAGCGGTCATAAAACACGGCTCAACTGTGAGAGAGCTGCGTGCTGTATTGGGAGAGCCAAATCCGGGTGACGAACTTTTCTTCGATAGTTATATTCCTTACACTAAAGAGCTTGTCGATGGATTTGGTGATAGGGAGGTCCTTTTTATTGGGCGGTCGTCGAATAATGAGAGAGCGGATTTTGGGAGATATCGGACCCTTACTGTTAATTCTTGTTTTGGCAAGGACGTCCCGTTGTTGAAAAGAGTGCATAAGCGACTGTCTGCTGATAGACAAATAAAAAAGGCCGTATCAGGATTTAGGCCACAGATTATTTTCAGTTTTGGCTACTACAATGAGCAAGATGTGTATCACAAACTTGCTCATCAGTTTCGGGCTTATTATGTTCCAATAGTCGCGAGACCTTGGATAAAACCTTTGGACCCCCTTCGGTTATTTTTATGGAGAAAAGGAATAAATGCATTAAAAGAGCCTAAAAATCCAGCTATTTTCGTCCGAGGCGAATTCTTACGCGAGCATCTTGTCGAGCAATTTGGTTTGTCTTATGACAAAGTGAGATTATATTGGCCCGTGTATCCGGAATCTTTCTATCAAAATGTTGATGAGAATCCTTTCCCAAAGGATACATTCAACATCCTTTGGGCGGGAAGAATGGAAGAGAACAAAGGTGTTAATCTACTTCCAAAGATTTTTGGTAAGATTCGTAAGATTGTGCCCAAAGCCCGATTAACGATTGTAGGTGAAGGCTGCCTTAAGAAAAAACTTCGAGAACAGTTATTGGATGTGGGACCGGAAAAAGAAGTCTGGGAAATAGTCGGGTTTGTCTTCTCGGCTGATATCGCAAAGTATTATGCTAATTGCGATGTTTTTATTTCACCTACGTTTATCGAGGGTTTTGGAAAAGTTGTCTACGAGGCGCAGCTTTGCGGTGCGCCAGTAGTGGCGAGTCGTATTCATAATCTCCCATACCTTATCGAGGATGGTAAAACCGGTATCCTCATCCAACCGGGAGACATAGAGGGTTTTGCAAAGGCGATAATAAGACTGGCGAATGACAAGGCCTTCGCGAAAGATATGGGAAGAAAAGCAGCGGAATTTGCGCGGAATATTAAAAAACCAAGCTTGACTAAACGGCTCAAGGAATTGTTGGATGAGTTGGAAAATTATGCATCCCAACCTTAAAATACTCGCTACCGGTGCAGGCGGTATGATGGGCACCGATGTGATGCCCATCCTCGAGAAACGCTTTGAGACCATAAAAACCGACTTGCCCGAACTCGACATCACCGACCGCGGAACTATCGAGCGCTGGATGAACGATTTCCGACCGGATTGGGTTCTGCATATGGCCGCTATTACGGATTTGGATTTTTGCGAGACCGAACCGGAGAAAGCAGACCTTGTCAACCACCGCGGAACGCGCAATATCGCCGAGGCATGCGATAGATGCGGGGCTAAACTGATATACATCTCGACATCCGGCATATTTTCCGGTTTGAAAGATGCACCCTATTCCGAGGATGACATCCCCAAGCCAAAGAATGTATATGGGGTTAGTAAATATAACGGTGAGTTGGCCGTGCAGGAGACCCTCCCAGCGAATAAGTGGCTTATTCTTCGTGCGGGATGGCTTTTCGGCGGCGGCACCGAAGATAAGAAGTTCGTTGGGAAGATATACAAGCTGGTTCACGAACGCGATAAAATATCCGCTGTGAACGATATTATCGGGTCACCAAATTATACTGTGGACATCGGCAAATTAATTTTGTATCTTATAGACAATAATCTATATGGCGTCTATCACGTCGGTAATACCGGATACGCCACGAGATTGGATATCGCCAGAGAGATAGTGAAACTCGCGAATGTTAAATGCGAAGTGAAAGGAGTGAGTTGTACCGAGATCCCTACACGCGCATTGAGACCGCCGATGGAGGCGATCGAGAATGTCAGGCTGAAAGAATTGGGCTACGAGATGCGCCACTGGGAAGAAGCTCTGGCCGAGTATATCGAAAGACTTAAATGCGAATTGCAATTTTAGGTATAAGAGGAATACCCGCATCCTACGGAGGATTCGAGACCAACGCCGAGATAACATCGAAAGCGCTGGTCGAACGGGGGCATGAGGTCGTCGTCTATTGTCGCGGCAAACGCAACGGCAGACCGAAATCATGGGAGGGTGTCAAGCTGACCTATTTACCCTCGATTGAATCCAGAGACCTATCTACAATTACCCACTCCACATTGTCGGTTCTTCACTGCCTGTTTCGGCGCTTCGATTTGGTGCATCTCTATAATGTGGGCAACTCGTATCTTATCCCGCTGTTGAGGCTATTCGGCAAGAAAGTAATCGTGTCGGTTGATGGTGTCGAATGGCGCCGCAAAAAGTTCGGAGTATTCGGCAGTATGTGGATGCATGCGTCCGAGCTTTTCGCCCAGTGGTTCGCTTCTAAAATTGTAGTGGATTCCCAGAAGGTGGGCGAATATTATCAGAACCAGTATGGCGCAGAGACCGTTTACGTCCCCTACGGCAGTAAGATACTGGACGAAATACCCGCCACGGGCATTCTTGGTAAATTGGGTTTAAAACCTAAAAAATATTTGTTGTTTGTCGGTCGTTTTATTCCGGAAAAGGGGGTGGACAAACTTCTGTCGGCTTATGCAAGATTTACGGTGGATATGCCGTTGGTGGTTGTTGGCGATAATCCTTACAATCGGGACTATGTGGAGTCGCTCAAACGCAATGCACCACCCGGCGTAATTTTCCCAGGGGCGATTTACGGCGATGGCGTTATAGACCTCTATGCGAACTCCTACTTGTTTATAAGTCCGAGCGAGCTCGAGGGCACCAGCCCGGCGTTGCTCGAGGCTATGGGTGCAGGAACCTGTGTTGTCGTCAACAGTATCCCGGAACAGCTCGAAACGATTGGGAACGCAGGTGTCTATTATAAGGTTAACGATTTGAACGACCTTACCGAGAAAGTCCAGGAGCTTATTGATAATCCAGCTCTTCGCGACTGGTCCCCGGAGCTGGTAACAGCCATCGGCTGTTTGGACTCGGTCAGATTCGATGCCTTAACATAACGCACGGCCTTCTTTATGATAAGTTCGACATCCCGTTCCTCGGTGATAGACATAGTCTCAGCGAAACGATAGTATCCTTTAAGCTCGACAATGATATCGTGGTTAGCGCGGCTCAAAGTCGCTTTGTATATATTCCCGCTCACCTTTTCGGCAAGCTCCGGTTCACCATCGATAATCAATGTATGGGCTCCCGTAACGGCTTTGCCATCGGTGCCCTTGATGATAAACTTGATTGTAATAGTTGTCTTGGGTGGCATATCCGGGATGAGGTCGTCCATCGGAAATATTTTCTTCCCTTCGGATATCTTCTGCCACATAAGCAGGCCCTCGGCGCGAAGTTCGTCCATCTGTGCCTTCGGGTCGGCCAATGACTCATAAGTTATTGGCGAGCCGATGTTTCTGAGACCGCCGGATTGCGGTGGGACATTCGCAGCACAATCGAGGGCATCGAACGCCTGTTGCGCCTTGAGATACCACGTGCTCGCCCGCTCAGTGCTGGCGATGACTTTGCGCATATACGTCCCTTTGGTAACGCAGTTACCACTGGCCATACCATAGACAAACGCCGGACGTACATATTTATCCTTAAGTCCACTCAGTGCCGATTGAGCATTCGATCTGTCCTCGATATTGAAATATCCAATACCAATTGCGTATTTCGATTCGACATCAAGCGGTGAACCAACGCCGTTCAATATATTCTTCGCCTCTGACATAGCTTCATTAGCTTCGGCCGAGGATTCAACAGCAGTAGCTTTCTTTATATACGCTACTCCTTGGAGGAATTTTGCTTCGTTCTTCTCTCCGCTCGCCACGGAGCCAGTTCCCGCAACATGACCGAACAAGCCGAGTGCAAGCCCTATATCGAGCAACCGTTTTTGGGCGGCCTCGCGGTTCGCTTTTTCCAGGAAGTATCTTCCGAAATTAAGGTATGCCTTCGCATCTTTGGGAAGGTCCAGGCCACTTAGCTGGAGGTTCGTAATAACGCGGTTTATATCGCTGGTTCCGGCCGCCATGCGTTCCTGAACCTCGATTATCTGGATTCTAACTTGTGCCTGTGCGGCGATGTGTTCCGGCAGATAGCGCAAATAAGCGCCCTGACTCGATGTTAGGGATTTGTAAGATGCTTTAGCATCTTGTAAAGCCGGAGCTAATTCCTTAAGAGTTGCATTCCAAAACGTACACTCAGCATCGCGGAATTTAGCATCGGCCTTCATCATTGATTCTCGTGTAGAGCCACCAACCCTACCAAGGAAGTTAGTAAACTGGGTCGAGGCCTGCGGATACTTGTTCGACTGCTCGATAGCCTCGATGTAATTAATCCATCCCATCCAATAATTAGCGATTGGAAAATCACTTACCAGTCTTTGCCATCCACCGACAGCAGCACCCGAAGCTGCCTGACCGGCGAAATAACGTAGAAGCTGGGTATCCGCTGCGCGCATCTCTTTTTCGTTGCTCCACATACCCGTAGGCGATTGATTAGCGAGGTCCTCCATAACCTGTCTCAATTCACTCAGGTCTCCGGTAGCACCACGGGCAATCCTATTTGCGAAAAGACTGTATGTTATATACGGTTCTACAGCCGTGAAAGTCCCCATCGCTTTCTTAGCGGCCTGGATACGGTCTTCCGCTGTAGAAAGTTCACTTGAGATAACTTCATCGCGGCGCTGGTTCGACAGTTTACGCTCATCCCATTCATCGGGCCTTATCTGCATATACAATCTCGCCAGATAATAATGGCACTCGCCCTCCATCAGCTTGGCTAACACAGCTATATGCTGGTCTTGGGCGTTCTCGAGTTCTGCAAAATACGAGGCAGAGGTGGTTAAATCCTCCTTGGCCGACTTATATTCTGAGGATTGATACAGCTTTACTGCTCCTCGCTCGAAAAGGCATAATGCCGCGAGATACTGTGCTCTCTCTATCTCGGCAGCCATCTCCTCACGAACACTTTCCAATGCTGGGTCCTCGATAAAATCCCTAAAATCTCCATAAGCCTCACCCAATTTGCGAATTTTCTCACTCTCAACTCTTGTCAATTGATATTGACGATAGGAACACATTCCCTGGCGATATTTGCTGTCGAGGTAGAACCGCCCCAGCTTCTCTATATTTTTAAAGGCATTGATTGCCTCGCCAAATGCGGTCGAGGCCTGTTCGAGTCTATCACTGTTTTCGTCGAGCTTGCCCCAGTAATACAGTGCTAATCCACGGAAGTATTTCGCTTGTGCTTCCTCACTCGGGTTCACAATCCCTTTAAGGAAGTTATCGGCGCTTTCGGCAGCCTTCTGGAAATGACTGATAGCAGCTTGGGTATCGTCCTTGCTCAAGGCTTCCGTGCCAGCCTCGTAGGCGGCATTAATCGCAGCAATACCTGTTCCGCTGGTTTTTCGAGCAGGAGGAAGCTCATCGCCTGTAGTGGTATCACTGACAGCCGTAGCATCGGCTTCCTCCGTCGTTGCTTCTTCCGTAGGCGTCACATCCTCGCTCTCTTGAGCCAGAAGAATGACCGCTAAGATTAAAAACAAAGCGATAGCAACTTGTATAGTGAGCTTCCTCGAACCAATTTTGATTATGGTCTTCATTATGACCTCCGTATAAAAATAACTGTTGTGAACACCAATTATTATCTTTGACAAATTATTTCAAATAGGTCGGGTGTCTCGCACAACATCACCTAAGCGCAGCGAGACACTCCGCCTCCTATGATAATATACATAAATAAACAACCGTAATTCCCTATAAATTTCCTTCGATAACCTTGTTGAATCCGTAAGAGGCGACCATCTCCTTTGATTCGCCGAATGTAGGCACACTTTGGCCCGGCACAGGTTCAGCAAGGTCAATACCCCTCCTATCAACAGTAATACGGCTTCGAGCCATCTCGACCTTTATTTTCATCCTGCCAAACCCCCAACGTGAGTATATCCAACTCTTAATAACGGCGATAACCTCGCTATCGAACGCGGGTTCGAGGGTATTGGATTCAATCGAGACGCTGACAACGGAGCTTTTTACATTATATGCTACGACGAGAGGTTGTTCGATGATGCCATATTTTTGCTGTAACTGGTTGAAGTCGAGATATCTTGTTGCATTATCCACTTTGAATATCGGTTCTGGAGGTGGCTGGTATTTGATAACAATGTTGCCGTATCCACCGCGGAATATCTGTTTTGGACCGTCGGGGATATCCACAAAGCTTTCGCCAGAAGTACCGGTGTCACAACTCGATATCAGAATCAGTCCAATTATGAAGCCGGCAACAAGTATTAACAAGCTTCCGAGTTTTATAGCGCGCATCTTTACCTCATCTCCCTGATGTCTGCTCTAAGTGTTGACAAGGAGCCATCCAACCAAGCAATTTTTGAGATACCAATATTATATAAAATCGCGTGGGTTTTAACTACCTCGCCATACGGGGTATTCCTATCGGCTCGAATTATCACTTTGACATCTTGTTGGTTAAAAGCCTCCTGGAACTTGGCTTTTAAATTACTCTCATTGTACCAAAGCCCCTTGTTCTCAGCCAGCGTCAACTCGCTTTCGAGGGCATAGGGACTATCCAACAGCCGCCTATTCTTATCGACATCTTTGTAGAATTCGGCGGACGCCGGAGTACCATCGAGAACCAAATAACCATATTGGCTTTTGAATGGTATTTTAATTACTTGTATGAGATGTGAGACCTCTGCACTACCCTGGCTGGGCGTTGGCAACGCCATATTACCTTCCACCTGCTTCGCCGATTCCACAGCCGGTAGAATACTAATAGTAACGAGGAAGAATATCATCAGTTGGAAGATAATATCTATCATACTAGTAAGCTCTGTAGTTTCGAGCGGTTCTTGCCTTCTCATATTACCCTCCCCTTTCCAGTTCTTTAAGTTTAGCGAACCGGAAATAGACCTGATTAATCCGGTAGAGTTCGTCGTCGTGGTAACATAGTTTCATTACGTCGAGTACATAACCATATGGTGTTTCCTCATAGGCTCGCATCTCGATTCTCGGTAAAGGCTCGTTGAAATCTCGCGCGAATTGAACCTTCTTCTCGAGTTTCTTGTATGCTTCGTTCCATGAATAAGGCCCTGCTCTATGTAGCGTGTCTTCCTTAGCATCCTTAACAGACTGTATTTCGTAATTGAGCAAATATACTACCAAATCTCCCCGCACCTCCTCTTCCTTATCCTCGGCCACATGGATTAGGATAGTTTCGGGACTTACCTCCAGTGCTTCTCCGAGACCGGTCATACCGGGCATCTGTGGGAGGTCTTCCTTCTCTTTACCTTCCGACTCAGCGTGTGCCTGCCGTTCGACTGTCCCGAGCGCTAGAGTAACCATGAAAAATATAAGCAACTGGAAGATTATGTCTATTAAAGACGTCCAATTAGCTGTTGGCCAGCCATCTGTTTGTCGCTTGGGCATAGTAAAACCTCCTTAATTAAGGTTATTCTCGTTAGGACTATGCCCTATTTAGAATCTCGATAACTATTTCTTCCCACTTGGAGAAGATGAAATCGGCCTTACCGCGATAGTAGTAATACATAAGCATAAAGGGAATACCAAACATAAGGCCTAAGATTGTTGTGATTAGAGCCTGTTGAATTCCGCCCGCTAATTTCTCGACCGTCTCTGCCATTGGTGCATCAGGATTCTCTTTCAACTGCTCCTGAATGCCCATGAATGCCTTTTGGATACCTTGCACCGTTCCGAAAAGCCCGAGCATCGGCTCTATCGAGCCCAATGCCCAAAAAGCGGATACTGTCCAGCTCTTCAGGTCGTCGATTTCTTTATAAGCTGTGTTTTCAGTTGCGCGGTCCATCTCCTGACTGGCCCACCAGTTGTTGCGATTGGCGCGCTGGTTTTCTAATGCCGCTAAAAGCACCCTTGGGAACGGATACTCGAGCGGTTTTTTATTCAGTTTAATCCCCGGCACACCATTTTTGCAGATGTCAATGGCCTGCTCTATTGCTGGCAATCCCTCTTCGACCCACAACCGTCTCTTAATTTCCTCGTGCTCCTGTTGGGTAGATTTAACGAAGTCCTCCGTGTTTTCCCAATAAGCGGGGTCCTGAACCATAGCTGCCATAGCACGTGACCAGTATTTGGCTACCTCACGGATAAAGACATTACCCTTCTCAGAGATGTGCGAGGTTTTGCCGTTGCGGTCGAAAGGCAGGGCAGAATAGAGAAAACCGGATTTGTTAGGGGGAAATACACTGGCCAAACGCAGTTTCCACCAAGTTAACGGCCAGACTATAAAGATACCTACGATACCGAAGAGAATAATGAAGTAAGTCTGCCAGCCACCGTATTCCAAATAAAATCCTACCCAATAGAAAAGATTTTTCTCCTGAGCCTTTCCGGCAGCCGCCTTTTCGTGTTTATATATTTTTCCACTGGCGAAATCGGAGCGGTAGTTTAGAGGGGGGTCAGCAATGTCCACACGACAGACGAAGAATTGCTGATATGGCAGATTACTGAGCACAAAGGACAGCTCCTGCGTTTCCTCTCTGGTTATGATATTATTGAAATTGGAATCCGAAGCAACCTCGATAACGAAAGTGTAGTCGATATCTTCGGTAGGAAGTGACGTCCAATCGCTGGCAAACTTATAACCCCTCCTATCAGTCGCCTTCTTAACAAACACTTCCCATTTCAGACTCAGGTCGAATCCTTCGGCGGTCTTTTGCTGCTCGGTTGCCTCTGCCACATGCACCCATATAGAGTCCAGCTCTCCCGGCGGCTCGCAAACCGCAGATTTTACAATACCACAGATTGCTATCGCACACACAATCACAACCACGAAAACAACATTTTGGGACTTCATTTACGCCTCCTTAGTACTTTTATGTTGTTTAGTATGTTTAATGTTTAATGTTTAATCGAGTCGAGGTAATTCTCCGTTTTTACCATCGCTTTTATCATAACGATTTTGCCCATTTTTTCATAATCTTTGCATTTTCACCGTCGCCCAATTCCTCATAACATATTGCGGCTTTATCCGCAGCCTGCCGAAGCATTTTCCCCTCCATATCCGGGTAAAAGATAAGGACATCCAGATAAAGCCCTAATGCCTTCCGGATTTCCGCTTGGTCACCGGAAGCCATGTTAAATATAATATCTGCTAATAGAATCGTAGCATCATCGGCGACCGAGTTATCCTTGTATTTCGGGAACATCGGATAGGACAGGCGATTGCCTTTTTCGTCCCAGAATCCAGTTCCGAAGCGGTTCACGATTACCTCGAGGTATTCTTTGGCCTTTTGCTTATCGCTATCGCGCAGGAGCATCGCACCGCGGTATAAGGCCAACACTCTGACCGGTTCGGTAACGTTCTGCTCGGCGATATTCTTATATCCGTCGAGTGCAAAATCGGTTTCACCCATTTCCTCCTGCACTCTGGCCAGGTCATATTGAAGTCGGAGGTCATACTGGGCAGAATCGCCGCCGGCAGTGATGACATCCTCGACCAATTTTTTCGCTTCTTTATCCATTCCTCTCGCCATACGGGTTTCGGCGTACATATAGTGCGTTCTCTGGCTGAAAATAGTCGCGGCGAGGCTGTCGGTTACGACTTTCGTCGGCCAATCGGAGCCGTATTTACCGTAATATGCCTCATGGAAGAAAGGAAATACATTCCCCAGAGCTGGGTCGTTGGTGAGCGGCGCATCTAGCGCCTCCGCGCGGAAGCGGCAATCGCCGTATATTAGATTCGCCTTCGCACCGACAAACCCGCGCTTGCCGAGGTGCGGCTCGATTGAAGAAAGCTGTGCACAAGGGTCTCCCTCGATGTCCTCGAGTTTCGACATCTCCT
>Ga0180432_10009933_pt1 | contig 11501 bp, 13 predicted proteins | sample SS_ome_10_FD_132414 | JGI IMG/M metagenome (GOLD analysis project Ga0180432, IMG submission 132414) | Hypersaline lake sediment archaeal communities from the Salton Sea, California, USA - SS_1_MS_2 metaG | ecosystem: Environmental > Aquatic > Non-marine Saline and Alkaline > Hypersaline >... | reverse complement strand
TCCTGCCCTACGGGGCCTTCCCGGAGGGAGAACCTATGCTTTTCGCAGCACCCCATACACCCCGGATCGCTCCGAAGCTCTTCGGGTCGCACGGCCAGAGGCCGTGGGTTTAGCTCTTGCTAATACATCCACATCAAGCCGAGCTGCAGTAGTTGTGGGAATCCGGCGACAGGGACGAGCCTGAGTCCCATTGTCATCGCCCCTTTAACGTGCATGGGCGACGTTCTCGCCTAATCGCCGGTCAAACCGGAGTCCCTGCAGTAGAAGTGAATTTGAGCACGTTTTCAGCTATAAACACATGGTGTGGAGCCACTTAGGGATCGCAAGAGAATAACCTAACCCGCTTTATTCATGATGCCGCCTGATGGACGACTTGGCAGGGGCGAAGCGGCAGTGCGAGTCGTTTCGGGTGCGGCGCAGCGGCTATTGACTCGGGCTGGGTGCGATTGGATGGGCTGGGAAGGTCGACTGGGGCGATTGTAGCGCCTTGGGGGCGCCGTCGGCGCGGAGCTCGGCTGTCGTTGGCTTGTAAAGGAGCGTCTTGAATGGGACCTCGGGTCTGTCAGCTATATCGGCGGTGACGAAAGCCCGCGGACAAACGCCGTCACCCGTGCCAAGACCTCACGCAACGGGAACGCGCTGCTCAAATGCACCCAGATCCGCCGAACCGTCTGCCGCACCCGCGCCCCGATCTTGATCAGTCGCGAGCGAATCGTCTCCGTCGTGGCCGATGCCAACTCCGTTCCCACCAGCGCCCCCCGGAACACCCGCATCAGATTGTAGGCCAGCGCCGTGACCGCCAGCCGAAATGCGTTCGCCACAAACCGCCGACAACTCAGGCGATCCATTTTCAGCCCGTTCTTCGCCTCGTCGATGAACGTCTCGGCCGTCCCGCGGTCGCTGTAAAAGGGATACAGGTGAGCCGGCAGGCCTTTCAGGTTCGTCACCACGAACCGCCGATTGGTCCCTTCGGTATTGGCTTCGACCTTATACAGTACGCGCCGCTCGTGCGGCCACGTGCCGGCCTGGTGAAGAAAGCCGCCCACGTGCCGCTGCGACGCGCCCGTCCGCTCGTGACGGTCCTTCACCCACGTCAAGGCCCATTCGGTCCGGTCTTTCAGGGGTCGCGTGGCCCGCAGGCCGAAGAGGTACCCCAAGGCGTGCCCTTCGCAGAAGTCATACATCTGAGGACAGCCGAACGCCGCGTCGCCGCGAAGGATGATCTCCGCGTCCGGCCACGTCTTCCGCAACGCCGTGATGATGGGCTTGAGCAATTGCACCGCCCGGCCGGCCGGCGAGGCGTTGCCGGACTGGAGCCGAACGCCCAGAAGCATTCCGCTCTCTCGTTCGTACACCAGGAGGGGAAGGTACATGTACTGACCGTAGAAGCCGTTGAACAGCGCCAGTTGCTGATGGCCGTGACAGGGGTCATCCGTGGGGTCGATGTCGAGGACGATGCGTTGGCGCTCTTGGCCGCTGTGGACTTGGATGAATTGTCGGCACAGAAGGCGATTCAGTTCGGCGACTTCCCGGGCCGTGGCGGCGTTCTCGAGGCGGCTGAAGGTGGGTTGGCTGGCCAGGTCCTCGTCCAGGGGCTTGTCGGCCGCGGCCTTGAGGATGGGGTCGGTCTTGAGGCGATTGTGATCGTTGCCGTCCTCGTAGCCGGCGACCAGGGCGAAGAAGCGCTGGCGAAGGAGTTGGAGCTGCGTGTGCGTCACCTTGACCTGCTGGCGTGGGTCGTTGAGGCACGCGGCGATTTGCGCGGTCCATCCGAGGCGTCGGTCCAGTTCGATCAAGGGCAGCAGGCCGGCGTCAGAACTGATCTGCCCGCCGCAGAAATCGGCGACGACGTCTTGACGGGGGTGGAAGTCGAAGGTGAGCTTCTCGGCACACTGTGTCATGCAAAGGCCTCCTTGCCTTGCTGGCTGCGCGTTTTCGAATACCCGCATTCTACAAGGTTTTGGCGGCCTTTGCTATGCGCAGGTGCTCAGGAATCGTGAATAATGTGGGCTAAGCAATTACGCTCGTTTTTGAGGACAGATGGTGTAGTTCCATTCCCCATGGAAAGCGTCCCGTTTGACGTGGATAGAAGCCATCTGCTCGTCGCTAACCTTGACCTTGTGAGGATAGTGTTTCTTGTCAAGAATGCACCTCACTTTGAGGCCCGTAGTTGTACTTGTGTTGGCTATCAGGTTCACAATCGTCGCGTGTGTCAGCAGCGGCGTCCCACACCAATTCTGACTGATATATGAGAACAGCCGATGCTCGATCTTGTTCCATTTGCTCGTACCCGGAGGCAGATGACTGACAGAGATCCTCAAACCCGTCTCGTTGGCCAACTGCTGCAATTCCCATTTCCACAGGCGAACACGGGAGCCGTTACTCCCGCCACTGTCAGCGATGATCAGAAGCGAGTCGGCGTCGGGGTACAGCGTCCGTCCCATCTGGCGCCACCAACGCCGAATCGTGGCCACGGCGAACGCCGTGGTCTCGTGGCTCACGCCTACGCTCACCCAGCCCATATTTCGCTTCAGGTCATAGACGCCATACGGGATGGCCTTGCCCAGTTCCTTGATCTGGAAGTCGTGAACGCGGACCTCCTCCGGCTGGCCCTTCGGGTGCCATTCCTGCCCGGAATTCTTGAAATCTCCGACCAATTCCTTCTTCTTGCAGTCCACCGAAATGACCGGCTGACTGCGGGCCATCCTATGCCGGGCCTTACGGCCGATGCGCTCAAACTGTTCGTTGCGGTCCGGCTCGTTCTTGCCCTCACGCACCTTGCGGTTGCCCTGCAAACTGTATCCCATCTCGTACAGAAGATCCCTTACAAGCATATGGCTGACTTGGTGTCCCATGCGTTTGAGTTCCGTCGCCAGTTTGCGGAGGCTCTTGCACGTCCATCGCAGCGGCGATTCGGGGTCTCCTCGGGTCATGGGGTCAATCAGCGCGTCGAGGTCTCGCATCAACGTTGGGTCGATGACCGACGTGGGTTTGCGGCCGCCGCCGGGCCGCCGAATGCGTTCGGGGGCCAAGGTCTCCGGCGATTCCAATTCCTTGATGCCTCTCATGATGGTGTTGCGACTGATGCCCGTTGCCCGCGAGACCGCAGAGATGCCGCCACGCCCAAGAGCTTGCGCTTCGGTGGCCGCCCACAAACGCCTGCTGCGTTCTGTCATCACGGGGCTGAGCTTCATATACTTCTCTCGAACTTGTCGTTCATCTGCCATGCTCCGGGTATCGGCAGAAGACGGTGTTTTGCTTCAGTTATTGTTTTACGGGCCCTTAGTCTGGCGGGTGGCTCTTTCTGGACATCTTTGATCTCGTTGAACCCATCCGTGTAACTGCCGGCAACTATCCGCACAGCTTCCAGGTGACTCAAGACGCCTCGCCCGTCTACCGGGCCAGTTGCATCGACACCACCACCCATCCTAAGGAACACGCCATGCACTATCGATCCATGCACAATCCCCAGTATGCCCGGAACGTGTGGAATACCTTCCGGGACTCCCGGCCGGTCGGCCGTCATGCACTCTTGTGCAGGGCCGCCGAGACCACCACAGACACTGACGAAGGTGCCGGGCCACCCGGCGATGAGCTGATGGATGAGGATGTTTGTTCGTCTCGCGGCCAACAGGCAAGAACACCACCGGAAGACCGCCATGAGAACCAAGGAGCACCGACCATGACCAAGCTGAATGCCGGCGTGTCGCGCAAAGTCGGCCAGCCGAACTACGGCAGCCGAGGCGCGACCGTAAACGTCGAACTGGAACTCGAGAGTTCGGCCGTGCAGGACGCCGAGTTGTTGCACGATCGCATCCGCAAGCTCTTTGCGATCGCCCGCCAGGCCGTGGCCGAGGAACTGGGGCTTTCGACGCAGACGCCAACCCCCCAACCGGGCCAGCCCACCGGAGCCAATGGCAACGGCAACGCAGGCCGCCCCCGCCCGGCCAGTGAGGCCCAGATCCGTGCCATCAACGCCATCTGCGGCCGTCTGGGCCTCGATCCAGCCGCGGAGGCCCACCGTCATTTTGGACGAAGCATCCAGGATCTGACGCTGGCTGAGGCATCGTCTTTGATCGATCTGCTGAAGCAGTTGCAGAACGGTCAGCCCGGCCGCTAGCACCTGAAGGAGCTACCATGAAGAGGCCACCACTCCAGAACCGATACCGTGAGCCATCAGATGCTGTCAAGTTGCCTCGGATCGACGAGTTTCTGCAGCGGGGCTTCGTCGTGCTGACGCTGAATCGGCATGATCCGAGCACGGAGATGCCGTTTGAAGCCTGGGCCTATCACGGGCCTTTGGACTTCGAAGTTGCCACACCGCGCGTCTTCGGCCTCGGCACAAGCGGGATTGATGCCCTGTTCGGCCTCGATAGGCTGCTCGCCAATCGTGGGGAACTCGGTCCAGTGCCCGACTTGGTCAACAGAAGTGCCTTTCTCGTCGACGACCGGGAACTCGCAACAGTCCTGGCCGCACTTCGCTTCCACCAGGGCGAGAACCTGCAGGCCACCGGCGAGATACCGGACCGAGCCATCCGGGATGTCGCCACGGACAGCGGGCGCTTCGAGGCGCTGGACTGCAAGGAGGTAACCCGGTTGTGCGAGCGGCTCAACCTCGGCACCGAGGGATCCTACCTGCGACAGTGGCGATGTCCGGACTGTCAGCGTTTTGCTAACTGCTCCTACGATGACCTCGCCGAGGCGGGGGCGCCGTACTGCTCGGACTGTGATGTTGAGATGCAGATGATTTGACACGGGAGGCCAACTCACGAGGCAAGACGCATCACCTTGCTGGCATGTACTGATGCCATGCCAGACAACCAGAACACGTGCCTTAGCCATTCCACGACCCGTCTGCGATTCCATTAACCCCTGGATATGGAGAACCGCTATGACACTTGTACCCGCATCGTCCCTTTCGCGTGCCGAGCTGCATATGCTCGGTGTGAACGTGGTATCCGCCGTCCGTGAGGACCGGCGGCATGACTTGGCCGCCGTCAACCGGTCGCTTGACATCCATGGTGAAGCCGTGGATGAACTGCATACCACCCCGGAGATCACGGTAGCCGGCGACCGGCAGGCCGTTGCGTAGACCTGACCTCAACTGGCATTGCTTTGTATCCGTCGAACGTAGGCGACCGCGTTGGTCGCCGTTTCCATGCGCACTGGACCCCTGAAACGAAAGGAAAATTGTCATGAAGATTATCTGGATAAATAACGACGGAGGCGGCTTCGCCGACTACGTCGAGGCCGAAGACGGCACGACCGTCGAGCGGTTCTTCAGCGAGAAGATGCACGGCTGCAAACCGGAAGATCACCTCATCCGCGTCAACAGGCAGCCCGTCGCCCGCAACCACATCCTGCAGGACGGCGACCGCATCACGTGCACACCCGTGAAAATCCAGGGGGCGGCGTAGCCCGCGTTTCCAGAGGATCGGCATAGAGTGGCGCCCGTCTTCCATGGTGGGTGCCTCTCTGTCGCTTATCGGAAAGGGCAAACCATGAGCCTCTCACGACGAGAGCTTGCCCGCGTGGCAAGTGACATTCGCGGCCATCTGCTGGAACTGGCACGGAGGCGATACCGGGAGGTCCAGCAGAAGCTGGACCACTTGACCGACCAGGCCCAGCGACTGGCTGCCATCCGCCGTGGCTTGTCGACCTGTGACGCACGCCGCTGGCACGCCGCGGAAGAGAAGCTGACACGGCAGATCGAACAGGTGTCGCGCGATATCCCGTACTACCTGGGGGCCGTCGAACGTGCACTACAGGCCTGCAGACTCAACGTGCCGTCGGTGGCCGAGATCTACCAGGATCTCCTTCAGGCCGATGCCGAGTTCGACGGGCTGCGATACGACCGGAAGACTCACACGCTTGCCGTGTCAACCGAACCGATCGGACTCGATGGGGTCTTCCTCGGCGATTTCGCCATCCAGTTGCACATACCGGCCCTGGCCCAGATGCGACCCGGCGGCGTCTACCAGGTGGTCGCGCTGAACGCCCAGCCGGCCTCGAGCAATCCGAGCGTCACGCATCCGCACGTCCAGGACGGACAGTTGTGTCCGGGCGATGCGGGCACGGCCATCAACTCGGCCCTGGCCGGCGGCAGGATCTGCGACTTCTTCATGCTCATCCGGTCCGTCCTGACCACGTACAACAACAGCTCGCCGTACGTCTCCCTGGACAACTGGTACGGCATCGCGTGTTACGGTTGCGGCTACACAACCCATCCTGATGGGGCAAGTCCGTGTTACTCGTGCGACAACACGTTCTGTAACGAATGCTCGTCCTATTGCCGGTCCTGCGATGACACGACGTGTTCCGAGTGCCTGCAGAACTGCAAGGCGTGCGAGGAGACCGTGTGCCCCTCATGCCTGACCGAGTGCCCCGAGTGCGGCAACCCGATCTGCAAGAGCTGCCTGGACAACCTGAGATGCCCCTGTCACGAAGAGGAAGAAGATCATGAAGGCGAACAAGACGACCCCCCCGCCGAAGCCGGCACGGCCGCAGACGCCGCGGTGTGACGCGGATGACAGTCGAGGGCCGGACAAGCGAGAGAACCCCGTGCTGCGGTTCAGTCCGTATGCCTGGGCGAAGCTCCTGTTCTTCAGGGACCGCGGTCCCACGGAAATCGGCGGGTTCGGCATCACCCCGACCGATGACTTGCTCCACGTGGAGGATTTCGTGACGGTCAAACAGATTGGCACGGTGGCCGGTGTGGTCTTCGAGGACGAAGCTGTGGGACAGTTCCTGGACGATCACATCGATGCGGGGCGCCAGCCCGGCCAGGTGCTCAGAGTCTGGTGCCATACGCACCCGGGGAGTTCACCCGAGCCGAGCTGCGTCGATGAAGAGACGTTCGCCCGGGTCTTCGCGGGGTGTGACCATGCGGTGATGGTCATCCTGGCCAAAGGGGGCAGGAGTTACGCCCGCCTGCGATTCAATGTCGGCCCCGGTGGGCGACTGTTGATCCCTGTGGAGGTCGACTACAGCCGACGGTTTGGCCCAAGCGACTTTGACGCTTGGGAGGCCGAGTACAGAGTCAACATCAAGGCCCGGCCGGTGCACTTCTGGCCGGACCGCGACCTCGGCTGGTACGATCAATACGGGATCGGCGCGGACGGTGACAGCGAGCCAGACGACATCCCCGGCGCGGAGCTCTGCGTGGATGACGAACTGCTGGCAGAACTGGCCGAGATGGACCCCGATGAGCAGGAGCACATCCTTGAGCAGTTCGGCCTCTCGGCCGACGAGCTGCACGGGGAACTGGAGGTGCGCCTATGACCGACCAGGATCTCACGGGCCGATACACGCGGCAGCGCGACATCATCCCGGCCGACCGTCTGATCGACCTGACGGTGACCGTGGTTGGGGTGGGCGCAGTGGGTCGGCAGGTCGCTCTGCAACTGGCGGCGATCGGCGTGCCGCGGCTGCAACTGGTCGACTTCGACCGTGTCGAGGTCGAGAACCTGGCGCCGCAGGGCTTCTCGGAGTCGAACCTGGGCCAGTTGAAGGTCCAGGCCACAGCGGACCTGGCCAGGCAGATCAACAGCGATCTGGACGTTCACTTGGTCCCCGAGCGATTCCGCAGGAGCCTGGAGGTGGGCGATGCGGTTTTCAACTGCGTCGATTCGGTCGAGACCCGCCGGCATATCTGGCACGCCGTTCGGGACCGCGTGCGGTTCTACGCCGACACCCGGATGAGCGTGGAGGTCGTGCGGGTTCTTGTCGCGGCCGACGCAGCCGGCAGGCAGCATTATCCAGGCACGCTGTTCGCCGCAGATGAGGCACACCGCGGCGCCTGCACGGCGAAGTCGACGATCTACACGTCGAACATCGCCGCCGGACTGGCCCTCGCTCAGTTTGCGAAGTGGTTGCGCGGCCTTCCCGTGGACGCCGACGTGACGCTGAACGTCCTGACCTGTGAGTTGACCTACGGCGGGCTCTTCGCCGACAGCGTCGGGGGCCAGGACAATGGCTGAGAATCCAGCGATCGTCGTTGTGGTCCGCAGTGGCGTGTCAGGATGTACGGTTCCCCCAGGGCTGTAGCACAATCGTGGCCGTGCATGACTACAACGTGGTGAACGGCGGGGCTGACCGGGCCGACCTCCATCGTGATGACGAGGGCCACGTGTTCTGCAAGGCCCATTGGAATCCACTTGAGACCAAGGCATCCGACCGTCTGACCGATGTGGCCGCGATAGACGTACTCTCAGCGACCGAGGTCCGGGACATCCTGGCCCAGATCTATCGCTGGATGTACTGGGATTCAAAGACAGGGCGATGGGACCAGGACAGGGACATCTCGGGAGCGGACACGGTGCAACTCCTGTGTGAGTTGTTGCCGTATCAGCCTTGACCCTCAGCCCAACGCCCCCCGCCCGGGACGCCCCCCACCTGTACCCGGACCGGTGACCCGGTCCTGTTCGCAGGGCCCACACGACCCGAGTGGGGCCTCTGTGCGGCCGCGCCAAGATCAGACGGCCACGTTTCGTTGTGTCCCCCGGCAGAGGCATTCGCCCGCAACAACCGAAAGGACAAGCACATGCACAATGGCCGATTCCCTGCTGTGATTCTGACCTTGCTCTTCGTCATCATCCTTGCCCGATTGGCCAGTTGCTAAAGCGACAGGCCTGGGCTTCACTCAGGAGCCAATTGATGCACAACATCCATCGTCTACCGGGGGCAAAGGTCTTCGCTGGGCTCTTGTGGACCGTCTTGGTCATGGGGCTGCTGGCCTGGCTGGCGATGCACGTCCTGGGCCTTACCGGTCTTGGACCACAGACAGCGGTTGACAAACACGTTTCGCTATCGGTTCTGCGCAGCCAGGCATTGTCGTTCTTGGTGACGCGCCGTACGACAACTCAGATTGTTGTCGAGCACACGGAATCGAACTGGTTGGGCCGGTGGCGCGGAGTCCTGTGGGTTGTGGTGACGATCCACCACGGCATAGACCTCGAGAAGATCCGGGGACGAGACATCCGACGTGAGGATGGTGTGACCTTCGTGAAGCTCCCAGGACCCGAGGTCCTCGATTTCTCGATCGAGCCGGGCACGATCGGCTTCATGTCGAAATCCACGGCCGTGCCGAAGATCGCAGACCTTCTGCACAACGGGCACCGCCGCGTGCTCGAAGCACGGGTCAGGCAGGCCGCACGGGAGTTTGTTCGACAGCGTGATGTGCTGCCGACCAGGGATGAACTTGTCGAGCAACTGAACGAGGCCGTGGCGATCCTGGCAAGCGATGGCAGCGTGCGACTGCGTTTTGAGTGACATCCGCTGAGAACGTCACACCATCAAGACAGGCCTGCCGGGGGCGTTGACCAGGACGAATCTGGGGCGACGCGTTCGGCCTCGGCGAGCACCGGTATCCCGGCGGGGCATTTCTCCTGCAAGAAGAAAAGCAAGGACATGTGACCTCTTCAGATACTCGGTGCCCTCCATGAGCCCAAGCCAGGGGATCGAAGGGAGCGTGCCCAGCGTGTTCGTAGACACATCCGGCGATCCTCCGGCGGATCACAATCCGCGTGAAGCCTCACCGGCGCAGTCGGCGCCGGTCATGGTGAGAAACGATGATTGGGAAACCCGTTGAACCAGCCGAAGCCCAGACGATGGAAACGGCAAGGTGAGTAACGCCCGCCCGGGATGGCCCTGCGGGGCAGGTCGAGTGCGTCAAGGATGACCAGAGCCCCGGTGACCGCCTATATCCCGGGCGGGTGGTTTGATTCATTAGGAAAGGAAAACGATACGATGAAGCTGATCCAGGTATTCAGGGCCCTCGGCCAGTTCAGGCCCCTGAGCCGACACGGTCGCGTCGAGCGCGTCCGTGAACACTTCAGGCGCTCATCGCGAGGATCACCGATCCGCGTGCGTCGGTACCGGCGAAGCCGGCGCAGGTAGGTTATGCTCAGAGCTGTCAACAGGGTACCGCGCCAAACGCCGGGCGGGCCTGGACAAAAGGATACGCCGAGAATTCGTGTGCGTGCGGGGGTACTACGGTTGCTCGGCCCGATCCCACTCTCCGGGGAACGGTGTGGTCAGGCACCGGGCGACACACGCGGGCGGCGCCGAACAGGCGCCGCCCGCTGCCCATTTTCTTAGCTATGCGGCAAACCGCAGCGATAACCTGCCGTTGCCCTGTGGGCCGTTGTCAGGCCGAGTCCTTCGTGGGCGACTTACCCGGTGTCTGAGAATACTTGGCCTGCAGTTTGCTCATCAGGGCCAGGAAGATCTTCTGCTGCGAGACAGCTTGGCTTCGGTAGAGTTTCTCTTCATTGGGCAGCGGGCCAAAGTCCTGGCTCCACGGTGTGGCCCGGCTTAGCAGAATCCTCGCCTGGCAGTAGGCATCGATCGCCGCATCAAGGATGAGAAGATCGCCGCTCCGCTCAATCTGCATGTCTGCGGCCAGATGCAACCTCAGGATGCGCCCGAGGCGGTGGATAGGGAAGAAATCCTGTACGCTTCTGGATCCCACGGCGTAGGCCCCTTCACGCAGGGCCCGCGTGGCAAATGCGGCGAACGCTGTCGGGGCGAGCGACTGGATCTCGGAAGCCCCCTGGGAGAACTGTTCATCGGACAGTTCTCCGTCACGGATCATCTTGGCAAGCAGTTCGTTGATCAGTCTGGCGCGTCCGGCCTTTCCAAGCCTTCTGCTCCTCGAACGAAGCGACTTCATGGCCTGAGCGACATGGAGACTGACCGGTGGCTGTGGCGGCGAGGCCGCCACCGGCTGACCGCCGGGAGACGTCACGTCCCTGTCGGGCTTCCACGGCTCATCCCAGGCCTCGGAGGGCTCATCCTCGATCCCCGCGTCGCCCTCCTCGCCCTGCTGATTGTTGTCGTTGGGCGTCGTCTGCGATTTGTCCGGGTACGACAACTCGTGGCAGATCCGGCACGCAAAGTACTCCTCGTCCACGGGCAGATAGAGAACGCCTGCTCGCCGTAGACACGGTTCCCCGTCTACCTGCGCAGGACATTGGAACCACCATTTCCCTCCGTTGGCAGGAGCTGCTTTGATCACGCGGACCGGTTCCTCAACATCGCGAGGTTCTTTGCCCACCGTAACAGCGTATTGCAGAGACACGGTGATCTCGCGCGCGGTGCGCGACGTTACGTGAGCGCGGACACGGACCTTCGGCAGGTCTTGCTTCTCGTCGGGAGGTTGCCACCAGAACAAGACCTCATCGGCCTCGCCCGGGATGATCCCGGACTCGTGCAGGTCTTTGACGGTCAACCTGAAACACTCCATGACCGAGGTCTTCCGACCGGATCCCAGCCAGTTACCACTTCCTTGGCCACCCATCGTCAATCTCCCTAGGCTACTCACGCCGTGTGTTGCGTGGCCTCTGTCGAATCCGGCGTCGTCACTTTGCGTGCTTGCGTCCCACCGTCCGGCGCGAGCGTGATTCTCTTCTTCTTGGCGGCTGGCTGGACTACTCGAGACCTCCGACGGCTCCGTACGCGCATCCGATCTATCGTCCGCTGAAAACCCGTTTTGAAGCTCT
>Ga0180432_10009932_pt1 | contig 11505 bp, 3 predicted proteins | sample SS_ome_10_FD_132414 | JGI IMG/M metagenome (GOLD analysis project Ga0180432, IMG submission 132414) | Hypersaline lake sediment archaeal communities from the Salton Sea, California, USA - SS_1_MS_2 metaG | ecosystem: Environmental > Aquatic > Non-marine Saline and Alkaline > Hypersaline >... | reverse complement strand
TCCCACCGCCGGCTCATCAAACACATCCGTGAGTATCTTCTCCATCATCACGGCCACCGAATCCCAGTCGCACCAGATGAGGGGCCAGCCGAAATAGGCCGTACTCCCCACGCCCGAATTCCCCGAGTTATCGACGATCAGCGCGCAGTTCTGGCCCTTCTGGACGGCATCGGGGTCCAGGCCTTCCGGAATGAAGTAGTCGAAATCGTAGATCGGGATCGCGTTCACGTTGGGATTGATGCCGTCCGGGTTGAACGCTTCCACGGCCCACAGGAAGAGAGTATCCGTTCCGGAGATGTGCGGCCAGGGTCGGCTGATGGGAAGGTTGGGATAGGTATCCGGAAACCGCGAGGCCGCGCCGCGGAATGAGTCTTGATGAACCACGAACAGGGTACTCAGCCCCAGAGCCCAATAGCTGATGGGAACGGGAGGTCCCCATGTGCAGAATCTCTCGTCGTATTGGAACGGGTAGTTCGCCGCTCCCCGACAGTCTTTGTCCAGAGCCTTGGCGGGGTTCACGCCGAAGACGATCAGATTTCCCCCTACTTTGACATAGGGATCGAGGTACCTGGTGCCTCCGTGAAACATCTCGTACAGTTCGCTTTGCTCATCGTCATAGTCGTCCGTGTACCAGATCACGGTCCGGTGGCGCCCGACCAGGGAAACGGGCGGCGGTTTTCGGATCTGGTCCAAGCAATCCCACTCCGCGACGCTGTACCCTTTCAGGATTCGGCGGAAAAACTCGGCCTCCACGGCGTCCGCGTCGTGCGCCGCCCAATCACCTACAGAATTGGGGTGGCCCGAAAACTTGGAATCATCGACGAGAAGAATCGGGTAGGTCTCGCCGACCGCGGGGCCGGGCTCCACGTGAAACCGGAAGCAGCAGACGGAAACGCCACCGATCGTATCTATGGCCTGAACGTATAGCGAGTGGTTTCCCACCGTCGGCAGGAAGACCTCGCCCTCGGTGGGATACCTTGTGCTCTCCGCGTACCACTGGGGCCACTGGGTGGTGTCGTCGAAGGCGTACCGATACCCCGCAATCCGGCTGCCGTATCTGGATGCGTCCGCTTCCCAACGGAAGGAGACCTCCACCCCCAAGAACACCTCTCCGACCTTGGCCTCGCTGAGCGGGCCGCCGTCCGCGCGGTTGTTGCGATCGCCCAGGATTCCCCCCCAGATGGTGATTTTGGGCGTTTCATCCCGGATGGGGTCGAAGCAACACCAGTTCCGCCCGTGCTCCAGGACGCGTTCCATGGCGCCCGCGTGGTCTTTGGCGACAACGGCGAACGTGTTGTAGCGTCCCGTACTCAGGTACAGGCGCTCGATATCGTCGTACAGAACGTAGGTGCAATCGGCCGGCACCCGGGCCCAGCTGGAGTCGACCATACTCGTGAGAGGCCCCGGGTTCATTCTGTAGTAGAAAGAATCGACGACGCCCCCGTCGGGATCGTTGCCGACCCATTCGATGAAGACGTCCCGGCCGGTCGGGCTGCAATAATTGCGGTCACACGGTCCTCGGATGATGGTGGTGATGGGCGCGGTGGTTTCAGCCGTGAACGTGCGATGTGCGGGTGTGGGATCGTGCGTTCCCCGATCGTCCATGGCCTTGATCCAGAAGGTGTGCGGTTCGAGGTACTGCGTATCGGTGTGGTCACAGGCGACACAGCCGTCCGCACTGAGGACGAAGGTGGATCCTCCGGATGTGGTGTGTGTCCAGGTGGAGGTGTCGTCCCAGGCGTAGAAATAGCAAAGGATCTCCCCATCATCGTCGATTCCGTACCAGTTGATCTCGACCCGGTAGGACGCCAACGTGCCCGCCGGCGGAGCGTTGGAGACGATGGTCTCCGGCGGCTGGTTGGCGATCTCAGATCCGAGTTTCTCTTCAGAACAGCCCGAAAGAGCGAAAAGAACGAGGATCATCGCGAGGAGAACCTCACCCGACGGAGAGAATCGTTCCTCGGTGGAGCGGGAGAGAACCCTGCGAAAGAGACCGGATCTCCATCTGTCCGTGCGACGCCGTTTGCCGATTGACAACGATGTCCTTTTTGTCTGGCCGCATTCTTTCACTGTCGACCGCAACACCCTTCCAGGGGAACAACGAGCAGCACCTGCCGGCAAGATCCTGTCTCAATTGTACCAACAGGTGCGGAGGTGTCAATGGGCAGTATGCGGATGAGTGGGGCAAGGCGGCATGGCGACTGCGGGGGCAACGGGACGGCGAGCGTTCGGGTTAACTGCAGATCCCAGCTACGGATTGCACAGATTTCAAAGAGAAAGGCCGACTTTGCGGTCGGCAAACTATAGCCGTGTCACTTGTCACCGGGGCATGATGTTCATCGTCCCGCCGACGGCTCATTAGACACACATAATGTTCATCGTCCCGCCGACGGCTCATTAGACACACATAATGTTCATCGTCCCGCCGACGGCTCATTAGACACACATGATGTTCATCGTCCCGCCGACGGCTCATCACACACATCTCTGAGTATCTTCCCCATCAACACCGCCACCGAATCCCAATCGCACCAGATGAGGGACCAGCCGAAGTACGCGGTACTACCTCGTCCGGGATCGGCGGAGTTGTCCACAACGAGGGCGCAGTACATCGGGCTCGCGATTTCCTCGGGATTCTCGTTGGGTTCGATGCGGTAGTCGTACTCATAGATGGGAATCGCGTTTATGTCCGTGCGGTAGTCGTCCTCCCCGAAGACTTCGACACCGTAGAGGTAGTCCCGGCCCGGGAACGGCCACGCCCCACCCAGGGGGAGCGATGGATACATGCCAGGGTCCACCGAGATCGCACCCATGAACCTGTCGTCCCCGATGATGCCGAGCTCCTTCAAACCGAAGGCGCTGTAGCTGATCGGATCAATCTGATCCGGTCCGCAATAGACCGGGTCGTACCGGAACGTGTAGCCGAAATTGAACCGGCAGTCGCCGTCCAGGGAGAGAGCGGGCAGGTATCCGGCGAGAATCAGGTTGCCGCCGGCCCTCACGTAGGAATCGAGATACCGGGTTCCCCACTGCATCAGCTCCCGGAGCGCGCTCCGGGACTCGTCATAGTCATCCACGTACCAGAGCACCGTCCGATGTCGGCCGACAAGCGAAATCGGGGGCGGTTCCCGCCCCTGCTCGAGGCAGTCCCATTCCGCATAGTCATACCCCTGGAGAATGCGCTCGAAGAATTCTCCTTCGACCTGGTCCGCCTGTCCCGGGCGCCAGTCGCCGTACACCGCGGGTATCCCCGAGAACTCCGAGTCGTCGACCACGAGCAGCGACTGAACGTCACCCGGCCCGGGTTCCACGTAATACTTGAAGCAGCAGGACGACGCCGTGCCCAAGTCGTCCAGGGCCTCGACACAGAAAGCATGGTTTCCGGCCGTCGGCAGGAAGGTCCCGCCGTCTTCCGGGTACCGCGTGAAGTCGGCGGGTCCTTCGACCCAATGCAACGAATCGTCCAGAGAGTAGCGAAATCCGATGATCTCGCCGCCGTAGGACGATGCGTCCGCCTTCCATCGGAAAGACAAGGGGACGCCCTGGAAAATCTCGCCGACGCACGAGGTCCACCACGGCCACCAGCTTACTTGGTTGTCACGCGTTCCCAGAATCCCTCCGTAGATGGTGACTTGCGCCGGCTGTCCCCTAACGACATCGAAACAGCAGAAGTTCTGCCCGTGCACCAGTACGCGCTCCCTCGCCCCGGAGTTGTCCTGGGCGACCACCGCGAAGTTGTTGAATATTCCGGTCACCAGATACGTGGCCTGCACGTCGGCGAAGCGGACATACGTGCAATCCGCGCCGACACGCGCCCACGTCGTATCCACAGACGAATGGGTTCCCTCGGTCACGTTGGCCTTATAGAAGAACGAATCGACGTCTCCGCCGTCGGGATCGTATGCCGTCCATTCGAACATCATGTTCGAGCGGACGGAGCCGCAATAGCCCCGCTCGCACGGACCTCTCGTAATCGTCGTGATGGGGGTCACCGAGACGCCGACAAAGGATCGGTAGGCCGGAGTCGGGTCGTGGGTACCGCCGTCATCCACGGCTTTCACCCAGAAGGTGTGGGTATCGGAACATGGCGTGTCCGACGACTCGCTGCTGTCGCAAAGGGTTGCGCTCAGGACGAATGTCGATCCGCTGGAGACGATGTAATGCCACGTCGTGGTATCCTCCCACGAGAAGTAGAATCCGACGACCTCTCCGTCGGGGTCCGTCCCGAACCACTCGATCTCCACAATCGCCGGGCCCGCGCCTCCCTGCGGCGGAGCGTTGGAGACCTGAGTATCCGGAGGCTGGTTGGGTTTTTCCGTGCCGGGGCCTTTCTCCGAACAGCTCGGGAGAGCGAGCAGAAGGGCAAACGCCAAAGAGGCACCGAAAGCGCGCATCAGGGGTCACCTCCCACATCTCAGGACGACGGGGTACTTCTATAAATGAACATACCGCCGAAATGGGAGAATGTCAATGGGGGTACACAAGGGTTCGTCCTGCTGATCCCAAATCGGGGGCCGACCGGCTACTTGAAGCGATACAGCGTGAGGCCCTCTTCCGTATGCAGGGCCTCCAGATGCCCGGTAATGAACTGATCGAGGAAGCCGTCGTATCCCGGACCGTACATCGGGGCGAAGACCCGGCCGAGGACGTGGTTGTAGATCACGTGGGTCACGCCCTTCGCTCGGAGGTCGGCGGCAAATGCTGCGGGGGTTCCCGCCGTCGCCGTCCACTGAGCGATCTGAGACGCCTCGAAAGAACTGTCCGCGAGGTACGGCCGCTCGAGATAGTACCCCTCGTTCTCCCAGATCATCAGAATGCGGGCTTCGGGAGAAAGGGTCTCATTCGCGTGGCGAATGATCGGGTAGGAGTGGACGGAATTCGACAGGTATTCCTCTCTGGAGACGTCCCCCGTCACGACGGGAAGCTTGGCCCCCGCGTTTCGGGCCAGCATCGGAACTTGGAAGACGGCCAGGAAGGCGAGCACGCACGCCACGCCCAAGCCTCGCACGTAATTCTTCTTCGAACCCAGGGCGTCGCGATCGAACGACCACAGGATCCCCGCCGTCGCGGTGCTCGTGAGCGGCAGGAGAGGAATCAGGAAACGAATCTGCTGTGAGGTGGCCGCCCAGCACACGAAGGGAATCACGCAGAGCCCGAGCATTTTCAGCCAGGGCGCCCGGTTTCTCATCAGGGCCGCCAGCGGAATAAACGCCAGCGGAAGCGGAGAAATCACCCCGTCGAAGTGCCGGTAGTTTCTGCCCATCTGGCCCTCGACGGCGGCGTTCCAGGGGAGCAGAAGATAGTCGCCCAGGCCGCGGCCCATCCCGATGGACCGTTGCCAGCGGACCAGCTGGTCCCCCAGCACCTTGCTCCACCCGGGCGATTCGAACACCGACGGGAACAGGGGGTACACGGGGTTCCCGGTCGTTGCGAGATTCTTCACCAGCCAGGGGGCGACCGGGATTCCGAACAAGAGCAGGACGATGCCCCACCTTCTCACAGGCAGAGGTCGAAGGCCGACGATCATGAGAGCGAGAACCGACAGGGCGAAGAACAGTCCCGTGTACTTGCACCCCATGAGGTAACCGGCGAACAGAGCCGCCAGCCAAAGAAACCCGTCCCGACGGTGGTGCTCCGCCTCCAGAATGGCGATCACCGCCAGCAGAAAGAACAGCGCCATTCCTAGGTCGGTGTTGCCCGCCGTGCGGGCACTCGTGATGGTGGGGCTCAGGAAGAACAGAAGCACGGCCAGGAGGGACCCCGGCGCCGGGATGAATCGTCGCGCCAGAATGAAAGTCCCGGCCGAGACGGCCAATCGCATCACGAAGTCCAGAACCCGGGCGGCCGTCTCGCCCCCCAACAGGTACGTGAGGGTCGTCAGGATCTCGAGATTGTGAGGCATGTTGCTGAAGAAATTCAGGGGCACAGGAAGGATTCGATGATCGGCGGCATAGCGCTTGGGCAGGTTGAGGTGGTAGACGAGGGAATCGTGCGCCGTGGGCGGCGCGAGGGAGAGCCAAAGTGTGGCGACCAACACGGGGGTCAGGATCAGAACGAATGCGGCCGAGGCCGCGCCCACCGTGTTCGTGCGGCACATCGTGTCGCGAATTTCAAAGAGAACGGTTCGGAGGTCCCGATACCACACGACCATGGGGACCATAACGAGAACCCAACCGACCCACGGGTACAACCCGCCGATGAGACCGATGGCAAGGACCCCGTAGGTCAGGAAGAAAAACCCTAGACCCAGGGACAGAAACAGCCTCTCTCCCGTTCGTTCGGGAACGGCCTTGAGCCAGATGAGCATCCTGCGGCCCAGAGCTGAAGCCCCCAGCACGAGCAGGAAATTGCAGCAGATCCCGCCTAGGTGCTCCAGCCAGAGGCCCCCGGACCGGACGGGATGGCGAATCGCGAAGAAGGCCAGAACCACGACGCACCAGACGAGGATCAGAACCAGGAGAGTGTGGGCCAACCTGTGCTCTCGAGATATCATGCGGCGCTTCCGATTTGGGGTCCCATGCGTTGGTCGGACAAGACGGTAGCAGAGCCCTGTATTGCACTCAACAGAATTGTGGGGCCGGGCGGCGAGCATCCCCTGCGTGCCGGAGGCGCCCGCGCGTCGCGGCGGGGACAAAAGGCTTGACAGTGGCCGAAGAGCGTGAGTATAGTCCCTGAGATTGGCCGGATGGGTTGAGAGCGATCGGCCATCTCCCTAGATATGCGAGTGCGGCCAGGCGGAAGCCTGGCTTCAGCCTGGATCTGTTGAACCTAAGGAGGGTCGTCTTGAAGTGCGCAATGGGGGCCGTTTTATTCTGCGCGGCGGTGGGTGCGCTCTTTCTTTCGGGTTGCGGAGACGACGAGGAAACGCTGACCTGCGAGTATTGCGAACACTGGAATCTCCTTCTCGACGGCCTCGCCCGACACCCGGCTTTCAGTCCGGATCCGAACCACCCCGACCGCATTGCGTTCAGTTCCAAGCGGTCCGATGCGAATAGTGTCGTGGAGGAGGATCGGTACGAGCACATCTGGGTGAAGGACGGGGACAATCTGTACAAGATCACGTCCGCCGACTACGACGATTTCCAGCCGTCCTGGTCTCCCGACGGCACGCGGATTGCGTTCACGCGGCAGCTCGACGGGCGCTTCGACCTCTGGGTGGTGGACGTGGCGAGCCTCGCGTCCCCGGGGCTTCCGGTGCGCCTGACGTCAGAGGCGAATGTGGATGCGGGAGCCTCCGAGAGCTCCTGGCAGGAGTCCGAGGGGCATGTCTGGGTTGTGTTTGCCTCTGGAGGGGATATCTACCGCATCCACAATTCCGGTGGAACTCCGACGAAGCTGATTCCTGACCCTCTGGATGTGGCGGGACGGTGCGGGTATCCTGAGTTTCCGGATCTTCAGCCTGCGGTCGGCCCCGGTGGCCGGGTGGCGTTCACGTCGGTCGGTCGCGGAGAGGTCGGAAACGTCGACGTGAGCGGGTACTTCGAGCAGGTCATAGGAGGCGAGACAACCGAAGTGGAGGTCACGGACGCGGAAATCTACCTGGATGACTGCAACACCGGTTTCACGGCGCCCCACAGCTTCGTCTTTCTGCCGGTGAGGCCCGACCAGGGAAGCTACACGGTCGGAGTCGAATCGCCGGCTCACTGCAATCGGCGCGACATCTCTCCGGTTGTCCGCCCCAATCAGACTACGTCGCTTCGCTTCAATTTTTTCCCCACGGCCGGGGACGTCTACCTTTGGGTGTATGAGGCGAACTGCAACATCTACGACATCTTCGAGGGAGATACCACGTTCCATTTCCGCATGGGCACGGGATTCCCGGAGCCTGCCGACAGTACGCTCAAGTGCCTCGAACCCGGCAACCACGTGATCCTGATCGAGTGGAACTCGTTCAGCCGGGATACCACGGTGAGCATTACGGCGGGGGAAACAGAAATGTTGTACGTCTTCCAGGCCAAGGACGGTTCCAACGCCCCCATGCGGCCCTATGCCGGTGTCGGCGATCCGCCCGTCGGCCTGGCCCCTCAGCAATCGATGTACGAGGCCATCTGGATCGCCGACCTCGAGAACCACAAGATGGTGGGCTTCTGGTCCATGAGCTCGCAGTTTGAGCAGGCGACCTGGTCGCCGACCGGGCAGTACGTCGCCTTCGTGGCGTCGGACCTGGTTCGGAACGTCTGGGGGGTGCGAATCGCGGATGTCGATGGGGAATCCTCCTCCATCTGGTCCGTTCCTCTTCCCGGAAGCTCGGGATCGGCATCCTGCATGCGATCCGCCTACCATCTCTCGTGGAATTCGTCCGGGGACCGTCTGGCCGTTGCGATGGGGGACTGTCAGGGAGCCTCAGGACCCCAGGATCTCCAGATCTGGATTGTGGATCCCAGGCCGTTTCTTGGGAAATAACAGGCTGTTGTGTGCCCTGCCGCACGTTATGCGAGGCCAATCCCGAGTGCAGAATGGATCTTGACACCCGCAAGGGTAGTTTGGTATAATGGCGGTGTCTTGGTGACTGTGTGCGACAGATTGTGGTCGCATGGGTTTGTGCGATTCTTGGGCCTGTTCCATTGCACAACGGACAGAGGAGTCCGGCAAGGGAGGTGATAGGGCAGGTACGTACGTCTGGTTAAGGGCAGTTCGTGCTTCGAACCACTCCTAATGTAGCGTTCTCTAGAGTAACTCGTGTTGGCACGACATCCTTAACAGAAGCCTTTTCCAGGAAAGGGGGACAGTTCAATCTAGGAGTTCTGCTTGTTTGTGGGGCTGCCGGGGCTGATGGAAGAGACTCGAGCATCGCTCGTTGCGCCAATCCCAGCTGGCGGGTGATTCGAGGTTCGGTCTCCAGTCCTCGAGCATAGCTTCGAATGTTGCATTTTGGTTGATTTGGAGGGTCTAGTTATGAAGAGAACCGTGCTGTCTGCGCTTTGCGTTTGCGCGATCGCAACACTCGGCCTCTCCACGCTTGCTTTGGCTGAGAAGCCTCCTGCCAGGGAATTTATACCGGCCTCGAGGGACGGCGCTATGCTGAACTTGTCGGAGCCTCTGGTGTTCAAGCAGGGCGGCGACACAGTGTGGCTGCAAGTGTACATCGGTGATGATGCGTGTCCTTGTGATGTAAGGCACGGTGGCGAGTGTAGCGGAGGTCCGCCCGATAGTTGTACTTTCTGTTTCGAGAACTACGTTCCCGGCACGGCCGAGCAGTGGGCATACTACGGAAGTCCGGGTACCTTGTTTGAACCGCCGTCGAAAGGCGTTGGAAACGGTTTCTCGACGGTGGACGCAAGGACTCTGGGTTCTCCGAGTGGAGAAGACTGGTGGCATGTTGACAATTACCAGGGATATGATGCCTATGGTTGGTGGTGTGGGGGCCTGGAAGGTGACCGCTGCGAACTCTGGGAGAATGCGCCTGGTTACGGTGATAATTGGGTCCAGTTGCTTGTTCTGAATCCGGGCATAGGAACCTATGTCGGTGACGTCACGTTGTCGTGCGCCGTCCAGTACGATACGGAGTGCGACTACGACTACGCCTACATTCAGTACTCAAACGACGCCGGAGCAAGCTGGGACAACGTGGCCACGCTCAACGGGACCAGCCGCATTGTGCCGAGTGGCGCCGCCTGTGGTGGCGACTATTTCGGTAACGGCATTGCGGATCAGGGCAGTCCGGAATGGGTCGACTTCGAGGAAGTGGTCGAGGTTACCAATGCGGCCGACTTCCGGATTGGATTCAAGTTCGAGTCCGACGGTGCCTGGAGTGACAAGGACGGCCGTGGGAATACCCAGGGTGCGTTCTTCGTGGACGACGTCCTGATCTCGGACTCACTGGACGTTGAGCTCGAATTCGAGAATATGGACGACGATTTCGATGCCGCTTGGGAGATCGCTTCGCCTCCGCCGGTTGCCAACCACTGGTGGATGGCCTACGATCCCGATCCCCCGAAGGAGCCCGAGGAAGGCGCCGACATTTGTGAGATCGGCTCTTCGTGGTGCTGGGCGGGTTGTCCTTACGTCGATGACCGGTGGAGGGTTCCTCCGGATGACAACGGCTTCCATTATCGGCTGATGTCTCCGAAGATCTACACCGGTTGGGGAGAACCCACGGTGCCGAAGGAGTACGCCGGCCTTGCAGTCCAGTATGACATATTCATCTGTTTCAAGGAGAACTTCTGCGACTATTACGACACGCAGGTGAACGTGTACAACGCAGCACCGCTCGGTGAGCCGTTGAACAAAGGTTGGTGTGGTTGGAAGAACGTCGACGGCTACATCTATTACGGTGGCTGTGACTTCATGAACATCGACGACCAGGAAGACGTGAGTCAGTTCATGGGCTCGTCGGTTGACACCGTGTGGTATGCCTGGGACATGCTGGACGTGGGTGCCACGGATGACTTCTGCTGGACGACCGTGACTCCGGCGCCCCATAGGAAGTCCCAGATGATCGTCGACAACATCAGCTTCGGTCTGTTCGATGCCTCGGGCACGTTCTTCCACGCTCGTGTGATCGACATGCTCCAGGACTCGTTCGATCTGGAAACCGATGCTCACAACGCTCTTCTCGCGAACGGCGAAATGCCGAAGGACTATATCGCGCGATCCGAGTCGTTGACGGTCGATATCCATGACATGAACAGGCTGGACGGTGTGGATGCCTGGGTCCGGTTGTACTACTCTGATGACGCAGGGGACAACTGGAACTATAACGACATGGTTTGCGTCCTTCCGGATCAGAACAACCCGGAGCTCGGCGGCACTTACTGCGGATCCATCGCGGCCAGTGAGGTTCCGAGCAGCATCGGCGGACTGTGGACGCCGGGCACGGAGATCTGGTACTACATTGCGGTCAAGGACAACCTGAACAACATCGCGTACTGGCCCGATGATGCCGATCCTTCGTCGGATCCGCCCGCCCGCCCGTACTTCAACAACTACTGGGAGTTCAGCATTCTGCCTGGCGTCAACTACTGCGAGTCTCCGAACCGGATTCTCCTGGTCGACGACTTCGGACGGAATGACTTCGATTACCATCCCTGTAGGTCTGAGACTACGGCCTTTGCGGGAGAGAACTTCTACGAAGGTCTTCTGACGGACCTCGGGTTCGGTTACGATAAGTACGATGTCCAGGGGGCCTCCACGGGCCTGACCAACGAGCCGTGGGCGCTGGTTTCGTACCCGGATACGCTGAACCCGGATTCCGTGGTTTCCAACTATGACGCCGTAATCTGGTTCTCCTCAAGGTTCGATCAGTACACGGTCGGCGATACGATGTGCTGCCGACTGTTCGACTTCGTCCGTAAGGGTGGACACTTGTTCATAGCCGGTAACAACATCGGCGTGGACATGACCGACTACGGCGACTACTCGACTACAGCGGAAGATACGTGTGACTTCTACGGCGGCATCATCGGCGCGAAGATGGAGCCTCCGGGTGAATCGTCTCCTGGCATTCAGGATCCTGATCACTATGCCAAGGGTACGGGCAACGGGGGTTCGTTGCTCGGCGCCAGC
>Ga0180432_10009931_pt1 | contig 11507 bp, 8 predicted proteins | sample SS_ome_10_FD_132414 | JGI IMG/M metagenome (GOLD analysis project Ga0180432, IMG submission 132414) | Hypersaline lake sediment archaeal communities from the Salton Sea, California, USA - SS_1_MS_2 metaG | ecosystem: Environmental > Aquatic > Non-marine Saline and Alkaline > Hypersaline >... | reverse complement strand
TCCAATAATCCTTGCCAAAATAGATTTTTACAGAAAATCATCCTTGTTCTCTTCTTGCCGTCATTATACGCTTTTACACATTCCAAACACAACCCGGCTGTTACTTATAGTTCCTTGGAGAATAGTAAAAAAGGTGTCTCCAATTTGTCTCCAATTCTGGACTTCAGGGCTCAAAAGGGGTAGAATCTGTAGCTGGGAGCGAATGCTCTGCGGTCAGGGTCGCGGTCTTCAAAACCGTTGGAGGGTATCCTGCGATGCTCTTGGTGGTTCGACTCCCCTCGCTCCCGCCACTATCCAGTCAGCCGATACTTTCGGTATCGATCACCACCACCCTGTCATTTCTACTCAGATCAGTGCATAATTCGCTCTCAGCCAGCGGGAAATAGCGGGCTGCCAATTCTAATACAGAAGCACCCTGCTCACAGCCAATCTCCAGCAGGATAATTCCCCCGGAACGGATCTTATCCCCAGCCTGCAAGAGAAGCCGTTCAATCTGATCCATCCCCTCAGTTCCACCAGCCAGCGCCGTCTCGGGCTCGTGCCTGAAAACACCTTCATCCAGTTTCCCCATCTCCCGATCACTTACATATGGCAAATTGGCCAATATTATGTCAACTGACTTGGTGAGAGGTTGAAGCAGATCACCCTGCATGAAATGAACCCTTTCGGCGACTCCATGAATTTGGGCGTTTGACTCCGCAATCTTGAGGGCGGCAGCCGAGACGTCAACGGCATAAACCTCAGCTTCAGGCAGGTGAGCCGCCAGAGTCACAGCAATAGCCCCGCATCCGGTGCCAATGTCAGCAATCGAAATCGCCTGGCCGCGAGCCAGTTCCAGTGCCTTTTCCACCAGCAGTTCGGTCTCAGGACGAGGAATGAGTGTAGCCGGAGTAACATGAAAATCGAGCCCGAAGAATTCTTTGTGCCCGATGATATATGCAATCGGTTCGTGGTTCAGTCGCCGCCGAAGCAGTCGCTCCAGTTCCTCCGTTTGATCAGTGGAAAGATCGTCATCCAGACGAAGGAGAAGTTCGGTCCGATTGAGCCCCATCACGCTGGCAAGGAGCAACTCGGCTTCCAGTCGTCCTTCTTCAAAGTCATTCTCTAAAAGGGATTCTACAGCATTGTGGAGTGCTTGCCTGACCAATATCAGGTTGGTGCGGGTCATCATTCTTCAGCGGGCTCGTCAGCAACAGCAAGAGCATCGATTATCTCATCCAGTTCCCCTTCGAGAACATTCTTCAAATTGTGCACGCTCAATCCAATACGGTGATCGGTGATGCGGGTCTGGGGATAATTGTAGGTGCGAATCTTCTCCGATCTGTCTCCGCTACCCACCTGCGAACGCCGATCCGCTGATACCTCCTGAAACTGCCTTTCACGCTCTTCATCATACAGCCGGGCCCGGAGAACCGAAAGAGCTCTGGCCCTGTTCTTGTGCTGGGACCGCTCATCCTGACAGGTGACCACCATACCGGTGGGAATGTGAGTAATGCGGATGGCGCTGTCGGTCTTGTTCACGTGCTGCCCGCCTGCCCCGCTGGCACGGTAGGTATCTATCCGCAGGTCTTCGGGATTAATGCTAACCTCAACCTCATCCGCTTCGGCAAGGACAGCAACCGTAGCCGCCGAGGTATGAATCCTTCCCTGCGACTCAGTAACCGGTACCCGCTGAACCCGATGCACCCCCCGCTCATATTTGAGTTTACCGAACGCCCCCTTGCCTTTGACCTCGAAAATGATTTCCTTATATCCGCCGATCCCGGTCTCGCTGGAACTCATGATATCCACTTGCCAGCCTTTGGCAAGCGCGTAACGGCCATACATGTTATACAGAACACCGGCAAAGAGAGCCGCCTCATCCCCCCCAGTACCGGCACGGATTTCCATAATGGCATCTTTGGCATCAGCCGGGTCTCTGGGACGAATCGCAATCTTCAGTGATCGCACCAGGTTTTCCTGCCGCTTTTCAAGCTCTGCAAGCTCGCCATCGATCAGTTCCGCCATATCGCTATCAAGGCTACCTTCATTACTCATTGCCCTGGTCTCCCCGATGCTCTTCGTTACTTCCCTGTACTCCTGGTACTGCGAAACCGCATCCCTGATGGATGATTGCTCCTGAGCCAGTTTTTGCAACTGGTCCAGATCAGCAACTATCTCTTCCTGACCCATGAGGGTATTAATTTCCTCATAACGTTGCTCGATGGCATCCAGTCTTTCAAACATATTTCCCATGTTGCTAACCTGCTCCATTATACTCAGCTTCCTTCGCCTTTTCAATTTGACAGGCAGGGTAACTGCCAGTTGATTGCCCTGCTAAAAGCGGGTAGAATATTTTCCGAACGCCGCAGATTTTGAATTTGAGAGGAAAATTAACAATGGCTGGATTAGTTGATGGAAAAGTAGCTCTGGTTACGGGAGCCGGCTCAGGCATCGGGCGAGCGGTTGCGATTGTCATGGCGCAGGAAGGCGCCACGATTGTGGCTGCCGATATCATGTCCGAAGGTGGCGAAGCAACTGTCAGGCAAATTAGAGATGCCGGCGGCGATGCCATTTTTTTCAAAGCGGATGTTTCGCAGGAAGCTGATGCGCAGATGCTGGTAAACAAGAGTGTTGAGACATACGGCCAGCTGGATTGTGCGGTCAACAACGCCGGTATCGATGGCGATACCGGCCGCACGGCCGATTGCACAAAAGATAACTGGGACCGCGTCATCGGCATCAATCTCACCGGTGTGTTCCTGGGCGTTAAATATCAGGTTTCCCAGATGCTCAAACAGGGTGGGGGCGCTATTGTAAACATCGCATCTACTATGGGAGTAGTGGCCCATCAGAATGTTCCCGCTTATGTTGCCAGCAAGCACGGGGTATTAGGGCTGACTAAATCAACAGCGCTGGGTTATGTCAAGGAAAACATCCGGGTCAATGCTGTCTGTCCGGGCAATACTCGCACTGCCATTCTGGACCATGTGATGAAAGAAAGACCCGAGATATATGAAAGCCTTATGGCAGCCACTCCAATTGGTCGGCTGGCCGAACCGGAGGAGATCGCCAATGCAGTTGTCTGGCTTTGCTCTGATAAGGCTTCGTTTGTGACTGGCCATGCGATGGTTGCGGACGGCTGCTACAGTATTCAATAGGGATGGGGCCGGATCATCTCGAAACCTAGAATAGTTGCGATTACGATGATTTTGAATCACCTCTTGGCTGGATTTTAACTTTGAAAGAACTAGATTCCCTGCAGGAAATTCTGGGTTTTTCTTTTGAAGATATTTCGCATCTTCAAAGAGCGCTGGTTCATCGATCTCATCTCAATGAGGCCTCCGGTTCCGCTCTGGAATCGAACGAGCGGCTGGAATTTCTGGGGGATGCTCTGCTGGGATTAGTAATCGCCGAAGAACTCTATCGGAGGTTTCCCGATTTTCAGGAAGGCGACCTGACCAGACTACGTTCCGCACTGGTTCGGACGGAAACTCTGGCAGGTGTTGCCCGCTCATTGCAACTCGGGGATTATCTTCAGCTGGGAAGGGGCGAGGAGGAGACCGGGGGAAGAAACAAACAGAGGAATCTCGCCTGCGTTCTGGAAGCGGTCATCGGCGCCGTTTTTATCGATCAGGGATTTGATATGAGCAAAGAGTTCATCCTGCGAATACTGGATAGTGAATTTGAAACGGCCATCGAGGGAAATCTGGAAAGTGACCCTAAGTCAAAGCTGCAGGAGCTAATTCAAGCCCGGGATCAAATCACCCCGGCATACCGGACAATCGACTCCTTCGGCCCGGATCACGATAAGGTATTTACAGTTGAAGTGCTCGCCAATGACATCGTGCTGGGGCAAGGCGCAGGCACAAGCAAACAAAGGGCGGAGCAGGAAGCGGCCCGGGCCGCGCTGGAAAAACTGAAGGAAGAGGGAAACTGACAGCTGATAAATTGGCACAAAGCATTGTGCCACTACGCTATGGTAAAAACAGGAGCGCAACTTTGCTAAATATTTTCAAGAAAACTAAAGAAAGTTTGGAGCGCACACGTGACACTTGGACCGGGAAAATAACCGGAATATTTGATCGGGCCGAATTCGATGACAGCCTCTGGGACGATCTGGAGGAGGTGCTCATAGCCGCTGATGTAGGGGTGGGCGCTTCACTGAAACTCGTCGAAAGAACGAAAGCAAGAGTGAAAAAAGAGAAAATTCTGGAAGCATCCGCAGCCCAACGAGTGCTGAGTGAAGAGATGGTGGCCATTTTGAAATCACCATCGGATGAGGCATTTGCTTTCAAGACCGGGCAACCGGCAGTTTTGCTGATGGTTGGCGTCAACGGCACTGGCAAGACAACCTCAATTGCCAAACTGGCTCACAGCCTGAAGCAGGAAAACAAACAGGTTATGCTGGCAGCCGGCGATACCTTTCGGGCAGCAGCTATTGATCAGCTTAAATACTGGGGGAATCGACTGGGAATCGAAGTAATCTCCAGCCAGCCCGATGGTGATCCCGGGGCAGTAGTATTCGATGCTCTGGAAGCAGCCAAAAAGCGGAAAGTTGATTTCCTGATTATCGATACCGCCGGACGAATTCAGACCAAGTCGAACCTGATGGAGGAACTTAAGAAAGTCAGGAGGGTGATAGAAAGGTCTGAAATTGAGCCGCAGGTATTGCTGGTTCTCGATGCCAACACCGGCCAGAACGGGCTGAGCCAAGCAAGGTATTTCACCGAGGCAGTCAATGTGGATGCCGCCATCCTAGCCAAGCTGGACAGCTCATCCAAAGGGGGAGTTGTTCTGGGGATCGTCGATGAATTGCAAATCCCGATAGCGTTCTTCGGCACGGGGCAGGAACCCGAAGACCTTTCCCCCTTCGATGCCGGGGATTTCGTGGCAGCACTGCTTGGATAATAGATTCAATGCAATAATCGCAGGATTCCCGATATTGGACAGCAGGAATACTGACAAGATTATGTCATTTTTAACATTTGGGATTTTTGATATTTAAGGAATTTCCTAATGCCGTTCACTCATCTTCACGTTCACACCGAATACAGCTTGCTTGATGGCATGTGCCGCATTCCCCAGTTGATCCAGAAGGCCAAAGAGATGGGACTGGATAGCCTGGCTATCACCGATCACGGCTCTCTCTATGGCATTATTCAGTTTTACACCAAAGCCAGAGAGGCCGGCATTAAACCCATCCTGGGGTGTGAACTGTATGTGGCCCCGAATGGACGCACCTCTCGCACACCGGCGGATAAGAAACCCTATCACCTGGTAGTTCTGGCGAAGAATGAGGTCGGCTATCACAACCTGCTCCGGTTGAGCAGCAAAGGATTTCTAGAGGGATTCTATTACAAGCCCAGGGTGGACAAAGAGTTGCTGGCTCAACACAGCGAAGGGCTTATCGCCCTTTCGGCCTGCCTTCAGGGTGAAGTGGCCAGACTGATCGTGGAACGGCGAAAGAAGGATGCTGAAGATGCGGCCAAATGGTACAAAGAAGTCTTCGGGGATTTCTATCTCGAGATTCAGGATCACAACATACCGGAACAAACCACAGTCAACAAAGCGCTCATCGCCATGAGCAAAAAGCTGGATATTCCCCTGGTAGCTACCAATGATACCCATTACATTGAACAAGAGGATGCGGCCGGGCATGATGTTCTTCTTTGCATCCAGACACAGGCCACTATCCACGACAAAAAACGGATGAAGATGGCAGATGATTCCTTCTATTTACGCAGTCCTCAGAATATGGCTGATGCCTTTGCCGATTGCCCTGAGGCTATCGAAAATACGGGCCGCATTGCCGATATGTGCAATCTCACTCTGGAATTTGGCCGACTTCACCTGCCGGAAATCGAGATACCAGCAGGCAAAACCCCCGATGAATATCTGGCCGATCTCTGCTGGGAGGGGCTGACGAAACGTTATCCGGACGCCTCCGATGAGGTTAAGGAACGCCTGATTTACGAACTTGACGTTATCAGGCAAACTGAATTTCCCAACTATTTTCTCATTGTCTGGGAACTTATTTTCTTCGTCAGGCAACAGAAGATACTTTTCGGTGTTCGGGGGAGCGCCGCTGCCAGCATAGTTCTCTATTGTCTTGGCATCACCGATATCGATCCTCTGGCTCACAACCTGGTTTTTGAGCGGTTCCTCAATGTGGAACGCAAGGAGATGCCGGATATCGATCTCGATTTTCAGGATGATCGCCGGGAAGAGGCGATTCAATACATGGCACAAAAGTATGGGGCTGAGAGGGTGGCCCAGATTATTACCTTTGGAACTCTGGGGGCCAGAGCGGCGTTGCGTGATGTAGGGCGGGCTCTGGGTATGCCTTACGGGCAGGTCGATACGGTGGCCCGGCTGGCACCTGCGGTTGGCGGCAACCTCACCTCTGCCATCAAAGAAAATCCTGAATTCAGCGCCGTGTACTATGGTGATCCGGAGACAACAAAACTCGTCGATATGGCCATCAAACTTGAAGGAATAGCCCGTCATGCTTCCACCCATGCTGCCGGAGTGGTCATCTCCAAAGAGCCTCTTATGGACAACGTCGCTTTACAGCGGCCTACGGGCACCAACGAGCAAGCTCTTCCCACCACCCAGCTGGCTATGGATGAAGTGGGCAAGATCGGGTTGCTCAAGCTGGATTTCCTGGGTCTGGCCAACCTTAGCATTCTGGGCAAAGCCAGAGAGATTATTGCTGAAACCCAGGGGATTGAAATCGATCTCCAGCAAATACCACTCGATGACCCTGAAACATACGAACTCCTTTCCGCCGGGGAAACCGCCGGGGTGTTCCAGTTGGAAGGTTCCGGCATGCGGCGTTATATCAAGGAACTCAAACCGACCAATTTCAGCGATATTGCTTCCATGGTGGCACTCTACCGTCCGGGGCCTAAAGAACACATCCCTACATTCATCGGGTCAAAACACAAGAAGATTCCCGTTGAATTCCCCCATCCTGCTCTGGAACAGATTCTCGAAGAAACCTACGGCATAATCGTCTATCAGGATCAGGTTCTGAAGATAGTTCAAACCTTTGCCGGTTACACCCTCGGAGAAGCAGACATCGTGCGCAAGGCTATGGGAAAGAAAAAGGCCGAGATCATGGAAAAAGAACGTGAAGGCTTCATTGCCGGGGCGATGGAAAAGAAGGGCTTTCCAAAAGGATTGGCCGAGGATGTGTTCAAGCTCATCGAACCCTTTGCCGGGTACGCCTTCAACAAAGCTCATGCTACCAGTTATGCGATGATCGCCTACCAGACCGCTTACCTAAAAGCACACTACCCGGTGGAATTTATGACCGCCTGGCTTGCCACCTACATGGGCAATCAGGAAAAGGTCACCAGCGCCATAGCCGAATGTCGGCGTCTGGGGATTCAGATTTTGCCCCCCAGCATAAATAACAGCCACAGGAGCTTCAGCATCGAAAAGAATGAGGATGGCGCGCTGGCGATCCGTTTCGGGCTGGCAGTCATCAAGAACGTCGGGGAAAGTGCAGTTGAATCGATTATCGCAGCCCGGCAAAATGACGGCCCGTTCAAATCGATTGAAGATTTCTGCCGCCGATCCGATCTGCGCGGACTCAACAAACGTGCGCTTGAATGCCTCATCAAAGTGGGCGCTCTGGATGCGATGGGAAGCCGGGGGGCATTCCTGGGAGGGGCGGATCGAATTCTGAAACTCTCCGGTCAGGAACAACAAATCAAAGAGAGCGGGCAGGCAACCATGTTTGACCTCTGGGGAGAAACCGCCGCCGCACCTTTGCCGGTTCTTCAACTGCCGGATATCGAAATACCGGAAAGTGAAGCCGTAGGATGGGAAAAAGAGCTGCTGGGAGTTTATGTCTCCGCTCATCCTCTCGTATCGGCAACAAAAGACATTGGCAACAAAGTTACCGCTTTGTGCGGACAGATCAGCGATGAAATGGATGGGCTGGAAGTAACAATTATGGGGATGATAGATTCGCTGCGCCGGGGGACTACCCGGAATAACAAGCCCTTTGTCAGTGCGGTGCTGGAAGACCTCAGCGGTAAAATTGATGTCACTGCCTGGTCAGAAGTGCTCAAAAGAACAGCGGAATTATGGGAGGAAGGAAACACCCTCCTCCTGCTGGGCAAAATCAATTTGCGCGGGAACCGGGTACAACTCACCTGCAAGAATGTTATCCGTTATGAGACTGGCATGCAGATCCCATGGACTGTCTCTGAGCCCTCCCCTCCCCTTCCTCCCCAAACGCGTCAAATCACCATCAGCATCTCTGAGACCGATGACAGTGAAGCCGACTCATCCCGATTGCAACAGCTATTCGCAATACTGGGCGAATTCCCCGGCAAGGACGCGGTGCAGCTTATGATTGCCAATGAAAACGGGACGGTTACCCTGGCCCTGCCCGAACATCCGGTCAGCTACTGCCCAGAGCTGCAACAGCAACTCGCCGAACTGTTAAATGAAGACGGGTTGATGGTCCGATAAGAAACAGCCCGATTGGCCCAACGACAACCTTAAATATATATGCACGATTGATTTTTGGATTGGTCTTTCTTCCGAAGGTTGTCAAGATTCAACTTTGCCGAACACGGGCAATAACATGTTGACTGCAATGCGTACATCTGTGATAGAATGCATGTAACGCCCAGCTGGCCCGATATATTCCTTTTGGGAGTATCAGGCAAATATGGATACGACACCAGTCACCTGATAGCAAATCAAACATCGCCGGAAAAGGAGAATCAGATGAACCGTAACATCGGAGAAAGAGATCAAATAATAAGGCTAACTCTTGGAATTGCTATTACTGTAGTCGGGGCTTCTTTTAAATCATGGTTTGGAGCAATCGGGATTATCCCAATTCTTACGGCCGCAATAGGTCGGTGCCCCATATACTTGCCTTTTGGCATATCGACCAGCAAGAAGTAATTTTGCCTGCCACCGGTCAGAACTCCCTTTGCCAAGAGTTACTTTTTGATTACCTTTGGTAGCTACACGATCTCCGACTTTAACGGTCAATCGCATTTGGTTCTGCTTCGAAGATCGTTCAAATTGAATTTTTCGCTACGATGGAAGTAACAAATACGATTTTGCAATCAGATCGCACCCCGCTCTATAATTACAACCAAAACCCGTGATAACACAGGAGAGTGAAATATGAAACTGATCAGTCTGGTTCTTATCATCATCGGAGCTGTCATAATCCTGGGAGGATGTGAAAGCTCCAGCGAAACCATCCCCGAGCCTGCCATCGAAATAACCCCTGATGAGCCCACCACGGCTGATGACCTGATTGCTAATACAACCACCCCCGGCGGCGAGCCGGGAAAGAACGGAATTACCTACAAATATGAATGGTATTTGGAGGATTCTCTGCAAACCTCTTTGACCGCAAATAATGTACCCTCATCTGAAACAGCCAAGGGACAAACATGGAGAGTTGTAGTCACCCCGACCGACGGCAGCGAAGATGGCCCCAGCGCCGAAGCCAGCACCACCGTGATTAACACTCCGCCAACAGCGGCCACCATAAATATCTCGCCAGCATCACCTTCACCCATCGATGACCTATCGGTAGCTATCGAAAACCCCAGTATCGATGTTGACGGGGATCAGGTCACTTACCAATATAAGTGGCACAAAGATGGCGACGGTCAAAACCCGGTCACTTCCCCAATCCTTGGGGCCTCCCACACCAGCATAGGAGATACCTGGCAAATTACAGTTACTCCAACTGACGGTGAGGCAAATGGCCCCGCCAGCAGCGCTGATATTACACTTGGCAACAGTCCGCCAACCAAACCCGCTATCGCCATCCTGCCCGACCAGCCTCTGACTGAGGACAGCCTCACTGCCAGCATAACCAGAGAGAGCACGGATGTCGATGGTGACCAAATCACTTATCAATATGAGTGGTATAAAAACGAATCGCTTCAATCGGCTATCGATGAATCAACGGTTCCTGCTTCACTCATAAAATCCGGGGACACTTGGCAACTTATCATCACTCCGCATGACGGGAAGGGTCCGGGTCCGAGTGCGAATGATTCGGTCCGCATTGCAGATATTGCTGCTTCCGATCCGGTCGGTGATGCCACCTATACCCCCGAGACTGAGGATTCAAACCAACCTGCAAGTTATGCAGACATAGTGGGATTAAGCATTTCATTCGATGGGAATGATTGCAGGATAGATATCGCGCTTGATGAATTGCCGGCAGAACAATACCCGCATCAGGCAGCTCATGCAAATCCGGATTATCTATTATGGGTATCCGTTGATATTGACAACAACCAGAATACGGGCATTCAGACAAGTGGACCGCACCGCAAGGGAGAGGAATATTTCATTGAATTCAAATTGGGGAGTTCATCCGGCAAGAAAGCCGCTTTCCGTTTCCCCGAAGATATGAATGGGAAAGTTCTGGTCCCACAATCATCAAATCCCTCCTCCGCCCAAACTCCGGGGACAACCGCCAACCTTTCTCTCACTGCTGATCGTGAAACCGAATCACTCATAATCAATGATTCTATTCCCGGCGTTTCAACCAGTTCGCGATTTACAGTTTATGTCAACCAGTTCATCGGCGAAATCTCCGCTGCCGATTATGCTGGCACCGATTAACAAGGAATGCACCAGTTTGAAACTGACACAGTATATAGAAACGGTATTTGTCCAGAGAAATGCAATCGAAAACCTGGAATTGGTGAGACTGGCCGATACATTAATGACCGTAACCTGAACTACACGTCGAGAAACTTTAACGCAACAGTACAGGCAAACCCTCCCATTACCAAATCAGGACGGGGCTTGCTTCCAAACGTCATTTCCTGCTACATTAAATGTAATTCACCAGGGGTACGGTGAAAACCCGAATGACCCGGAGGGTAAAATGCAATTGAACGAATTGATCGGAGTTCTTGACCACGTTGACAGACTCTCCCGAAAACACAATCTGCCCGGTCAGTACAAAAAGCTGATTATCGCACTGAACCAGGCCAGGAAGAAGCCGACCCCTGAAGCTACCGCCAGAATCATCCAGCAGCGGGAGCGCATACGATCCGCACACGAAGCAGCCGAGCCGGAAAAATGGAGCCTCTCCAGCAAACAACTCTATGAAAGGCTGCGGGCAACAGAATTCCTCGGCAGCGGCGCCATGGCCCGCATCGACCAGATTTTCCAGACGCATGAGGCTGACCCCAATAGCATAGCCCAGGCAATCGGAGAACTGACCGAGCAAACCACCGAACTGGTGGAACGCATCCGAACCCTGCTCGACGGGCTGAGACCACTCGCAGAAGAAGAATCCGAAACCACCCTGGACGCAACCACCCTGCAGATACTCTTCCCGGGAAGCGCTCCCGCCCCCACGATCCAGTATCTCGAGGACTCCCTGCAGCAATGGGATCGCGTCATTGCAGCCTTTTCCCGGCTGGTCAGACAATCGACTGAAGATTCGATAATACTGAACATTGAACAGGGGCCTCTCATTATAGAGGTGGCAATCTTTGATGATGTAGCCT
>Ga0180432_10009929_pt1 | contig 11508 bp, 15 predicted proteins | sample SS_ome_10_FD_132414 | JGI IMG/M metagenome (GOLD analysis project Ga0180432, IMG submission 132414) | Hypersaline lake sediment archaeal communities from the Salton Sea, California, USA - SS_1_MS_2 metaG | ecosystem: Environmental > Aquatic > Non-marine Saline and Alkaline > Hypersaline >... | reverse complement strand
GCTAAAACCGGAAGGAAAACTGTTTGTCCATATCTTCACCCACAAAAAATTTGCCTACATCTTTGAGACGGAAGGTTCCCGCAACTGGATGGGACGCTATTTTTTTACGGCCGGTATGATGCCCTCGGATGATCTCATGCTCTATTTTCAGAATGACCTCCACTTAGAAGAGCACTGGGCCTTGAGTGGGTTACACTACATGAAAACGGCCGAAGCCTGGCTTTCCAATCTGGATAGCCACCGGGATGATGTTTTGGCCGTCTTATCTGATGTTTACAGCCCCTTACAAGCCAAGCGATGGCTCCAGCGATGGCGAGTCTTTTTCATGGCCTGTGCTGAGCTCTGGGGATACGCAAAAGGGCAGGAATGGTTGGTCTCCCACTACCGGCTCAAGAAGCCCTGATCCAGTTTTATTTTTCGTCCCCCAAGTGGGGCAGAATGGGCGCCTGCCGGCACATAGGCTTGATAAGACGCATCTGAACGTCGCCGAGGTAACATTCCTGAAATCCCGCTTCACAGTAACAGAGATAGAACTCCCACATTCGAATAAATGTTTTGGAGTAACCGAGCGCTTTGACCTGTTCGATGTTTTCAAAAAATCGGGATCGCCATGCCCGAAGGGTCCTGGGATAGTTTGGGGTGATGTCTTCGAGGTGGTCGATCTTCAAATCGGTCTCCCGCGCGACTGCACGGCTCATAGCGGCAATGGAAGGGATGCAACTTCCCGGAAAGATATAACGCTTAATAAAATCAACGGTGTTCTTGTGCTTCTCAAAGACGCGGTCTGCGATGGTGATCGCTTGAAGCAGCATCATCCCATCTTCTTTCAAACAATCGCTGCAGTTTCGAAAAAAAGTTTCCAAATACTGATGTCCCACCGCTTCGATCATTTCAATGGAGGCCAGTTTGTCAAAGCGACCCTTCAAATCGCGATAGTCTTTGAAAAGAACATGGATGCGGTCTCTGAGGCCCGCCTTTTCAATACGCTCCTGCGCCAGGCGATACTGTTCCTTTGAAATAGTGGTTGTAGTTACGCGACAACCGTAATGCTCTGCGGCGAAAATGGCAAATCCGCCCCAGCCTGTACCGATCTCAAGCACGGTATCCGAAGACTTCAATGCAAGTTTTTTGCATATGCGATCGTACTTGGCCAGCGAGGCCTCCTTCATGGTGCTGGTCTTTTTTTCGAAAATGCCGCAGGAATAGGTCAGCGTTTCATCCAGGAATAGTTGATAAAAGTCGTTTCCCAGATCATAGTGGGCGGAGATGTTGGACAGACTCCCTTTCCTGGTATCTCGACGCAGGGCATGGACGATTTTATAGGCCGGGACCGCCAGTTTGCTCCATCGCTTGTCCAGGCCCTTAAAAAGCGCTTGATTGCGGAGAAAAATGCAGAACAGCGTGGTCAAATCGTCCGTGGCCCAAAGCCCCATCATGTAGGCCTCTCCTGCGCCCACACTTCCTCCGAAAACGATGCGATTGTAAAAGCCGGGGTGAACGACGCTCACCGATGCCTCAAGGGGCGTATCATCCGTCATCTGCCCAAATGTCAGACGCAAGCCCTCTTCCAGGATATGGATCTGTCCCCTTTTAAGCCTTTTAAGGATGGAAAAGAGGATTTTTCTGGCCGCTCCATAAAAGAAGGTGGAATCCGATTTTTCCGAAAACCGCTTCTCCACAGATCTTAGGGTTGCTTTCATTTTTTCGTCCAGGTATTTGCGGAACCAGCTTTTTTTGGATGGGTATAAACAGGCGCCCCCTTGAGTTTGAGTCTGAGCGCCTGACGGTGAATCATTGCTGTAACCTTCCATGTCATGAGAGGATAGACCAAAAGAACCCGTGAGAGGGAATGCCTTGTAATCGGTTCCTTTTTCAGATCAAGGGTGGCATCAAAGCGTTTGGTTTTTCCGGTGGTGAGATTCATATGAACGTGGATCGCTTCACCCGGGACCTGAAATCGCCAGTCATACCGAATATCCATCTCCATAAAGGGTGAAACATGAAAGGCCTTGTCGAAGCGGTATTGCCTCCAGGTCGGATGGGGGTGCACATTCATGTCCTCCCCGAACACATAGCAATGCTCTTCAAGCCATGGTGTGTTGTGAACCTCGGCCACAAGGCTCTCGAGTTGGCTGTCCATGGGGTCATAGCAATAATAAAAACTAACGGGGTTGAAGCAGTACCCGAAGTACCTCAAATGAGTCAGCATTCGAATCGGGCCCTTCGGGCGCGTGCCCAGTCTTTCTTCCACCAGATCCCTGACGGCCCGATCGAGAGGGATGTGGGGCTGCCCGAGGTGATCTTTTCTGCGAAAATAGGCCAGATTGACATGCTCCGCGGACCAGAGAGGATGTCCGTCAAACACATTGGGCAATTCGGCCAAATCAAGGTACATCAAATAGAGGCGGTATTGAAATATATTAACGACAGGTGTAAATCGTCTGTGCCTGACCTTTCCAAAGTATATGCAACTTTTCACTTCAAAGGCCCTTTCCGAAGAATTTGCACACAGCGAGCGCACTTTTGACGCCATCTTCATGAAAGCCATATCCCCAGTAAGCCCCGCAAAAATGGGTCCGATTTTTTCCACTGATCTCTTGAAAACGCTTTTGAGCAGCAAGTCCTCGGCTCGTGTAAACGGGATGATGGTAGGTCATCTCCCTAATAATTTTGTCAGATTTGATGGCTTTTTCCTGGTTAAGGGTCACACAAAAACTTACAGGCGCCTGAAGACTCTGAAGAATGTTCATGTTGTAAGTCAGCATGACCGCCTGGCCGGTTTTCTTGGGGATAAATGAATTCCAGCTCGCCCAGCAGGACCTGTGACGGGGCATAACAGCGGCGTCCGTATGAAGGACCGTAAGGTTTTTTTGATAAGGAATGGCACTCAAGATGGATTTTTCCTTTTCTGTGGGGTCGGCTATTATGGAAAGTGCCTGGTCGCTATGGGCCGCTATGACGCACTGGTCAAATTGTTCGGCGTCTCCATCGAGAGGCTTCACTTCACAATGGTTTTCACGACGAAAAATTGATTGTACAGGACATCCAAGACGGATTCCGTTCCGAAAAGGAGCGATGAGCTTTTCGACATATTGCCTCGACCCTCCCTGAATCACGAGCCACTGGGGCTGGTCTCGCACCTGGAGAAAACCGTGGTTGTGGAAAAAAGCGGCAAAAAAACGAGCGGGGATGTCTTCAAACCGACTCGGATCGGTGGACCAGATGGCCGATCCCATAGGGACAATAAAATATTGCTTGAACCATTTTGAGTAACCCTGGGTCATGAGATACTTGCCCAGAGTCGTCTCATTGTCCTGGGATTGGATCAGGTTTTCGGATCTTTTCCGGAACCGGAAGATGTCCAAAAGCATTCGCAAAAAGGCCGGGCGACCGAGGTTGCGACGTTGCGCAAATAGGGCATTTGGGGAGGTGGGGCTATATTCAAGACCGGTTTTCTCACAGCGGACGCTGAAGCTCATTTTCGATGGCTGCCAGGAAACCCCCAATTGTCTCAGAAGCTTTACAAAATTGGGATAGGTCTTCTGGTTGAAAACGATAAAGCCCGTATCAACGGGATATGTCCTTCCCTCCGCCTCCACATCGATCGTGTGCGTATGCCCACCGATGTAGTCCTTGGCCTCATAAACAATGACCTCATGATCCTGGCTCAATAGATAGGCCGATACCAGTCCCGAGATGCCTGCACCGATGATTGCAATCCGCATGCGCGTTTATCCTTTATTGCCGAAAAACTCTTCCTACGACTCTTTGGTCTTCACCAAGTCTGCTTTCTTGCTCTTAGAAAAGGTCTGGAAGTCCTTTAATTCAGACTGTGTCCCAATATGTCGGGATAGCGAGACACACAACACCCCAGTGTAATGCGAAATTGAAGCGATTTTACTTCGCACGTCACCGCCAAAACCTCTGTGCATCATAAAGAAAGATCCAGTTCAAAGCCTCAATTTCGGCACACAAGGCCTGAATCGTGCTCGCCAGGCAGTCACTCTTTGAGCAATGCTATTCAGGAAATTTGAACTTTATGGTTTCACCATCATCCTTGCGCTTCACTTTAACACCGAGTTCGAGACTTCCATCTCGAATACCCAGTGCAAGAGGTATTTTCCCTTTATCCCCTTCAATATGTGTAATCTCACGAACCGTTTCGATGATCCGATTCCCAATATCAGCGCCAGGACTGGGAAGTTTTGTTTTCCGATACTTCGCCGAGACCTTTACGTCTCCATCCACTGATCTTGAAATACGAATCTCATCCACATTGGCATTGATTCCGTGAAGAACCGCCAGTGCAATCCATTTTAATGCTGCCTCTTCCCGATCCTCCTCTTTGTCAATAACAGACATCTCCTTGAGGGGATCTGAGGTAGCATAACAATCGACGAGCTCTTGCACCTTTAAATGAAGACTGCGTTTTTCTTTCATTGGCTTTAACTCCCATTTATGGTTCTATTTAATAAGGGGGGCCTTGTTTGATTTACGGCCCCGCCGGCTCAAGACTTATAGTACATGAGCTTTTTCGCATAGGGTGAAATGTGTTCTATTAAAGCCATCATCTCTTTTTCAGACATTGGCTGAAATGATTCTGCAAACCTGACGTTTTCTTCCAATTGCCGTATATTATCACAGCCGATGACCGCCGTGCTGACCGGTTGTGAAAGGGCAAAACGAAAAAATGGCTCCATACCTTCGAATCCGGGCACCCGTTTGGCAAATCCCCTGAAATAGGTCTTCATTCCGATAATGCCCATTTTCTTCTCCATGGCGAGAGGCACCACCCCATCGATAAAGCTTTTATGTGTGGGTTCCGCTGGATTTACAGGAAGCAGCACCGTGTCAAAGTCAAAGGTCTCAATACACCGCCTCAAGATGAGGGGGTCCTGATGACCGGTCACCCCGATGAACCGTGCCAGCCCTTTCTGTCTTGCTTCCGCGAAGGCTTCGACAGCACCCCCGGGGCCGAATATCTGAGCAATATCCTCTTCGGTTCTCACATCATGGACCTGCCACAGGTCAAGATGGTCCGTATTCATATTGCTCAGGGTTTCTCGCAAATGGCCCAGGGCCCCTGCCTTATCCCTCGCATGAGACTTGCTGGTGAGAAAGAGGTCCTTTCTCCGCTCTCCAAGGGCCGAGCCATAATAGGCTTCACTGCCAGAATAGGCGCGCGCTGATTCGAAATAATTTATTCCCAGGTCGATGGCACGATTAATAAGTCTGTAAGCCTCTTCCTCATAACCATACGTCCTGAGGACCCCCTCTCCACCGAGACCCAGAATGGTCACTTCAGCGCCGGATTTACCGAGTCTTCTCTTTGGAATATTCATGGAGATTTTCCTTATCATTCATCACTCGCCGGATTAAAGTAGCAAAGTCCGGGTTGTTAGGCTCATGAATTGGCGTCATTCGGGGTTCAACATTTTTTAGGGCCCCGGTATCAAACCTGGTGACTAAAAAGCCATCTCGACCAATGATATTCTTCAAAAAAGGGACTTCTTAGCACTTTTTACATGACTTTTTGCCTTCATGGGGGCTTCATATATCAGTTTCTGGGATGACAAGGGGCAGGACCTTATCAATTTTAAAATACACCAAGAACTTCTTCTTATCCTTGTATGCCTCGTACCAATCCGGATGATACTGCTTCATCAGCTCATTGATCAAATCATCATCATGCTCTTCTTTGATTTTGCTCAAAAACAGTCTTTTTCCTTCAAAGCTGCCCTCTTCCTTAAATATGAAGGCAGCATGGGCATTGGATTGGAGATTCTTATAGCTTAACCGGTCACCCATGATAAACTTTACGGTGTCGCTGTCTTCGAAGTGAGGTTTGCTGTAAGGGGCACCATCAACATTTCCCTCGGTGTCCGCTGTTGCAAGTATTCCAAAACCGTTTTTGCTGTCAAAGTATTCGATTAGATCCATTTTTATCCTCTCCTTTCTATTCATTAAAATGTATACGAACCTATCGGATAAAAAAAAATAAAAAACCAAACATCTTCAGAAAAAAGGGGTTAATATCTCTTTGCATCTAAAAAAAGTGTTCCTGAAATGGGTTTAGGCGTCATGCCGGGTTTGACGCTTTAAATTTTCCAGCGAGACATAAAGAAGCGCCGACTCGTGGGTAGCCTCCAAAATCACCGGTGGTGCAACGCCGGCATCCAGAGCTTCCTTCCACGGCAGGGCACAAACACACCACCGATTACCAGGCTTTAAACCCGGAAACCCGAGCGATGGCGCTGGGCTGCTCAGTTCATTGCCCATTGATTTGGTAAAACTTAAAAAGTCTGCCGTAACCTGAGCGCAGATGACATGGGACCCACGATCTTGGGGACCGGTTTCACATGTTCCCATTCTGAAAAACCCAGTTTTTGGGGAATCACCGCAGCGCTGAAGTGTTTTGCCCAGAACGTTTTTTGGCGCCTTCATCTCATCCTCCGTCAAAAAAGCATGGAATCAAAAGATCATTAACCTCTGATCATCCCCTTTTCTAAATGTTTTTATCATACATAAAGAAATATTGGAATGAAAGATAGTATTGTATGGCGTCATTAGAAATCACAGCCGATGTGTTATCGTATCTATGTGAAAAGAGAAGTCGCGCTTCCGGAGGTCCACAACATAGCGTCGAATCGCTTCTTCGATCACCGGAAAGGCGATTTCGTCCCACGGGATCTCCGATTGCCCGAAAAACCGCACTTCCAGACTTTCGCGGCCCGGTGAGAATTCACAAAAAGGAATGTCGGCCAGAAACATCAGATAAACTTGACTGATAAATGGCAGGTTGAAGAGGGCAAAAAGTTTGAGGTTGGTCGCATGCGCCCCGACCTCTTCCAGTGTCTCCCGGACGGCTCCCTCTTCGACCGTTTCGTTGTTTTCCATGAAACCCGCGGGCAGGGTCCAGAAGCCGACACGGGGCTCAATGGCCCTGCGGCACATAAGGATTTGCCCCTTGTATTGCGGAATTGTTCCCACGACCATCTTTGGGTTTTCATAGTGAATGGCACCGCATTTTTTACATACGTGCCTGGGCCGATCGTCCCCCGGCGGCACACAGACTGAGAGTGAATATCCACAATGCGTGCAATAATTCATCGGACTTTTCTCGATTTCGGTTTTTGCGTTTTCCATAAAATTCTCTAAGGGAAAGGTATCCCGACCAGCACACCTGGTGCCGGCGTTGATTTAGGTTTTATGGCCTCTAATCGACGAGGATATATTCAGCTTATAGTGATTGTATTTTCGGCAGAATGCGACGTCCCCTCTTGTGTAAGCCTCATAGCTTTGTTGTATGATTTCAAAAGCCTCCTCGCATGACGATGCGAGATAGACCAGATCCAGGTCCCCGGAATCGATGAGGTGTGCCTCCAGTATCGAACCCTGGACCCAATTCAACAGTCCAGCCCAATACTCACCGAGAAGAATAATCGGTTTTGAAAATATATGTCGGACCTGGGCCAACTGCCACGTATAGAAAAGCTCGAGCAGCGTTCCAATGCCTCCTGGACACACTACAAAGGCGTTTGAAAGAACAATAAAATGATCCAAGCGATCTGAAAAATGATCAAACTCTGCCTTGATATCCAGATGTGCAGCATCCGACTGTTCGCGAGGCAGCCGGATATTAAGTCCGATGGAGTGGTGGCGGTCGTTTTGTTTGGCCTGCTTGTACCCCCGGCTGGCCGCATCCATAAGACCCGGGCCACCACCGGTGACGAGGTCCATTCCTGCTTTGCCAATCATCCCGGCAAGCGTATGGGCGAGGGTGTATGCAGGGTCGTTTTGTGTCGTGCGGGCCGATCCGAAAATGGCGACCCTGAAGTGGGTTTCGTTGAGTTCATGATCAAGGGGGGACATGGCCATTCCTCCTGATTAAATTAGCATTATCTATTTAAACTTTTTTGCTATTTGTTTTAAAAACTATAAAATTATGGAGGGAAAAAATGGCTAATACAGAGACAGAGGCAACCACGTGGCCGGATCTGGCGATGAGTCTGTATGACAAACTAACCGGACGACATGCTGAAATCACCTATGAGTTTGAGAATCTGGAAGTCTCAGTTCCCAGCGCTGCAACTGACGCGGCCGCTTACGCCACTTGGAAACTGAACGGAATTGTCAAGATCAGAACAAAAGATCTGAAATAGGCCAAAGCAAATGACAAGGCCCTTAGTCGTAAAGGCTGATATCCGTATCACACAGGGTGATGAGGAAATCAGGGTTTTGGGTCACGGTGATCAAATTGAAGTGTTTCATCCCAGTATTCGATTTTTTTTCAAGACCATGAGGAGGACGCTTTCAATTAGATGTGACCATATTTTGAAGCTTGATCAAACCCTTCGTCACCTGGGTCTTACCATTGTCTTAAAGACCCGATACTTATGTTTTCGAATATTGGGGTTCAATTCCCGGAAATGCATGAGGTTTGTATTTCGGCTAATCCTCCCGAAATGATTGAGGCTCCCCCCGAAGAGCGGGAGACCTCACACCCCCCTCAAATGATACGATGAGCTGGGACATTCCTTAAGCGTTTCTCGTATTCTAAATTCACTTTCTCAGGGTTCAATTCCCCTCGGCTTGCCGTATTTGATAGCCCACTGATCTCCGGCGAGGCATTTCATTCCATTTTGGCGTATTCAAGGTTTTTTGGTCACTTCAATACTCCTATATGTATCCTCATCCCAATTTGATGGAAGGCTTTGCGCCAACGAATGAGCTTTACATTCCGCCGACGGCCGGCGCAAACCCCACCCGGTCTCCATTCTTTAAGACCGTGTCAACCCCCACGATTCTTCCGTTTACAAATGCTATTTTCAGCTCTTTTATGTCGATACCGGCTTTTTTAACGAGATCCTTTACGGTTTGACCCTCGGTGAGCTCGTACTCGGTGCTCTCTTTGTAATCGCACGTATCTGGATTAACCAAGGAAGAAAAACATTTTAAATGAATTTTCATGATGAAGCCCTCCTTTAAATAAAGATTGTTTATAAATCACGCCAAACACACTCTTTTCATCATTTCAAATAACACCTTATCATTTATTTGTATCTTGAACGAAATATAATCTGAATGGGATTTCAGTGAAGAGAAAAACGCTCTGTATGGATGCGCCCTTTCTTAACACTTAGAGCCAAAAGCGCCTTTTCAAGATCCCTCATCATCCTTGGAGGACCGCAGACAAAGAACTCACCTTTTGTGAAATCCCCCACGTATCGCTTAAGTTTCTCAGTGTCTATGTGGCCTTTTTCTCCGGGCCACTCTTTTTCTCTTGAAAGGACATGGACGACCTTAATGGAGGGCATCTGAGACGCCATACTCTCAATTTCGGCCTCAAACGCGATATCCCTTTTTGCTTTGTTTCCCCAGATAAGGATGACCTCTTTGTTTAACGTTGTGTCTTTCATGAATCTTAACATACTCAAAAAGGGTGTGATGCCGATCCCCCCTGCAATGAAAATGTATCTCTCGGCATCATGGTTCGTGAAACTGAAAAAACCGTATGGCATATCAACAAAGGCCTGTTCCAACTGTACGTTCTCAGAAATGCGGGATGTAAAGTCTCCCACTGATTTAACACAGACGGAAAGGCCTTTACGTGTCGGGCTTGATGAAATGGTAAAGGGGTGAGGTGCCGAGACCATGCCATCGATTTTGAGCCTTAGAAGCATAAACTGCCCGGGTGCATAGTCGGGATAATCCCCTTCGATATCAAGCGACCAGGTGTCATGCGTCTCCTGCTTGATATGGCTCACCCTCAAGGGGTGTCTTTTCACGGCAACGTGCTTATAAATCCTGGCGGCAAGGACGGCGGCATAGCAAAGGCCGATGACGACCCAGAATACCCTGAGAAAACCGGGCTGCAGGGTGCTACCCAAAAAGAGGCTGTGAAAGAATGCAAGGGGCAAGATGATGTAGCCTGCTCTGTGAATTCTTTTCCAGGATTCGTAACGCAGGCTAATCTTACCGTAGATCAGGGCCGATCCGGCGGTTACCCAGATGGTTAGGAGGGCAATGACGCCCACGATCTTAATAAATCCGATAGGCGTTGAGTACCCCTGAAGCCTCTCAGAGATTAAGATAAGCAGGGGGTGGAGGGTCACAGCTGAAAGGATGAGCACACCCAAAGCCCTGTGCATGTCGATCAGCCTGTCGAGGCCTAGGCCCCTTTCAATGAATTTGATCCGGGAGATGAGGACATACTGAAAGAAAAGCAGGATGAAGCCCAATAAAGCAAGGAGACCGCCTACCTCCTGGAGATAGACCGGCCCAGGCAATCCGCCTGCCAGCGTGCGGGCCCAGGATATTGCCGCGACGGCCAGGCACAGGCCCGCAAGAATAAGGAAAATGGTCTTTTTCATCAGAGATTACTTCGAAGGCTTGGAATTGGCGTCTCCCGGATGGGTGCCTGCTTCAAATTCCTGCGCATTGGTGTGCCCGTCCCCGTCTGAGTCCCTGGAGGCCAGCTCATCGGTGTATCGTTCCCCGGCCTTGATGCCGATGGCAGAATAGTCCTTGCCAAAGCTGTTGCGCGCACCCCCTCCACGTGGGTTTATGTGGCAGGTTCCACAGCCAAGCTCCTGGGTTGGGATCTTACCCATGCGAAAGGGTCTTGCCCACGCATTTTCAAGGACTGAGGGGAAATAAACGGTTCCTGCCAGGCCTAAAAAAATGGCCGGCAGCAAGAAATAAGCTTTCTTTATGATTGTTTTCATGATCGTCTGCTCCTGTTTTAATTAAAAGCGGTTAGGTCCGTTAAAGAGCCACTCCGGTTTACCGCAGCGGCAGGTGCCTCGAAATCTCAGGAGGCAATAGGCTGCTTCATAGAAAACATTATAATTGCGGCGATGCGCATCGTCAAGCCTTGACGCAAGTGCGCCTCATAGGATTGCTTGGTTCTTCCTTTAAAATTTCTTGAAATTTACCGTTCACCCACCCCTGCTTTTCAGTGGTGGGTGAAATGGTAGGGACTTTTTTGGTCAACAGCTCAACGTGTTATGTTGTGCCATAAGGTCTACCAAAACCGGCGCCCCTTCAATCTTGACCCCCGGAATCATTTCATCGGGGGATAAATACCGATGATCCACTCAGGCCTTACACGCATAGATGGTGGCTCCATTTTGCATTAGATAATCAATGAGAGGCTTCATTTCCTCCCCAGTGGATGCGCGAGCGCTTTCAGCCATACCCAACTGAGCCCAGTGAATGGCATCGTCTATGAGAAAGACCTTCACGTCATGACCTTTCTCGCAGGCAACTTTCGCGAATTGAAAGGCTCGGGTCGCTCGACCGGCTTTTTCAAAACCATTGGAGATAACAAAAAGCATTTTCGACATCACTATCACCTCCTTTCCCTATCCCTTTTTAGGGTATGTAAAATTCCAAGAGGACACATTTGAGGGTCAAAGGATTATTTAGTCGATTATCCGCCATCCCCTTTTTCCCCGGAAACCCAATAGAGTATTTAAGAAATGTCCATGACTTTGACTTCCACCT
>Ga0180432_10009928_pt1 | contig 11508 bp, 12 predicted proteins | sample SS_ome_10_FD_132414 | JGI IMG/M metagenome (GOLD analysis project Ga0180432, IMG submission 132414) | Hypersaline lake sediment archaeal communities from the Salton Sea, California, USA - SS_1_MS_2 metaG | ecosystem: Environmental > Aquatic > Non-marine Saline and Alkaline > Hypersaline >... | reverse complement strand
ATATGCTGATTGACTACCCTTTGCCCCTCTCTATATTTTAGATAGTAATATTGATATTTCCTGTTTTTATAAAGCTTTGCCCTTATGCGTAATGATCCCTTTGGCAGTGCAGACATCGCCTTATGAATACCTCTCAGGGCCTCTTCGCAACGCTTCAGTTCGTCCTTAAGCATCCCGCTTACGACAGCATCTTTTTCCACTACATTCATATCGTTATTATTCACTTTGTGGTGGAAAATAGCAACCTTTTCTTTTTTTTCTGATAGGTTTGTCATTATGATGTAAAGGCCTAATCTTTTTCCTATTTCGGATATGCTAAAAGCATTGCGTCCAATAATCTTTTTTCTTCGCTATCTTTTGGGTATAAAGCTGAAAGGGCATTCGCTAAACGCAGGAAAGCCGGGCCTCGTTCCATTTCAACCTTAAGGAGCGCACGCAGGGCATTCGCCCGGCCGCCTGCCTGGGAATTTCTCTCGTGCCTCAATAAGGATCCGCCTTGCTTCATCGCTGTTTTAATGTCTGAGTTTTAGGGAAAAGGATTTGCTAAATCAAGGAGATAGTACCCCTCAAAGAAATGACAGGGTGAGGCATAAGCCCATATTACGCCAAGCACTATTTGAATGCTTGTCCCGCTACAGGCACGGCCTATTGGCTTAGAAAAAGTCAAACGGAGACCTGATCTTCACAAATAGTTATTTATTTTCTTACGGACGTCCCTACCTTCGGACTAGAAACCACTAAATCATCCCTTTAATTTGGGGACGTCTCCATAATCAGTGAAAATGTTCTATCGTCCATTTAGCATCCAGGGTGGCTTCAATCTTTTCTTCCAAATCATCTACCAGTTCCCAGAGTATATCGAGGTTGCTCCGTTTTTCCATCTCATCAATCGGGACCTGGTAATCAAAAATAGCCGCCTTGCGGTATGTTTTTTTGGGGAAAGATGAAAACCTGCTTTCTTAAGTGTATTTGGAGCATTTATGATGTTATTCATAGGTCTGAAGGGGTTATTTCGGAGGATTTCGAAGGCTTGCCTTTGGCTAATAAATCTGGGACAAGGTTATTGGGTAGACATGTGCCCGCTATTCTTTGTGGGCCGTTGGGTAGCGGGGAAGTGGCCGCGTCTGCGCCTACTCTTTGAGCCTCTCGTGTTTGAGGTATCACCCGATATTCCAGCATTTCTCCCTCTGCTTGTTTGTATATTTCGAATTCCATAGGAAAGCAAACCCCCAGCTCTCCAAGCGAGAAATGTGTGTCACGATAATCAAGCGATTTCACCTGGCGGAGGTCCTTTCATAATTGAGGCTCTAAACGGTGGGGAACCTCCAATCAAGAGTTAAGTGCCATCAAACACTATTCTAAGACCTCGGTTAACTGAACAGCAGTAAGGGCTTGCCCTTCGTATTTGAGACCTTTTATGAGGTCTATCCGCACCGTTTTGTTGCCAAATAAGAAATGGAGTGCCCTAGAATTAAGCCCTGGCTGTCGCCTCTCACCAGCTGAGACTATCGCAACATTGTTTCCCTCTTCAGTCATGTTCTTGAATAGAGAGAAGAGGGTTTCAACAAAATCTACAGGTTCCTGCTGATCGAAACCTTCACCCCAGTATTTCATTACCGTCTTGAGTTTACCATTCTCGAAGACGAGTTGTGCTTTAGGGTAATGCGGCGGTCCACTCTCAGAAAAGACCATGCATGCATCGGCGCTTTGTTCTTTCAAAATCCAGTCTTTGCCAACTTCGCTAAGAATTTCATTCTGGAGCATTCCAACCTTTAGCACATGAGTACCAATTTCTATGGTTTGTTCCTGTGCCCAAGATAGCCCGGCGCTCATCGAAAAAAGAAGAATAAAGAGAATCGTTTTGAAAATCATGACAGTTCCTCCTAACATAATTTGCTTATGGCCCAAAATGCTTAATAAAAACCCCCGCCTCGCAGGCCTCTTCTAAACCGAGATGATACTTCATAAGTAGTTGATACCCAGGAATGCCCCAAGGCATTTAACATCTGCCAACCTTTCAGCACGACGTAGCCAACAAACTGAAAGATTGCACTTGCTACTCACCAATGATAATCCATCCAGACCCATATGGGTTATTTGGACTGTCGGCATTCAAGGGGTTGCCCGCACCAAATGGGTTATTGATACTATCTGGTGAGTAAGGGTTCCCATATTGGCCAAATGGGTTCGAGATTGAGTCGGGATCGTATGGGTTAGTGCTTAGTCTTCCTCGGTAATCCCCTTGATTGTCGTAAAGACGGGGTCCTTGAGTTGCATACGGATTGGTTGCAGAATAAGGGCTATAGGGGGCACCATACTGGCCATAAGGGTTCGTTATACTATCAGGGTCATATGGATTTCCGGCACCGTAACGATTGGCGGTCGAGTTCGGCGCATACGGATTGGAGCTAAGATTTCCGATATAATCATCCGCCAATACGGGCCCTGCTAAGAAGATTAGAATAAATGCCAAAAAGAGTATTTTTTTCATGGTAAATCCGCCTTTCCACTAAAGTGCTCTAACAAAATTTCGTGTGTGGCTGATTGAATAAAAATCAACTTGAAAGCCATATTTCACCTCCCTAACTGGGGATAGATTCCTGATTCAAATATTCTAGGGTGAGACCTTTATCAAAAACTGCCTCAATTACATCATATTTTCTCCCTGAACAGCACATACCGCTCGCAACTTTTCTCCACATCCTGGGCGGACCTGCGATAACCTTCGTACGCTTGTGGCGGGATAAGGCCAGCCCTTGTGATACATTCACCGAGAAAGAACACCTTCCCCCCGTCCATGCGATAGCTCGAGCGATATTCGAAATAAGGATTTTCTATTTGGACCGGTTCTGGGAGGTGGTAAACCTCATAGCCTTTTGGTATGTTAAAGGCCGCGACATTTTTTCTATGCGAATTTGCCTTGCGCACAATGGGATACCGACGCTCCTCTTTGCTGGCCCCAAAAAAGCTTATTTCTATGTCCGGCAGTTGGAATATCAAGATATCACCTGCCTTCTTGCAATAATCAGGAGCCCGAACTTTGACGGATTCCGTAAAGCGGGCCTGAAAGTCCAAGGGATTCGTATAGTCGTATTCCATAAGCTTTGCCCCGGGAGCTAGGTCATTGACAATCTCTTCTAAGGTTTCTTTGATCTCAATGGGAGTATATTCCGTATAAAATTGACGTTGGGAGGCTTCATTGTCTCCTGAAGTTAAGTTTCTTTCCGTAATCTCAATAGAGCCATCTGTCTTTATCTCAATATTATTTTGGCTGATGTATCCATTAGCCTCTGGCTTGTCCAAGGGAGTGTGTGAAAAGATGGTCTTGTGGTCTTTGAATATGAGGACACCTCGATTTTGGTCATACTCAGGGAGATAATCGAACCGGTGGTATTGCGCTGTGGGATCGAGGAAGTGATGGCCCCTTTCATTTTCTACTGCCACGATACAGTGGTTGAACTGAAAGGGATACGGGAAATCCACTATCAAGTTTCTTCTGCTATGGGTGGGGATCAACACGTAGGATGCGGAGATTCCTGCGTCCCTGAGCATGGCGATGAGAAGCGTGCTTTGGTCCTTGCAGTCCCCGTACTTATTTTCAAACACCTCAGGGGCAGCTTCAGGCGTATAGCCGGATTTCCCCAGGCCTATTGAGACGTAGCGTATCTCCTGCTTCACGTAATCATAGAGGGCCGCTATCTTTTCCTCGGTGCTGGAAAGTGCCGCTGTCAACTGGGCGACCTTATCCTTTATCGCCGGATCGGCCACAGGTTTTGCCTCTATCTCCTCTCTCCACCAGCGGAAGAACCTTTTCCACGAATCCATGCTGGTCACCAGGATATTGAAGGCGATCTCCTCCATTGGGGGTTTATCGTCCTCATCGAGGATCTGGGGGATGTTTCGGTATTCCCACAGGTAGGCCTTCTTATCCCCATGGTTTGTAACAGTTGGTGCTACCGAGAAACCTTTTGGGGGGTTAGAAGCACGGTACCTCAACTTCATATCCTGCGGCGCTATGATCTTATATCTTGCCAGAAGGGTGGGATTGTACCACTGAACAAAATACTGGTCTGTAAATACCCCTTGAAACGTCGGTTCCTTTTCCTCGACTACGTATTTATAGTCAATAGTGGAGCCGACAGTTGCCCCGGGCAGGGAGAAGGTAAGTCTTTTGTAGTCGCTGTAGGAGGGATAACAGCTATAAGGGGTTACTATTTTGATGGCATTTTCTTTCAAGGGTATGCTTTTGCCCTCGGGGGTGATTGTCCTCGCATAAAGCAGCGTAGCAGTCTCGGTACGGGAATTGAACCCGATTTCTTGATCTGCCCAGTACTTACCGGTCTCACTCACAATGGTAAAAGTCTGATGGACCGTACGGTTAGATCTTCCGTCAGGAAAGACCTCTTCGATGACCTCATCCAGAAGATACACAACGTAAGCGTCGGGATAGGATTCCACGGAAACAGGGGTTTTGAGCAGTTTGGATATTTCAGGATCAAGCCCGCCTCTATCTGCTAAACGAGAAGTGCCGCAGGAACTGAGAGTAAACATTAGGAACAAGCATAAGAGCACAACTGCAGTTTTAGGCCGAACAATGCTATCAAATCTTGTATTTTTCATGATGATGCTCCCTTGGTAAATCGCTTTGCACAATTAATGACATGCCAAAAAAATGGTTGGCGTCCCTGACTGCGAAAAAAAATATGGTTACGGTGTAAGGCCCAAGAAAATGCTCTAGATCGATTCTGGGCTTCTATCATGTCTATCGGAAAACGACCTCAAAACCTTTAAAAGCTCCCCTACCGTTGATGAACCATAAAGAATGAAGCCCTGACCCTTCTTAACTATTTCTTCCTTTTTCATGTGAAACACATCCTTCGTTTCTACAGTTTGGCGCCACCATAGCACAGTGGTTTGACAGATCCGGTCAAACTAGAAACAAATTTTTAAATAATTTTGGAGTGTATGGAATTGGTTATTCGAAAGGTTTCAGGCCCACCGTCATCCACTAAAGTAAACAGGAAAAGGGGTCGATAAAAAGAGACAGTAATGTAATGCCTTGCTCGGTGCACGCAGCAACAAAATCAAAACCTTACGGAGGAAATGATCATGCCAATCGACATGCAGCCGCCCCGTATCAGATCAGAGGAGTCTCCCAGAGAGATACTCGCCAATGATTTCAAATCCGTAGGTGAAATGCCCATCCGGGGAGGATGGGGCTATACACTCGATGACGCCGTCATCATAGACAAGAACGATCCCGTGGTTCTGAAAGGGGTGCCTTTCGACGGAGTTGGTCTCGAACGTATATTTCTCGAGAAAAGAACCTATGAGGAACTGATCATTTTTCGCCCACAAGACGATCGTTACTCAGGGATCAATTGGAAACTAGTTCAACAAACTGTGACTGATCACAATCACAGAACGTATGACGTGCTTAAAGTCGAGATTACTGCATTTCCCGACAAAGACTGGGAGGAACTCAAAGCAGAGTGGGAAGGACCCAATGGCTATGGTTCGCCCGGGTTTGATCTCGAGGCTCACAACGAAAAGCGTGATTCGCGAATGATTCGCTACATTACGGAAGGCTACTTCGATATCACGAGCTTCTATGGTGCAGACGAGAACTGATTTGCCCAACAACAGCTTAACTTTTTTGTATGCGTGCCTTACTTCAGATCTTCATACGTAACTGAATACCATGTGGTGCAATTGGCAAGGGCTTTATGCGATCCTTGAGATCAAAATCCTTCCACTCTTGAAAACGGATTTCTCCATCCTTCATATAAAGCCTTAGATTGATTTTTTTCTCCCCATTCTTGCTCTCGCCGCATTTATCAAGCAAAGTTGATGCCTCCTCCGGCTTCAGCAGCAGGAAGGAATAACCATCATTATCTTCATTCTCCATGATAAGGGCCAAATAATCATGCGGCCCCCAATTAGTCCAATATCTCGTCGAAACACCCCAAAACCAGTGGGAATTCCTTTGATCAAAGCTTGAATATTTGCATAGAACCCTCTTTCCCGTGTTCGGAAATACCAGTTGGCTATTCCTTTCAGCGCTAGACTCATCCCACTGGGCCTCAAGCTCATTTTGCAGTGATTTCTTGAGGGCTGCTTCTAGCTGCAGATCTCTAGGCTTTCTGGCTTTAATCGCAATAGGTCCCCTTGGCACAGCCTTAGGCTTTTCTTTTTCAGTCACAGGGCGAACAATGCGTCTTCTTCCAAGACGAGGCTCTAAGGGTGACCTAACCTCGGGTTCCGGGGCGGTTTCAGTTTGAATCTGAAGACGCGACGCATAGTAGGCTTGAATGTGCTTCACGCTTTCGATGAAGTTAGCTCTTGCCTCAATGGCTTTGGCAAACCTTAGCAGAGTATCGAGATCCCGGTACACGTCTTCGGCCGGAAATCCCTCAGATCCAGCGTGTGCCCAGCGGTTGCGCACCGTCTGCATTTCCTTGACAAAATGCCGGGCTTCAGGGTGAAGATTCATTTTATTAGATATCTGATACCAATTCCGGTCAAGAACACGGAGCAATGCTGCCAAGTCGAGGCCTGAAAGAGAAGCATTTCTGTTTTCCTCTGCTCGTTTCCGTTGCTGAAATGACAAGACCTTCAAGACGGCATCGTTCCACCAATTTTCTGAGATGGCAGGAAGTGCCCGATTAAGATAGTCGGCTAAGGGCATTGCACATTCAGTGAGCAAACCCGTTATCTTAGTCTGCATCTCTTGTTGTCCTCATAAACCAAGGTAAAGGCCGCGGATTACGGCAGCACAAGAGCTTAGGAGATCAGGTCGCAGCATTTAAGAGTTTTGTAAGTGGCTGCCAGCAATTCACTTCGTCATTCTTAGGGTGTCGGGAGACAAAGGCGCACCAGTTGCCACTTCAACTAACCCTTGTGCCAGGGCCAGCGCAACGGCGCCGGGCCCCAAAACGATGTATACAGGTGTTTTCTCTTCTGTTTCTTAGCAGTTTCTCGCCGTTCTAACTGTTCCAGGGCTTCTCTGTATTTTGATCCCTCTTTCGCTTCTTCGAATGTTCTCCCGCAAACATTACATCTCCCATCATGCCCGATGATCCCTATACATTTATCATCGCCGCATGAGGCTCGTTTTTCCGGTTCATCCTTTTGACTCTCATCGGCATAGCCAAACAGAGGTTTTCCGCATTTCCCACATAGTAAAACAGCAGCCTGATCGTAAGCCCCAACTTGATTGTTGGTTCCACAATACGGGCAAGCAACTATGAATTTTCCCCGGGAAGCGCCTTCTTTCTCTGCGCCGGTGTCGGCAGCTTCCTTTTGCAGCAAATAAGCACAGATAGAATCATATGCAGCGTTCACCTGTTTCAATTTTTCCTGTGCCATTTTGTGGCGTCGAGGATTGTGGCTATGACGGCTTGGATCCCAAATATCAGCAAGGTCTCTATAGCGTTCTCTGGTTTCGGTAAGTGATGAATTCTTATCAATTTCAAGAAGTTCAAAGGCGCGTTCTAAGTTCATTTGAGTCCCGGAGTTAAAGCAAGTTAGCGGTTGAATTGGGTCTTAATCATCATAGTTTCTGGTTTTTGAAAGATCCTGAAATTTACCGTGCGATCAGCAGCCTATGAAAGTGATCCACAACTGAATCTCTTCATTTTCTAGCCTTCTCTTGGGCTATATCGGAAGCATTATTGCAGAACTTAAGGGTCTCTAAGCCTTGTGTTCATGGAATTGATGTGGATAAGAATTAGGTATTACGCCGTGTGATGCTGTTTGCTATTTGTTTACAGAGGCAACACCAGTTGAATATATAGGGGAGAGGAAGAATTCAGCCCTATTCCACATCAAGCTTGAAGGGCTTTCACATCGATGAAGGTCTCGGCAACGTATTTGTCCAGCCGGTGCCGGCCCACTCCCAAATAGGACTTTAGCAAGGAAATAGCGCCGATCCACTCATCAACTGACTTTGGGCCGTTCATGTCTTTGTCATTCACGAAGTACAGGAATACGAGGTAAGCAGGGACCTCGTTGAGTGCCCTCAGGAGATAGAGGTGGGCAAGCCGGTTGGTGTATTGGTAAAAGGTTGTTGTCCAGTCATGCTCGGATTTGGAGTGCAAAAAAGTTTTTGTTTCATTCAAGCTTTTCTTGATTTTCCTCAAAGACTTCTCCCCCGCTCCCGTTTTTGGCGACAGCACCTCAGAGATGTGGCTTTTGGCCTCAACCAAGAATACATTTCCACTATGAGCCTTACCCAGCCCATCCCACACAGGGCCTCTCGAAGGCCAGAAATCAGAAAGGGATACTTTGGGCAGCCTAATACCCAGAAGCTCGAGGAAGGCCTGATCCTGGTACTCTGCATATTCGTCATCTGCTATTGGGGAAAGCCATGTAATCTTTTCGGTATCCGGAAGATCAAGCTGGGTTCTAATGGGGGAGTTAAGCAGCTGAGGCTCTTCAGTGACGAGCTTCTGAATCCACTTCTGGCTGCCTTTTGCTGCTGGATGTTGTGGAATGCGACTCACAGTGCCTTGCTCCTATGGGATTGTTTATGGTAACAGCGATTGACCTAGGAAAAGGCTGTGATCCACAAAACGGCAAAAGTGAACACTTGCCACCCGTCCCCGCGGGGGTCCCTCAACATTCAGCTTTCCCAAACGTGAAATAGGCCTCTTACACTTTCAAGAAGATCCTTGCTCTGCCCTTTTCGTGGCCGATGTAATCCAATTTCGCCAACGCAGCCATTACAAAGGCCGACCTCATAACACGTAGTTCTTCTGTAAGGATTGTGTGGGTCAACTCGCCATGCGCTATCAGGTGATCGACAGCCTTTTCAAACATCCATTTCGGCACCAGCCGGCTGCCGGGAGAACTCCTTTGAGTCAGAACTTCTATCCCATCATCTTCAATGGCCATCGCCTTGTTTGGCTTCTTTCTCGCCAACGTGTAAACCATTGGATCTTGGATCAAAGCCTCCATCACATCATTCCACACCTTACCAAATGTAAGTTCCTTCATCTTAGAAAAGCCTTTCTCCGGTGCCAGTCGAGGTTTTCCTGCGCCGGCCAGTACTTCTGTTCAGCGGGGGTAAAGATATTTCTGGCACTTAACGTGAGTATGTGACCGGGCAGGTTCTGTCCCACATGTACCCTTTTCGAAACGAGCACCTCATAGCCTTTGCCGACGCTCATGAGGCCTTCGTCAAAATACCAGTGGCAAAGCCGACAAAGTGCCATCCCGTTGGTGGGCCTGTCATCGTGGCTGAGCCTCCATGGCTTGACATGGGAAGCTTGAATTACGGTGTGGCCGTCCGGAGTCAACATCCGGATGCCGCACATGGCGCACCGGTGGTCATAAAGACTAACCACGGTCTTTCTAAAGGCCTGATCCCTCACATTTTGTCCGTGCGCATCTTTTTGCTTTTCTCCTGCATATCCCACTTCTGATTCCGCCATCCTCAATAACGTTTGGCCATACTGGAAAGCCTCGTAATTCACAGACCCCTGCTCTAGGAGGATCGGCCTGATTTCAGGAGCAAAATAGGTGTTAATCAACACGCTCCTTAACTGCTCTCTCGCTTTCGGATCGCACAAATAGTGGAAAAGCGCCTCGTCCATTTTAGCGCCAAGATATATTTCGCTTAAACGCCGCATGGATTTGATATTGTATTCGATTTCCGGATCATAACCCGACTTTGTAATCCGCTGCCAGAACCCATCCGTCTTGAGTCTGGAAAAAGGATGGGCCATGCTGGTTGCTGAGCCAGGTGGCATTATGCGGCTCCAGTAAGTGTTGAATGTGTCGACCAGATCAAGTGAGGGTTCAATGAAGTTCTCCGTGATCTGGCCCTGGACGATCAAGTCCATTATAGAAAGCAGCAGAAAGGGTTTGTGCGGAGCCCGATGGAGTGTCACTTTTGGGTAGCGGTGCCGGCCTTTATCCGTTCGTAGTTTGGCAAATCTCTCGATATATTCATCGAGCATCAGTTTATGCCCTCACAGTTACGATGCGGCAATCAGTGTCTAGAGTCTAAACCCCATATCACCATCTGTTCTTTGAAGCATGATATCAGGCTAGAGCATTTCCCCTTTTTCTTTGCCCAGTTAGATGCGATCGCCTTTCGCATTGAGCCCTGTACCTTAAGCCATTATTAGTCCAATCATTATCCGTGACGTTGAGAATGCCTTCATTTTGTGTTTCGCAGAACGCCTATTGGCTTAGCAAAAGTCAAACGGAGACCTCACCCCTTCACAGCTTTTATTGATATATTCTTTCAACAATCTCGAAGGTTTTTCTTACAAAATCCAAAATTTGGCCTTCTTTAAGTTGCATACTTATATCTCGGCCGTGCAAAACTTTACTCGATATCTCATACAATCTCTCAGTTTCCGTCTTCATATGTCTCAGATTCAACCTTTCACACACCTGCCTGATAACCTTATGAATCCTATGGGTATCCAAATCATATACATTTGACTGCTGTTCTTTTTTACCAAGACCTAACTTGGCAAACATGTCCCTAAACGCTATTTCTATCAAAACTCTACAAAGCCCTATCACCGCGTAATGTTGGCCATAAAGAAAACACTCTCTGATATCTTCGAAATATTTCTGAACCCCAATGTGAACTCGTCTGTCAGCGATTATTGTTCCGAATTCCTTTTTCCTTTCAAAATACTCATAGGGATCAATTTTTGCCACCATCTCTGTCTGGAAATCATCAAAAGTTCTATAACGATCCTCCTCTACTTCATCGTCCGTAACCGTAATCCCTTTCTCTTCTAGGATACCAGTCACAATTTCTGGATATTTTTTGAATAGCTCTTCAAGGTGCTTACTTTCCTTGTCTAACTGAAAAAAATCGCAAGATCTTACCTTTCTAAGAGTTTCTCTTGCCTTTGGGTCTCTAATCTCATCCAAAGGGGCAGATTCTGCAAAGATCTCCCTTATTTCATCTTCGGTATCATAGAAAAGGCTTCTTAAATCAGGGGCCTCTTTCCCGTTTTCCTTTCTCTGTTTTGTTATTTCTCTATCCAAGGTATCAAGTTTCCTTGCAAGGTCTAGCAACTGCTTCTCTTTTTCTAAATCCATAACAGATCCCTATCTCAGAAAATGAGATGTGCCTCGAGAGTTAAAGAAACTTCTAGGTATGTCAATCTAGCGTCCCTTTACCTTTAGCCATCTATTTCGCCTGACTGCCTATAGGAATGGGAATGGGGACGTCCGTAAAAAAGTAAATAACTCACCGATTCCCGCCCAACGCTTCCCCGCCGTATGTCTGGCAGTCTTTCCCGCTATACTTCTTGTCCGCCATCGTTCTTGCCCGCCGTTTTCTGGCGGGGTGGCGGATTGGCGATTTTATCCCCCATTAGTATGGTGAGCAGTTTTGGGTAATTTTGCTGCTTTACCAGGGTTCGGGTTCACCAAAAAAAGCTCCACCTTCCCAATGGAAGATGGAGTTTTTGCCAATCCAGATTGAAGGAAATGTGGGCCATTGCGATCTCTTTCAGTGGCTAAAATGAGATTCTT
>Ga0180432_10009926_pt1 | contig 11509 bp, 9 predicted proteins | sample SS_ome_10_FD_132414 | JGI IMG/M metagenome (GOLD analysis project Ga0180432, IMG submission 132414) | Hypersaline lake sediment archaeal communities from the Salton Sea, California, USA - SS_1_MS_2 metaG | ecosystem: Environmental > Aquatic > Non-marine Saline and Alkaline > Hypersaline >... | reverse complement strand
ATCATCCGAACCACCTCAAACGATAGATCATGAAGCTGGAATGACTGAAGCCAGATTTATCATGGGTTTGGTGGATCAGTCTGTAGAAAAACTCGCACCACTGGCCCGCTCCTGGCTTCAGACACCAGACCTTCAAAATGTCAGCAAGTCATTCATTAATGAAGGTTACAGCCGGAATCAACGGGCATACATCCTGAAAAGAGAAGGAAGTAAAACAGAGGTGTTCACATGTACCATTAAAGCAAGTGAAAAATCTCCTGTTGTGAATCCCGCCTTTGTGATTAAGAACTGGGGGGATAGCGAAGCAGTACTGAAGATTAATAATAAAAAGATAAAGCGCGGAAAAATATTTCGTTTCGGTTACCAATATCATCTCGACTCAATAGATTTAATTGTGTGGATTAAGACCGAATCCATGGAGTCCATGACCCTTTCCCTGTCACCCAAGGAGGGTTGATGTTTTTAAATTTTAAAATGCAGGATAGAGTTCACGGATTCTTGATTGCACTTATTTCCATTTTGGATGACGGAACCATCTATATATGCGGTGGGGAAGGCAAGAACCTGTATGCGATAAAGGGAACCGAGCCTTTGGCCAGTTCACACTGGCCCAAAATGCAGAAAGACAATAATAATTCAGGATTAATTGATAAAGAATGAAAGGAGTCAATAATCTCGGGATTATGACAATCATTTATTCACTATAAAAAAAAGGAGAAATAAGATGAAGAAGAAAGTTGTATTTATTTTATTCACATTGCTGTCTTTTTCTGTTGTATTATTTGCACAGAATAATGGACTGGTAGGTCACTGGAAATTTGATGACATTCGCATTGAGCTGAAAGAACTGGAAATGGTCAGGGGGGAAACCTTTCTGCCCAGAGAAGTTTTCGGCTATGTCAAAAATAGTGTGGATGGTGAAGAGAGCGATTACAATGGTAAATTCTGAAAGCAGGCCAAAGGTGTCAAGGGCGGTGCTGTCCTCATGGACGGCAATACGTCTTCAATTGAGGTTGATAATGACCATGTACCCCGCGTCAAGGGTGATTTCAGTGTTGAGGCGTGGATTGCCATGGGTGCTTATCCCAACAATGTCTGTCCTATTGTGGATAATCAGCGGGATCCGGCTGAAGGGTATTATAACGGTTACTTTTTCGGACTGGATGCCCAGGGACGACTCGTTCTCCGCATAGCGACGCATGGACAGGATGAACGGGTTGTGGGTACAGAGACCATCCCGCTTTTTACATGGACCCATGTGGCTGGCACCTATTCGACAAAAGCTGGATTGAAAATCTACATTAACGGCAAACAGGCCGGGTCTCACAAGCCGGATTTTACATTTACACCGGCTCAAAGGCGGGTCAATATATTGATAGGAAAGAGCCGGGCTCCCCAAAGGCCCTATGGGACCATCCGTCCATACGGCACCAAACCGTATCATATGTTTTTTGACGGACTTCTGGATGAGTTGAAAATATATGATAAGGCATTGTCCTCAAGTCAGGTCAAGAAGTCCTTTTCATCGGTTAAGCCCGGCAAACCCGATCTGCCCGAGCGGGTCATGCCCACCGGTCCCCTGACTGCTGAAGTGTTTACAGCTGTCAATACAGACCTTAAATATTATGATGCCTATGACGCTTTGTGGCACACGGATAAAGGGTGTGATGTGGTGGTCCGATTTGATGAATACCCCTGTGAATTTGTATTCTGGAAAGGCGCCAACTATAACGCTCATTTGGTCACTGAAAAAGGATACTGGTTCAACAATGGATTCAATGAGGGCTGGAATGAGCACGGCAGTTGTGAGCCCATGTCGGACAAACAGGCTCGGCATTCTCATGTAAAGGTTCTTGAAAAAAATGATGCACGTGTTGTTGTTCAATGGCGCTATGCTCTTGTGGACAATTGGTACATGTTCTCTTTTTATGATCCGGCCACATCCCGGGGCGACTGGACCAATGAGACCTACTATATTTATCCTGACATGGTAGCTGTGCGGGAGGATATTCTGCTGAGCAATGCACCCAGAGCCGAGCATGAGTGGCAGGAGAGTATGGTGGTGCCCGGACCCGGACAGAGACCCGAGGATCTTCTGGAATACGCAGCTTTGACGCTGGGTAATGACAAAGGAGAGTTTCATACCTATTCATGGGAACATAAAACACCTCCGGGCCTGCCGCAGGAACCGAAGAATCCCAACATGCAGCTGATCAACATGAAGTCCAAATACAAGCCCTTCTCCATTCTCAGGCCAGAGGATGATCCTTCCATTGACGTGTATGCCGGTGAGATCCGCCGGGAGATCAGCGTCTTTCCATGGTGGAATCACTGGCCGGTTGCTCAAAAACCGACCGACGGACGCTGGTCCCAGCATGCAGACAGAGCTTCTCACTCCTCTTTATCTCATTGGTTCTGGAATCATTATACCATGTCCGACCGGTCCATGACCAAACTGATGCTGACGGGTATGACCGATAAGTCTGTTGAGGAGTTGATGCCGCTGGCCCGAAGCTGGTATCATGCTCCTGAAGTTAAAGGTGTGGATGCTGAATATGATCAATCCCAAAGGGCCTATATCCTGAAACCTGAAAAAAGTGCAGATACGGTTATGTTTAGTATCGCAGCTGCGGAAAAATCACCAGTGGTGAATCCTGCTTTTATCATTCCCGATTGGGGCATAAAACAGATTGAGCTGGAAATCAATAATGAGAAAATACCTCGTGGTAAGGATTTTCGTTACGGAAAAACAGACAAATTGGACGGCTCCGATTTGGTGGTGTGGATTAAATATGAAACCATGGAACCCGTAAAGATTACAATCAAGGTAAAAGAATAATATAGATTCATGAGACTTTTCCGTAGGGGCGGGTTTATCCGCCTATGGCGGGCATGCCCCTGCGGAGCTGAATTGAAATATAAGATTTAAAATTATTATTCCCATTGAGGCAGGTATGAAAACACTTGACGATCTTTGGAAACAAGGCCAGGATTTCCTGGGTGTACGATACCCAATCATGTGCGGCGCCATGACGTGGATCTCGGAGAGCGGGCTGGTCTCCAATGTATCCAATGCCGGCGCTTTTGGATGTCTGGCAGCAGGAAACATGGAGCCGAACCTCTTGGCAGATGAAATTGACAGAACCAAGGCTGCAACAGACAAGCCCTTTGCTGTAAACATGATTACCATTGCCCCTAATTATATGGCGCATCTTCCCGTTGCCATAGAAAAGAAAGTTCCCTTTATTATTTTTGCAGGGGGCATACCCAAGTCAGCAGAAATTCAGATGGCCAAAGAGGGCGGTGCCAGGGTATTGTGTTTTGCTTCTGTAGAATCCATTGCCCAGCGGTTGATTCGAGCCGGAACCGATGGATTGATGCTGGAAGGGAGTGAAGCCGGTGGTCATATAGGACACGTTTCTTTGATGGTCCTGCTCCAACAGGTACTTTTTAACGTCAACTCTGTACCCATATTTGTTGCGGGCGGCATTGGCGCCGGCCGTATCATACCCCATTTATTGATGATGGGCGCCGCGGGTGTTCAGCTTGGAACCCTGTTTGTTGCAACGGAAGAGTGTAAAACCCACCCGGATTTTAAAAAAGCTTTCATCAGGGCTCGGGCCAGGGATGCCATCGCAACGCCCCAAATCAATTCGGAACTCCACGTGGTTGCAGTCCGTGCTTTAAGAAACAAGGGAATGGAGAATTTTTCTGAACTCCAGATGGATCTCATCCACCGCAGGAGAAAAGGTGAGCTCACACAGGAACAGGCTCAGTATAAAGTGGAAGAGTACTGGATCGGTGCTTTAAGAAAAGCTGTTCAGGACGGCGATATTCAGGGTGGTTCTATTATGGCCGGTCAAAGTGTGGGCCTTGTTGATAAGGTGCGACCCTTAAGTGATGTTCTGGGATGTCTGGTGTCAGAGGCCGAGGAAGAATTGGCGCGGATGCAGAGGAAGTTAATGTAATAATGACGGCCGCGCACACGCATGCTTGCCGAGATGGATTTTTTCTTGTCTTTAATTAAAATTCCATTGCATCAAGAAGATTTTATTTGTAACTTAGTTAAATAACTTTAGAAAGTAAGTAAATATTATTATATAATTTCTGGTTTTACATAGATTAACAAGCAGAGGGGCGATAGATGAAGCGGATTCCAACGCTATTTTTATTACTTTTATTGCTGTTTATTGTTGTTTCCAATAGCTCTGGACAGGGGAAGATTCCCAGACCGGAATATCCTCGTCCTCAGTTCCAACGGGCCGATTGGATCAATCTCAACGGGAAATGGAGTTATACTTTTGATTTCGGGCAATCGGGTAGGGATCGTAACCTTCATGAAAGTCAGGGATTTAAAGATGAAATTGTAGTTCCCTTCTGTCCTGAAAGCCGGCTTTCAGGTGTCATGTACAAAGATTTTATTCTGGGTATGTGGTATCACAGAATCATCTCCATTCCCAAAAAATGGAAAGGCAAGAAAATCCTGCTCCATTTCGGTGGTGTGGATTATGAGAGCGAGATATTCATTGACGGCGAATCGGCAGGCAGCCACTGGGGCGGTATGGGCGGATTTACGCTGGATGTGACCCGGTTTGTTGAGCCGGGGAAAAAACATCATCTGGTGGTCGCAGTGAAGGATGACACCCGCTCCGGTATGCAGCCCGGAGGGAAACAGAGTATTCAGTATCACTCCTGGGAGTGTTTATACACACGGACGACAGGCATCTGGCAGACCGTGTGGCTGGAGGCTGTCTCTACCTTTGGTTTAAAAAAATGTCAGGTCATACCCGACCTGGATAACAATCGGTTTTTCATCCATCCTGATTTTTTTGGAGAACAAAGGGGGAACCTGTTCCGGATTACGGTTACAGATGGTAACAAGAAAGCTGTCGAAGAAACGGTTCGTGCATCCAACGGCGCTTCTGTCCTATTAATCCTGGCAAGCCCCAAATTATGGTCACCGGATAATCCTTTCCTCTATGATCTGACCTTTGAGGTCATTAATAAAAATGGAAAAGTACTGGATAAGGTCAACAGTTATGCGGGCATGCGGAAAATCCACACTGAAGGGAACCGGCTTTTTCTGAATAACGAGCCACTCTTTCTCCGCTTTGTCCTGGATCAGGGCTTCTATCCAGAAGGCATATGGACAGCACCCACCGATTCAGATCTCAAACGGGATATTGAACTGTCCAAAAAAGCGGGATTCAACGGGGCGCGTCTTCATCAGAAGGTGTTCGAGCCCCGATTCCATTATTGGGCCGATAAGCTGGGATACTTGACATGGGGCGAATCGGCCAGCTGGGGCATCAAGAAGTCTGATCCAGCTGCGGGGCGTAATTATCTCAGCGAGTGGCGGGAGATCATTGAACGTGATCGTAACCATCCATCGATTATCGCCTGGACCATTTTCAATGAATCGGGTTGGACGTATCGAGAGCGGGACATTGAACCGAGGAATTGGGATCTCTTCATCGGTAAACAGCATAACCGTTTGCTTCGGGATCTGGTGCTTCTGACAAAAAGTCTGGATACAACCCGGCCTGTAAACGATGCCAGCGGCCACGTGCACGTTCTGACCGACATCTGGACTGTGCACTCCTATATGCAGAGACCCGAAAAACTGAAGGAAGTTCTGACGCCTGATCCGGAGGAAGGCGTCTACAGGAATCAGCCTGATAAAGATACGGTCTATGAGGGCCAGCCCTATATTGTGGACGAGTACGGCGGGATCAAATGGGCGCCTCAGGAAACCCGGGATAGTGCTGCCGAGTCCTGGGGTTATGGTGAAAATCCTCAAACCCTGGAGGAATTTTATATCCGATTAGAAGCACTCACTGATGTGCTTCTCTCTTTTAATCATATCTCGGGTTTCTGCTACACACAACTAACAGATATTGAACAAGAACAAAACGGTATATACTATTATGACCGCTCCGAGAAGTTTGATATGGAGCGTGTCCGAAATATTTTCTTAAAAAAACCTGTTTGGATGAAATAATCATTCAATTGAATGAAGGGAGTAAGACATGATTCAACGCATTCTGATTTTTGGATTAATGGCTGTTTTATCGGTTTTACTATTCGGATGCGGGGGTGGTCCTGTGACACCTTTGAGTCCGTCGGGGGATTTTGAAGCTTACTATACCAAAATCAAATCCGGGGAGGACTTCGAACAGTATTCCCGTACCGGTGATTATGCAGACATTATCGTGGATTTTGGCGCGGAAAACGGCAAGTTCGTTTTCTGGCGCGGTTCGAGTTATCTGCCATACTGGGAGACGGCAAAGGGACGATGGTTTGTCAAGGAGATGATCCCGCGAAAGGGAGACGGACCCAAAAAACGGCCGGATAAAGTGAACACTTATTCCCGGGTAGCCATTATTGAAAAGGGGCCTGAAAAAGCTGTGGTGCACTGGCGGTACCTTCCCAAATTTTCCAATGGGAATCCCCACAAAGATGTGGATCAGAAGAATTTTGTGGATGAATATTTTTATCTACAGCCCGATGGTTCGGTAAACCGCACCATACGGCAGGGTACTGAAAGAATCGATGCCTGGCGTGATCCTGATCATCTGACCGTGCAGACCTTCCATTTGGTGCTCGATGGGATCAAGGCAGTGAGAACGAAAAAACCGTCAGCACCCAAAACTGTTCCTGTAGTTGCTGGAAATCCAGTTATAAATCTTTCCTCAAAACCCGTGTTCTGGCTGGCTTTTGATGAAGGCGTTGGTGATATGACAGCAGAATCTGTTTCGAAAGCCGAGTATGAGATTATGGGGCATAAAAGTCTTTGGCGTCCGGGGATTTCCGGGACAGCACTCCAATTCGATGGATATAATTCAGTCATCAGAATTCCTGCTGACAAGGCTCCCAAACCCGCAGATGGTCTTACGCTTGAGAGCTGGATTGCCATTGGTGCCTACCCCTGGAGCGATGTGCCGATTATTCAGCAGAGCAGCGATCTGCCGGAAGAGGTCGAAAAAGTGGATGGAACCGGTGCTCTTTTGATCGGTGAGGAGGGACAGGATGAACAGAGCGACTGGACATATAAAGTCATTCTTAAAAAAGAGGATGATACCGGATATTTCTTTGGATTGAACGGATATGGGAATCCGGTTTTCAAAATCAGGATAAACGGTGTCTGGGAGGAACTTGCTTCAGACGTACACCTTGAACGGAAACAGTGGTATCATATAGCCGGCATCTATAACAGTAAAAGCGGCAAGCTTCAACTCTACGTAGATGGAAAACCTGCTGACAGCAAAACCGTTTCAAAAGAGAAGATAGAATTGTCAGATAAAGATATTCAGATAGGAAAAGGGAAAGACCGCCGTCCCATCAATCCTGTGCGCATGAACACATTCATCGACTCCTACTCCTTTGACGGTTTGATAGATGAGGTCCGTATGTTCGATCGGGCCCTCTCCCAGGATGAACTGAAGGCTGAATATGAAGCATATGGAGCCGAGAACCTTGCTGCCGATGCTCCCATGGACAAACGTGTCCTTCCGGCCGGAAAAAATACGGGAACTTTCGGCGCCTATTACGATCATCTGAAATTTTATGATGTATGGGATAATCTCTGGCGGTTTAGCGAACATCCCGATGTGGTGGTGGAGTTCGATGAACTACCCTCTAAATTTGTATTCTGGCGGGGTGTGGGTTACATACCCATGATGGTCAACGAAAACGGTATGTGGTACAGCAATGAGTTCAATGAAACCTGGAACCGATCCGGCGGACGGGGATGTCAGGAACCCATGTCCGATAAGGAGAGCTATACCAACCACGCTCGTATTATCGAGAACACACCCGCCCGGGTGGTAGTCCACTGGCGTTATCCACTGGTAGACGTGCTTCATTGTCTGGCAAATTTGGATGAAGAAACAGGCTGGGGCGATTGGTCAGACTGGTACTATTATATCTATCCCGACGGGGTGGCTGTTAAGAAAATGCATCTCTGGACTCATGGTGAGCGGGATCATGAGTGGCAGGAGTCCATGGCCATTTTCGGACCCGATCAGCATCCAGAGATGATCATCGAAACCCGGAATGCTTTGACTATGACCAATCTTAAAGGGAATTCTGTGACCTACCACTGGGTGAACGGACCACCGGACAATGTTGAGCGACCCCACGACAAAGTGATCCAACTGATCAATTACAAAGGAGAATACGATCCGGTTACCATCGGCATCTTTGAGGGATCCAATGTCTATGGTGGTGAATTAACACCTTATGCGGTCTTCCCGACATGGAACCACTGGCCAGTGGCACAGATGCCTTCTGACGGCCGCTATGCCAGCTTTCCCGACCGCACGGCCCATAGCTCTCTGACCCATGTTTTTCTGCCCACCTATGCAGAGGACCACGGTGACCGGCCTTTTGAACAGAGACTTTTAATGGAAGGGATGCTGAAACTCAGCAAGTCCGAGAGGGTGAAACTGGCCCGTTCCTGGTTAACCGCACCTGCTTTAAAGTCTACCAGAGGCTGCACCAGTCAGGGATATGATCAGGCCCAGCGTGCCTATTTGCTCACTGCGAATGAGCCCAAGTTGTCATTCAGCCTCAAGTGTTCCGGCAGGAGCCCCGCAGTCAATCCCTGTTTTGTGATCAAAAACTGGGACAGCAAAGCGGTGGCCAATTTGAAAATCAATGGCCGAAAGGTCCCCTCGGATAAAAACTTCAGACAGGGGGTAATCCGGGATACAGATGGGACACGAACACTTATCGTATGGATCAAGAAAGCATCGACATCGTCGGTGAAAATTGAAATTGCGAGGTAGAACCACATCTAAAGTATTCAATATTAAGAAGGATAACATTTGAAAAAGGTTGTGATTCGGGGTAAACATTCTGCTGAAATTGTGGAAGTTCCGACACCCGTAGCACTCAAAGATTGGGCGCTGGTTAAAATCCTTTCAGCGCCCATGTGTACCGAATACAAGGCCTACCGGGATGGAGAGGTCTCTGATTTCTTGGGGCATGAAGCAGCCGGAGAAGTGGTGGAAGTGGCACAGCCGGGACCGGTGAAACCCGGTGATAAAGTCGTGGTCATGCCGCAGTATCCCTGCGGTAAGTGTGCATTGTGCCGGAGGGGAGATTACATCCATTGTGAGCATGTGATCGACTTTGACAGCTATTCAGGCTCTCCTGAAGGCAAGGCTACTTATGCGCAGTACCTTTTGAAACCCTCCACGCTGTTACCGAAAATACCCGGTGGAATGAGCTTCGATCACGCTTCGATGCTGTGCTGCGGCCTGGGGCCCACGTACGGCGCCATGGCCCGTATGAAGACCAACGAATCCCATACCATTTTAATTACAGGGATGGGACCTGTGGGGCTGGGCGGTGTTGTCAATGGTGTGTCAAGGGGTGCTAGGGTAATCGTTGCGGTCCATCATAGCTATCGGGCTGAATTGGCCAAATCCCTGGGCGCAGATACCGTTGTCGATCACAGAGATCCCGGGGTGGTTGAACATATTTTAGATCTGACGGACGGCAGGGGTGTGGATATGTCCATCGACTGTGCCGGAACCGTCGATGCCCAGCGTCTCTGCATTGCATCCACACGGCGTCTGGGACAGGTGAGTTTCGTTGGTGAGTCAGGAGATTTATCGGTCCGGATAAGCGACGACCTGATCCGAAACGGCCTGATCCTCCACGGCATCTGGCATTACAATTTCAATGATATTCCCCAATTGTTCAGCATCGTTGAGAAACACAATGATCTTGTTCAGAAAATGATTACCCATACATTCCCCATGTCACAAATCCGTGAGGCTTTTGATCTGCAGCTGACGCGTGAATGCGGAAAGGTCATCTTAAAGCCATGGGAGGGCATTCATGGCGAATGACAAGATGGATCGGAGGCACTTTCTTAAAAAAGCAGGAGCAGGAGCCGCAGCACTCTCCTTCTCCCAGTTGATCAGCCATTGCAACAGGCAGGGAACAAAGCCCAACATTGTCTTCATCATGACCGATGATATGGGATATGGTGATGCTTCCTGTTACAATCCCAACTCTGTTGTCCAAACACCCAATATAGATCAATTGGCTTCTCAGGGAATTATGTTCACCGATGCCCATTCGCCCTCAGCGGTCTGCACGCCCACACGCTACAGTCTGCTCACTGGCAGATATTGCTGGCGGAGCAGATTGAAGCGAGGTGTCTTCGGCGGGTATGACAAACCTCTCATCGAAAAAGGGAGGGAGACCATTGCTTCCCTGCTTAAAAAACAAGGATATTCAACAGCCTGTATCGGAAAGTGGCATTTGGGTTTAAAATGGGAAACCAAAGATGAACAGCAGCCACCATTGGATGGAGATTATGAACAGGACAATATCGACTTTACTAAATCCATTTCTCATGGGCCGACTGAACTGGGATTCGATTATTTCTTTGGTACGTCGGGCTGTACGACCGATGATCCACCTCTCTGTTTTATCGAAAACGACCAGGTAGTGGGTACACCGGACCGGTATGCTGAAGAAGATCCTGCAGGTGAAGACAGGCAGATCATGTCGGTTAAAGACTGGCGGCATGAAGACGCGGATTTTGAATTCATGAGCAAAGCAATTTCTTTCATGGAGAGGGAAGCTGCAAGGAAAAATCCCTTTTTTGTCTATCTGCCACTCTCAGTTCCGCATATTCCCTAGTTGCCGCATGACAATTTCAAAGGCAAGAGCGGCGCCGGTCCGCGCGGTGATCAGATGCTCATGGCCGATTACATCCTGGGAAAAATCATGGCAAAACTGGACAGTTTGAATATCACTGATAAAACCCTGCTGATTTTTACCAGTGACAATGGTCCCCGTGAAGGTGTGAACGGGCACAAATCGGCAGGCAAATGGAGAGGATACAAGGGTAATATCTGGGAAGGCGGACACCGGGTGCCGTTCATTGCCCGTTGGCCGAAGAAGATCAAACCTGGAACAACCTCTAGTGAAACCATGGGTCTTATGGATATGATGGCCACATTTGCAGCCGTGGTCGGCGCACAACTCCCCAGAGGTGCTGGTGAGGACAGTTACAATATGCTGGCGGCTCTTCTGGGAAAGAATAAAGATGCATCCATTCGTAATGATATCATCCATCATTCCGGAGCCGGAGTATTTGCCATTCGTCAGGGTGACTGGAAATTGATTGAAGAGACCAAAGGTGCGGGCTATCATGAGGGACGTAAACCGGGTGCTCCAGGCCAATTGTATAATCTGGCAGAAGATCCCTGGGAGCAAAATGATCTGTGGGAGGAACAACCAGAGATTGTTGAAAAGCTGACTCGTCTTTTAAATCAATACCGGAACCAGGGATATTCCAGATCTTTATAAGATATGAAATTTTAATTGAAAGGTTAACATGAAAAAACATTTTCTTCTTTTAGTTGTACTTCTATGTTTTACTCAATCGATTTCAGCTGACTATGACACTCGCACAGATGCAGTCGCTCCAAAAGTTTTTATCAGTGGATTGTATTACGATTCGGATTTTATCCGCTCGGAAATT
>Ga0180432_10009925_pt1 | contig 11509 bp, 7 predicted proteins | sample SS_ome_10_FD_132414 | JGI IMG/M metagenome (GOLD analysis project Ga0180432, IMG submission 132414) | Hypersaline lake sediment archaeal communities from the Salton Sea, California, USA - SS_1_MS_2 metaG | ecosystem: Environmental > Aquatic > Non-marine Saline and Alkaline > Hypersaline >... | reverse complement strand
TTCCGATGAGAGAAAACAAGAGGCAGAAGAGATCTCTGGTGGGCATCGAACTGGTACGCCTTCTGGCCTCTGAGGGTGACAGAATCTTCACGATTGACAGGGCTCGTGAACTGGCCGGACAGGTCGGACTGGAAGCTTCGTACCTCCGGGAGTCGCTCTACCACCTTCGGAAGACCGGATGGATCGTCCCCTTGCGTCGGGGGCTGTATGCACTCTCCTCAACCGTCCCGGGAATCACTCCGGCCCATGAGTTCGAAGTCGCCATGGCATTGATTGATCCGGCTGCCATTTCGCACTGGTCGGCCCTGCATTTCCATGGTTTGACAGATCAGGCACCACGGGACGTCGTCGTTCTGACGACGACGGGGACGTCTATCCCCCGGATTCGGGCTGCGAAGGGCAGGCAGAAGCGGAGCGGTTATCCTGTTGGCGATACGTACTACCGGTTCGTTCAGATGAAGCCGGAATGGTTCTTCGGTATCAGGAAGCAATGGATTGGAGAATCGCGCGTCTCGATCACTGACCCCGAACGAACCCTGCTGGATGGCCTCGCGATGCCGCACTACTGCGGTGATTTCGCCGAAGTCCTGCATGCCTTCGAGGTTCGAGGGGGGGATCTGGATCTCCCCCTCATCATCAGCTACGCACTGAAGTTGAGCGATGCAATGGTCAAGCGCCTGGGATGGGTCCTTGAGCACGCAGGTGTCGATGCCGTTCACCTGGAACCTCTCGCCAGAGTTCCCGTCAGGGGATACCGCACGCTCGATCCGAGCGGACCCCGCCGGGGGCGATGCAATCGCAACTGGATGATCCAGGAAAATCTACCAGGCAAGGTAATGAGATGAAACCTCTCTACAATCGTCTTCAGGAGGCGCGAAAGCGACTCGGTCTGCCGTGGGAGGTGCTGGAGCGTGACTATGTTCAATCGTGGATCCTTGGAGGCATCGGTCGGGTGGCGAACCTTCGGGATGTACTCGTGCTTAAAGGAGGTACTGCTCTCAGAAAATGCTATTTCGGAGACTATCGTCTCTCAGAGGATCTGGACTTCACAGGCCTTGAGGGTGTGCCTGTGGGAACGGGGATGGAGGACACGATCGAAGAGGTCTGTAGTGAGGCCACAGTATTGCTTGAGGAATATGCAGCGGTGGAGATCACCTCTGAAAGATACACCGAGAGGGAACCTCATCCAGCCGGGCAGGAGGCGTTTGTCATTCGCGTACGTCTGCCGTGGCATCGACGACCGCAGATTCGGGTCATGATTGAAATCACAGTTGATGAACCGGTGCAAAGGCGGGTTCAGCAGCGAAAGATCCTGCATGATTTCGGTGAACCGCTTGAGGAGTCGGTCGGAGTCTATTCGCTGGAGGAGATTATTGCTGAGAAGCTCCGGGCGATCCTGCAATATGTCCGGATACTGGAGGAGAAAGGCTGGAGCCGTTCCCGGGCACGGGATTTTTACGATCTCTGGAGGATCCTGAACACCTATGCCGATCAGTTGAACCTCACCGGATTCGAAGACTTTCTCTCCGCAAAATGCGTCGTGCGGGATGTCTCTTTCAGCTCTCCTGAGGACTTCTTTCCGGAAGCCGCACTCTATCATGTGGAGAACACCTGGGAACAGTGGCTCGGCCCGCTCGTACCTTCGTTACCATCCTATGAAACAGTAATCGGTCAACTTCGTTCTCTGATATCTGACTTGCTCGAAGATTCCTGATGGGGTGTCAAGAACATGCCCGCCAGACATTGACTTGACGGGCGATGCGAAGATGAGAATAAACTAGACTGGAGGCGGCACCCCGGCCCGCGCCTTATACGGGTTTTCGGTGCTACTGTGAGAGCGACATTGCAGCCTGCCACACCCGGCCCCCGCCTTATACGGGTTTGAGGTGCATCTGTAGGGTGGGGAGGCAGGATCTCCGGACTGTCAGACTCTCGTCCACTCAGAGATGAGTATACGGTACTGGCAATGACTTCATCAGTAGTCGCTACATGTTCACACTTCCGGGCACGAGCAGTTCGATCGCGAACTCGAGCTGAAGGTCCCGCCCGGCGGCGATATCGGCTGCCGTATTGACCACCCTGATATCGGGGGGCACTCCGTTCCATTCGATCGGCTCGCCGTCGTAGCGGCGGATGTCAAGGTAGTTGATCTCGAACCGCTTCCCGCTGGGCAGGACGAGCCGGCTCGTGTCCGGGATTGTGCCGCCGATCCCCCCGCCCCCGGTGGTGTCGCCGATCGCGGTCACCTGGGGGAGCTGTTTGAGCATCTCGGTGCAGAGTTCCCCGGCGCTGAAGGTCAGGCCGTTGATCAGAACCACCACAGGATTCGTGTACGCCTGAGTGCTCCGCGGTTGCAGGGGGGTGAGCGGGAGCACTTCACCGTCGGAGATGAACGTCAGCCAGGGCAGGGGCGCGGTGAGAAAGCACGAGACGACGGCGGCGATATTCGCGGTCGAGCCGCCGACCCGCTGCCGGATGTCGATGATCACCCCCGCAGTGTTCCGCATCCGCCGGATGACGGAAGGGAAGTCGTTGATGAGGAAATCCTCATGGAAATCGGCCAGGAAGATGTAGCCTATGTTATCGGGGAGGATCCCGTATTCGATCTTCCCGCTCGGTGAGAGCTCCAGATCGCGGCTGAAGTACTCTCTGACCACGAATGGATTGTAGAGTCCCTGATCTCGTCGGCGACGGGGAGGTACCCACGGATACCGTTCACTCCCCCCCGGGGTCATGTAACGCACATGACCGTCCTTGAGCTCATACAGCAATTCGTGCAGGACGCGGTAGAACTCATCCCCCCGGGCCGCTTCGGCACGCGGCAGATACACGGTGTAGAGGGAATCCCAGTCGATGCCCTTGAACTCGAAGCAGGGGTAGTACTCATCCACGGTTGACCAGACCGCCTCGAAATCTTCGACGTTCAGGTTCTCCCCCGGCGGTTTCACGATCAGGTCGGTACAGGCCGTCACGCCGAGAGCCAGCAGGAACAGGCCGAGACGTCCAGCCACTGCTATCCGTCCTCTCATCTCAGAAACTCCAGGTCAGACCGGCCAGGATCGTATCGCTGGTGGCCAGGAGTGGAATCCAGGGCGTGATCCGCGTGAGCGTGAACTGATAGGCAAGCCGGCCGCTGAACGCCGCCGATAGCCGGTAGCGCAGTCCCAGCCTCAGCGAGGCATTCGTTCCCGCCAGTGCCGTCAGCAGTTTCGGGGCAGTGGCGTCATCACTCGTCTCGTCGTCAACCGCGCGGATTCCCAGAGAAAGGAATCCGGCCTGCAACAGGCCTTCGACACCCAGTTTCGATGATAGTGGCATGACGAGTTCGGCGCGGACTCCGAGGGAAAGAAGTGCAGAAACCGACAGGCCGAATCCAAGGGCGGAGACCGCCAGATCCTGCGTGTTCATCAGGATGAATATCTCGCTGCAGGGACCCAGGAAAAGGTGAAGATCCCGACCGAACAACACCATGCGCGGCAGGGGATAGAGGAAGCCCTGGATGAACGAGAACTGGGTGATCGCGGTCTTGACGGAGTAGTTACGTATTTCCGACGAGGTCCGGGCTTCCAGGCCGAGCTGGTAGACAGCCTTTTCATGGGCGCGGCTCCAGTTCAAACGCACATACGGCAGGGTGCCGGAATATTTCTCGGTTGAGAAGTACTCGTCGATAACCGCATATGAGCCGAGGCCGTATTCGGCCGTGATGCCGGTACCAAGCAGGGCCGCGGAGGAAATCTCCTGGCTAGCGGCATGACCGGACGGCAGGAGAAAACCGAGGCACGTGACGAGGGAGAGCACATTAAGGGAGCGAATTCGTTCCACTATCCAGGAACCTCAGAGAAAGGTGTGAACATCCCGACCGCTGGTCGGATTCATACACCTGTTACGGGAAAGAATACCACCAGGTTCTGGTCAAGCGCAGAAAGCGTGCTTCAGTGACCGACAAATGGCGTAACCATGCGGGTTTATGTAAAGTGAATTCACCTCCTGAAAGCCCCTTGAGGCTATGTTAAGTAAAATAGAAGTGAATTGAGATGGCCTCTTCCACCATCATTTGGAGCCATCGATCTTCCTGAAAATTTTCCAGTTCGAGGCGGCACCCGGCCCCCCGCCTTATACGGGTTCTGCATCAGTCTGTGAGAACTCACTGCAGGTTTGCCCCGCGAATCATCTATTTCTTTAATCACATCGCTGGTCATTGACAAGATCTTGAGCGAAGATACCAGGTTCTCCTGCGTGCTCCCACGATGGCCGGGGCGGGCATCTTTCCCTTGACAAAGTGGCTAGACCTCATTATTAGAGAACGGGTGTTCTCTTATGCAGATACTCAAAGATGAATTACGGCAGAGGATCATGGCGGAAGCTCTTGAGGCCTTTTATGAAAAAGGCTATGAGAAGGCATCCATGAGGGATTTGGCCCGCAGGGTGGGAACCAGCGTCAGCAACATCTATCACTATTTTTCAAACAAAGAAGAGTTGTTCAGCGCCCTCGCGGAGCCCATCGCACAAAGGGTGAAGCAGGTTCTCGAGGAGATCATCGCCCATGAGGCACAAAGTGCTACCGAGTTAGTGGAGGAGGAATACGTCACGCAGGCACTTGGCGAGGTAATCAAAGGGCACCGGAGGGAGTTCCTTCTGCTCATGGACAGGAGTGGCGGTACCCGCTTCGAGAATATCAGGGTGGAGATCATCAAAGCCTTGGCAACCCACATCCTCCAACGCCACCTCAGTGACAGCAGCGACGTACGCCATCCGCAGGATACCTTTATCATGCACGTTCTCGCCTCCAATCTGATCGAGGCCCTTATCGAGATAGCACAACACTGTCGTGATGAGAGAGAAATCGATTGCAGCATACGTTCATTGATGAAGTACCACCTTGGAGGAGTCGCGCATCTCATGAGCTGATCTCTTTTTTTTACTAAATAAAGAACACATGTTCATTAATGAGTGTTTGATAAGTAAGGGGCAGTGCTTGAATAAGGAAGGACGGAAGGAAGGACGGAAGGAAGGATGGAAGGAAGGACGGAGGATGATTCAGACTGAAAAACGTGTGGCCGCACCTGTCATTTCAGTGCTTGGAGGAACCAGACATGTCGGTATCCCCTATATCAGAGAGTTCCTTGCCCATGGTCTGAAGGTGAAGATATTGGCGCGTTCACCCAAACGCGTTGCGGAGCGTTTCCCCAGGGCTGAGGTCTTTCAAGGAAGCATGATGAATGCGGATGATGTGAGGAAGGTGGTTGAGGGTGTGGACGGTGCCTTTCTTATCACGCCTATCGGTGGGAATGATAATGCGGACCTTGAAATCAGAGCGGCCACGGCTGCCATCACCGCGTCTCAGATTACCCGTTTGCCCCACCTTATATTCTGCTCTGTGATCCAATCCGACCAGATAACCGGCGTACCATTGCTGGATGTGAAACTCTCGATCGAACGGCTGATCAGGGAAAGCGGCCTGCCGTGGTCGGCTCTTCGCACCGGGTGCTACATGGAGGACTGGCTGGAGTTCAAACCGTCGCTGCTGAAAAAGGGAATCTACTTTTTCCCGATCCGGTCTGCGCACCAACTCAGTTTTACATCCCAACGGGATGTATCACGGGTCGCAGTTTCATTACTGAGAATAAACAAGGTTCTCTATGGCCCCCTGGATGTCATCGAGCCGGTCACCCGCACCCTCGATGAGGTGGCCCGGCTTTTCGGTGAATATCTGGGGCGGAAGGTCGTGCACGCCGGTGGTTCTTTGCTACCCATTTTGAAGGTGCTGCAGCCCGTGGTGTTTCGATGGCTCAAGCCCGTATTGGCCTCCAAGGTTCGCCTGGCGACGTATCTCGACTCTCATGACTGGTGTGGAGACCCGTCACAGCTCGCCCGGGTTCTACCGGAATTTCAAGTGACCTCTCTGGATCAATACCTGGCACACAGGTATGAAAATCTCACGATCACGCAGGGCATGTGACAGCCCACCATGAATAAATACCCGACTCGGGGACTCTACCTCTGCCGATGCCTTCACAAAGGGTGTTGATATGGCAACGATATTCTCTCGCCTTTGTCACCTTGTCAGGGGCCTGAAGCTGCTAGCTGGTGCAGGTCTTCACCTGCTCCTGACGGGAGTTATCATTGAGGGCATCACTTTTGGCCTGAATCAATGGATTTCCATCCCTCTCAACCTGACCGGAGGGGCGCAGGTGGTTCTATCAGTTCCCTTTATCACCATATGCCTGTCAGGCCTGATATGGTTCAATCGAACGCTGAACCTGCCCGGAGTCTTTCTGTCTCACAGGGCGCACGAGTTGATCACTCATGGCCCTTTCTCCTATGTGCGACATCCACTCTATGCAACGCTCATACTCACCATCCCACCCCTGGTGATCATCTGGTGTTCGGATCTTCTCTTCACCATTCCATGGTTTCTCATAGTGATTGTCTCTCATCGTATCGTGCTCTATGAGGAGAGGGTCCTGCTTGAGATATTCGGTGAGGATTACGCAAGGTACATAAAGCATGTTCCAGCACTTATTCCCTTCGTGGGCACCGGTCGGCATTGTCAGCGAAGAAACAGAAATGCCTCCTCCACAAGCTCAAGAGCGTAGAGGTAACTTTCTTCTGGTGTGTAATTCCGATTGTTGGAGATAGCGGCGCTGTATGCCGTCTAAGGCTGGAGGCGGCACCCGGACTCGAACCGGGGAATAGAGGTTTTGCAGACCTCCGCCTTAGCCACTTGGCTATGCCGCCTCGCAAGAGGGTGTGCTCTGGGCACCGACGTACAAGATGAGTTGAAGTATGGAAGGGGACAACACGAAAGCTCGAACGCTTCCGGCTGTGAGATCATAGTAGAATTATTAGATATATCTAATACTAATATATATTATAAAACAATAATTAGTTCTTATAAATACATATATGTTATTTATAGTGATTATAAAACATATTAGGTGTAATTATGTGTCCATAAGGCATTTTTATGTTCTGACAAGGCACATGTGGTGAGCCTTAAATGACGTATAATCAAGTATATGGCGTATTAGATTGTTATATGGCTTTTATGAAATCTTAATGGAATTAATAAAGGTTATATAAAGATATGATAGTTTCATAAAGGGTTATCTAGTACTGATATGGCACAACAAGCTCGGTCAATCCCGGGATTCACGGGTCAGGGAACAGTATCTCATCGAGGTGAGAGGGGCAGGAAGCATCGGACAGGTCTCTGTGAGACATTCGTGAAGCCGGTGAAACGCCCCTATTGTGTTCTGAGACCGCCGACATTAATATGGTACCTTCCTTCATCTTTAGGAGGCCCACCCACCGTGTGACATCAGCCGGCCGCTTTCACCTGTCAGCGACAGGGTGTCGTGGAGGTGTACGGTCGCAGGCAGGAGGAACCCCGCCATCAAGGACGTCTTCCAAAAGAGTTATGAGCCGGGCGGCCATTTCGGTCCTTTCCGGATGCAGGGAGATACCTATTTCTCCCAGCCGGTCCTCGAAGGACCCGCCGGCCCCCATGTGGTCTTCCGCGGCAAGGAAGTCCTCAACTGGTCGATCAACAGTTACCTGGGGCTGACCGGCAACCCCGAGATACTGGAAGCGGTCCAGAAGACTCTGGCCGAGTACAGCACGGCTTCGCCGATGGGCTCGCGGATGCTGACCGGGAATACGCCGCAGCACATCGAGCTCGAGGAACGGTTCGCCGAGTTCATGGGCAAAGAAGCGGCGGTCGTCTTCAATTACGGCTACATGGGTGTACTCGGAACGGTAAGCGCGCTGGTTCACGAGGATGACATCGTTCTCTACGACCGCATCGCCCACGCCTGTATTCACGACGCCGTGGTGATGTGCCGGGGCGAGCGCCGGGTCTTTCAGCACAACGACATGGAGCACCTCGAGGCGCGCCTGCAGAAGGCCCGTGACAACCACGACGGCGGATTGCTTATCGCCGTCGAGGGCGTCTACGGCATGACCGGCGATATCGCGCCTCTGCCCCAGATGTGTGAACTGGCCGAGAAGTACGGCGCCCGGACCTTCGTGGACGACGCCCATGGCTTTGGTGTCATGGGCCCGACCGGTCAGGGAGCAGCCGAACACTTCGGCATGGCCGATAAGGTCGACCTGGCCTTCGGGACCTTCGCCAAGGCCTTCGCCGCCATCGGCGGGGTGGTGGCAGGCCCCAAGCAGGTCATCGATTACATCCGCTACAACGCCCGCACCAATGTCTTCGCCAAGAGCCTGCCGATGGTCTACGTCACCGCCGTCGGCAAGGCTCTGGAGATCATGACCCGCGATTCGAGCCTGCGCGACCGCATGTGGGAGGTCACCCACCGCCTGCAGGGCGGTCTGCGCGAACTCGGCTTCGACCTGGGCAACACCGAATCTCCGGTCACTCCGGTCTACGTGCCGGCCGGCGACATCGAGGTCGGCATGGGGATGGTGAAGATCCTGCGCGAGGAGTTCGGGGTCTTCGTTTCCGGTGTCATGTACCCGGTCGTCCCGAAGGGGATCATCCTCTTCCGGCTCATCCCGACCGCGGCCCACACCGACGAGGATGTGGACCGGACCCTGCATGCCTTCGAGCAGATGGGCCAGCGGATGGGTGTGATCTGACATAACTGAATCGTCGGAGCCCGGCTCCACGGATCCGCCCGTGGCGGGTACCCGACAGGTTCAGCGAGTGATATGCAGGAGGGCGGACCGCTCGGTGCGCTCTCCTGTTGTTGTATCGGTCAGGGTGATGGTGACCAGGTAGGTCCCTTCGCTCGATTCGTCGGGGAAGACCACCCGCTGCCATTCCACCGCCCGGGTGCTGATCCCTTCTCGTTCGAAACGCAGGGTCACCGTACCCTCGTCCTGACGCCGGCCGATCAGGCGTCCGAGAGCGTCCACGAAGTCGGCCAGTACGCTCTGCTCCCGATCGATGCCGGTGATGCTGTAGGCCAGCTCGTAGGTCACAGTGCCGTATTCGTCCCGGTTCAGACCGTAGACCTCGAAATAGAGATAGATCGGCAGCTTGCGCCGGATGTGCTGTCCCGCATAGGGGAAGACCGCCGCATCGCCCCGGGCAAACCAGGTATCCGTCGGCAGGGAGGCAGCCTCTTCGAGCGGCAGTACCTCCCGGGCCAGAACCAGGCTGGAGAGGCGGGGAGCGTCGACGAGGGACCGGGCCAGGGTATCGTGTCCGGCCCAGGCGGGCTCACCGGCGATATCGGGCAGCAGTTCGACGGCGATGTACCGGATGCGGCCGGCTCCGGTCGGAGCCGTCATGGTGGGGGTGATCCACGTATTCTGCGTGGGGGTGAAGAACGCTCCGGTGGGCAGGGCGAGGGTATCCTGTCTGACCCGATACCAGCCTTCATCGAGCAGGACGATCGTGGCCCGGTCGGTCGGCGCCCGGGGCTCGCGTCCGAGCGGGGCGGTCAGCAGGGGCAGGTTCACCACCCCCACGAACTCTTCCCGCTCGGCCCGGTTTTCGAAGCGGTACCAGGTGGTGGTCAGGGGATTCACGACGGGGGCACCGATGACCCGGTCGAGATCGGGGACCTCGTCGGCGTACTCGGCGTATTCCGACGCGCTGGAGACCAGACGATCCCCATACCTTTCGGCTGAATCATCCCAGATCGGCCAGAAGATCAGGTTTCCACTGGTGTAGCCGCCCCCGAAGGTGAAGATCTTCTCGCCGTAGGTCCACGTCTCGCTCGGAAAGGAAAAGCGCATTCGAGCAGCACTCTCAGGATTGGGCATGTTTCTGAAGCCGCCGCCCATCCGGCTCTCGAGGTTGGAGAGCGAACTCGAGACCTGGTCGGGCTCGCCGTAGCGCAGGTAGACCCGGCCGCGCACGGTGTCCCAGCCGCGCAGACCGAGTTCGGGGACGGCATAGTGCCAGCTGATCCAGGCCAGACGGCGGTACTGTTCGAGCAGTCGCTCGTTCACGGGGGTGGAGAAGAGGATGTCCTCGCTGCGCCAGTACCGGTTGGTGGCCGAGGTATCTAAGGCCGTCATGACCCCGGTGACCGGGGTGTCGATCGTGATTCCGCCTTCGGCAGGCGCGATCGACCAGCGGGGATCGCGGGCGATGGCGACCTTCTCGACCGAGAGGGCGGTCAGGGCCGCTTCGTAGCTCTCCTGAGCCTCGGCCAGCCGGCTGAGACTCTGCAGGGCCAGCCCCCGGCCCAGGAATGCTTCGGGAGTGTGGGTGCCGTGCTCGATGAGGTAGTTCATGACCGGCAGGACCGCACTCCAGTCCTCGGTCCGGTAGGCGTTCAGAACCGCGTCGGCACCCATGTACCAGGTGGCGAGCAGGTTATCGGGATCGCAGGTCAGGGCCCGGTTGATGTATTCATGGGCTTCGGTCCGGAACTCGGCGGCGGTGGTGGCCTCCTCGCCGTGCGCGGTCTGGGCCCAGCTCGAACCGTGCCAGCCCAGGCCGTAGAGCAGGGTCAGGCGCATCTGGGCTTTGAGGGCGTAGGCGTCGGCGATCCCGGGCTGTTCCTCGAGTACCCTGTCGCAGGCCAGATCGCTGTACAGGCCGAAGGTGCGGTTGTAGAGGATCCGGGCCAGGGTCATGCGGTAGCGGGCGTCGCCGGGATCGAGCCGGATGGCCTGACGGGCGCGCTCTTCGGCCAGTTGACGGGAACCGGGTTCGCCCAGGGCCAGCAGAACGATGGCATCCAGGTGCCAGGCTTCGGGTTCGCGCAACAGCTCGCGGCGCAGCTGTTGGTCCAGTATGGCATGGGCCTCTGTGAGTTGACCCGACGCCAGCAGATCCCTTATCCGGCCGAGGGTGCCGGTATAGAGCAGGGCGGCATCCTCGGGGGTGAGCCAGCTGCGGTTGCCGCCTCTCACTTCGGCCTCGGCACCCGCGGCTCCCAGACCGGCGATCTCGGCCTCGGTCAAGAGCAGGGTGGGATCGTAGACCGCCGTGTTCCGTTCGGCGAGCAGTTCTTCGACCTTGCGGCCGGGAGGGGGGGCGGTCTGGTCGGGATAGCCGGCCATGGGGACGTTCGTGGTGGGGGCGTCGAGGATCAGCGGCCGGGTTCCCCCCGAGGCGGGTCCGCACTCGGGCAGGGGGGCCAGGCCGGGGGCCACGCTCTCGCGCAGGAACTCCCCGGCTTGCCCGACCAGGTCGAGCAGGGCGGCCAGGGTGACGGGGTGCAGGTCGAGCCGCAGGCGCCAGGCCGCCGCGGCCCGCAGGCTGTCCGCGGATGAGGTGTTCCGAGCCAGATCGATCAGGACCTGTCTTTCGTGCCCAGTCAGGGCCTCGGGGCGACGGGTCCGGTGCACCAGGGGATCGACGACATAGCCGTAGGCGCTGCGCAGGAAGAAAGAGATGTGCCAGGAGGCGCCTGCCAGCAGGGGGTGGTCCAAAGCCGCCATGCGCACGCTCTCGACCGGATCGTAGAACCAGGTCAGATAGGGGGCATCCCGAAATGAACTCTCCTCGATCCGGGTAGGCGGACCGTACAGGATGAAGGCCTCCCGGCGATCGTCGGGCAGGTAGCAGCCGGGGAAGATG
>Ga0180432_10009924_pt1 | contig 11510 bp, 9 predicted proteins | sample SS_ome_10_FD_132414 | JGI IMG/M metagenome (GOLD analysis project Ga0180432, IMG submission 132414) | Hypersaline lake sediment archaeal communities from the Salton Sea, California, USA - SS_1_MS_2 metaG | ecosystem: Environmental > Aquatic > Non-marine Saline and Alkaline > Hypersaline >... | reverse complement strand
TTTTCGAAGTATTTCTTGTATTCCGCCCAGGTTGTGGCGGCGATGGTTCGCAGTTCGCCGCGGGCCAGAGCCGGCTTGAGCATGTTGGCCGCGTCGCCTTGCCCGGCTTGTCCGCCCGCACCGATCATCGTGTGGGCCTCGTCGATGAAAAGGATGATCGGCTGTGGCGATGCCTTCACTTCGTCGATCACCGATTTGAGGCGATTCTCAAACTCGCCCTTGATGCCTGCTCCCGCCTGCAAGAGGCCCAGATCGAGAGTGCGGATAGCGACGTTTTTCAGCGACGGGGGCACGTCACCCTCGGCCACGCGGCGGGCGAACCCTTCCACCACGGCCGTCTTGCCGACGCCTGCCTCGCCGGTCATGATCGGGTTGTTCTGGCGTCGCCGGGTGAGGATGTCGATGATCTGACGGATCTCGGTGTCGCGACCGAGCACCGGGTCGATCAGGCCCTGCCGGGCTCGCATCGTCAGGTCGATGGTGAACTGGTCGAGGGCTGGGGTTTTGGTGGGTTTGCCGGGTGCCCCGGGGCGTCCGGGCGGTGGAGCAACGGCCGAAGGCGCAGGAGCAGCCAACTCGGCCTCCGCTTCGCCCGTGTTGGCCGTGATGGCGGCAAGGTCCTTGCGCAGTCCCTCCGGCGAGATTTTTTCGAATTCCGGTGAGGCGTCGTAGGCCGTCATGGCCAGGGTTTCCTCCGAGAGCAGGGCGCAGAGCAGATGCCCCGAGCGGATTTGGAACGCCCCAAACTCGATGGTAGAAATCACCCACGCCTCACGGACCATGTCGACTACCCGTTGCGAGAGGGCCGGAGGGCGCGCGTTGCCCGTCTTGAGCTTGTCGATCACACCGGTCAAGGCACGGCTCACCCGCGAAGCGTCGATCTCGTAGTGCCTGAAAATGGCCGCCAGATCGGTGTTGGACTCCTCGACCAGCTTGAGTAGCCAATGTTCGATTTCCACGTTGTAGTTCGTTCGCGACAAGCAGAGCCCCGCCGCGCCTTCGAGGCTGCGACGGCACGTCTCGTTGAGCTTGCCGACCAGGGATTTCAGACTGACGGGAACCATGATCATCCTTCCAGGAAAAAGACTGCATCATCAACGTCACTTTGGAACGGGTCGCTTCGAATCCAAGTGTTCCATCCGAGGCTTGAGGGGACCACCCCGTCGCCACCCAGGCGGCACCAGGGAACTTCGCTTGCTTCGAGGACGGGTTGCACGTCGAAATCGAGATGGGGCCCGACGTAAGACCGGACCATCTGTGCCAGCGGCCGCAGGGCATCGCCGGAAGGCACAAACCGGCAAAACTGCCAATAAGAAAGCGGTCCCAGCCGCACCCGGAACTTGCTCCCCACTTCCCACACCCGTTCTCCCACCACCACGTTCGCACCTAACTTCATATTGCGTCCTTGCGGGTGTTTTGGGCAAGGCAGCGACGACTGATCGTGTTGGCTCAAACGAAGCCACTGCCCCTGGAACTGCTTCACACCGACCGGCAGCTCGAAGTAGTCGCACAACATGGTTTCCAGGGAGACGGCCGACCGCGGGTGGTGGGAAAAATGGCCCGCATAGAAGAGAAATGCTTCGTCGTCGAATCCCAGCCGATTGCGCAGGCCGCCGGTTCCCAACCCGAGCAGGCAGTATAAGACGTGCGTGAAGAGGTCTTCCTCGCGCTGGCCCGGGGCCAGTTGCGACCGTTCGTAGCCGATCGGAAAGCGGTATTTTTCCCAGGCACGGTAAAACAGCGAGATCGTCCGGTGGTTGAACAGGTCGAGGAAATCGCGAAGTGCATAGTCCTTCTCGCGGACGCGCCGGATCAGAAGCGACGTATAATGCTGCGGCAAGACCCCGCTGGGACCGGTCAGGCCCATGAAGGCAACAATCATCTCCAGCGGCCCGCGAACAACCTCCGGTTGCTGCCCGGCCTCCGACGGCCCTTCAGGCGGTGCCTGGTGAGGCGTATCGTCGGGTTGGGCGCGCTTCGGCTGGCGCAAGCGGCTGATGGCACCGGTCGGAAAGCTGTGGGAGGGCATCGCCCTGAAACGGACCGCTTCCTGCTTCGGAGCAAGATCGTGTCCCACCGAAACCTGCCGGGGCCCGGTGTCCGCGAGACATCTTTCCTGTGCCATTCGCTGGATAACGCGGACGGCCTGAAAAAAGTCGAAGCGGTAGGCTTCGTCCAGCAGTTGTTGGCTCAAAGGAGCACGGTTTCGCCCGCTCGCGGGGACCATCTTCGCAGTTCTCCCTCGCGCTTGTTGGTGGTAACGACAAGTTTCGAGAAGGAATTAATCGAGCAGTACAGCCCCAGGAATCGTTCCAGAACGGATGCGAACAAGAAGACACCACTGCCGGCAAATCGTTCCTCGTCGAGATGTACGTTCACTTCGATCCCTCGACAGAAGCCGGCGCTCACTTGTCCGCCGGTACGTCCCACGACGCGGCGGCAGCGGACACTCAGTATTCCATCGATCATGGACCGCGTCTCGGCCGAATCGGCGAAATCATATAGCTTGAGGATTTCCCGCAGGGCGTCGGCCCCTTCCTCGTAGTCGGCCAGCGAGAGATGATTGAGCGAGAGATGCGAAATCAATCGCCATAGCGCTCCATGCTTCAACGCGGGGCGGAAAGTAGCGGTGGGCCGTGTGAGGCACTCTATCCGCGAGAGCGGGCCGCCCTGAATCAGCCGGAGTTGCGGTTGGCCTTCCCCGAACGGCAAGCGATGCGGCAGGTCGCGATCCAGACACGTTGCTTCCACCTCGAGCGTCCAGTCGGCCGGCACCGAAGGGGTAAATCCCAAATCGACCAGCGACAAGAATACTTCGGTCCCCCGCCCGCTCTTCTCGCCCGTTGCCGTGGCCGGACGACGCGTGGCATACCAAAAAGCCTTCTGCTCCCGGCGGTCGGAGGCATGTTTGAAGGAGTAGAACGGCTCGTATTGAAGCTGTTCATTGTCCGGAGAGGTCGCCGTAACCCGGTCCACCGAATAGACCTCGCCGGCCCAGGGGCGCCGGGCATCGGGTACCACGCGGTATTCCGTTTGCGCATGGGTAAGCGAGATCGGTTCCGCTGGCCGCTGGTACAGGTTGATTATCGGTGTGCAACCAAGCTGGAACATATCCCCGCTAACGTTTTGCTCCAGGTCGACCGACGAACTCTTCAGATAGAAATATATCTCCAGTTTGTTACCGGCTCGCCCCAGCGGCTCACCGCCCAGGCCCGTCAGGTCGAAAAACAGGAACTTCTGCGGAAACGTGAAATACTCGGTCAGGAGCCGGTAGCCCAGCATCGCCCGGGCGGGATACGAAAACATCCCTTGGTCGCGTTGGAAGCCGACCGGTTCGAGGCATTCCTTGCTCAGCAGCACCGGTTCGGGGTCGCGTGACGAGCTGGCCAGCGCCACGCCCAACACGTTGTTCAGAATGAGCTCGTAAATCGCATAGACATGCTGCGGCTGCCCTTTCAGGTAAAATCGCAAAGAGTCCGTTGCCAGTTGGGCAAAGGTCATATCTTGGGCGTAGCAGGTCAATTCGAGCCGCAACACGGCGACCGATTCGGCTGTGAACGGGGTGGCCGGCGCGCTGAACGGGCGCCCCGCCAGACCGGCGGAAGTCAAGGCGATGGGCCAGAGCTTCACCGGGTAACACGTGCGGAAGCGGCAGGGCTCGCCGTCGACCGGCTCGGTCTCGATCGTGGCGTCGCGGGGGATCGAGTAGCCGGTCGTCAGGTCGCCCTGCCCCCGGTCCAGCGCTAATCGGCAGATGGCCATCGAGGGAATGGGCCTCTGATAGTGCGGATAAAGCACGCCCAACAGGGCGTCGGTGAGTTCGGGCAGGTCGTCTTCGAGTTTGTGCCGGATGCGGGCGTTCAGATAGGCAAACGCTTCGATCATCCGTTCGACGTGCGGATCTTCGACCCCGTCCGGCCCCAACAGCAGCCGGCCGGCAATCTTGGGATTGGCTTCGGCGAATTCGGCACCCAGCCGGCGAATAAAGGCCAGCTCGCGGTTGTAGTAGGGCAACAGTTCATCGCTCATCGGCTGCTTCCTCTAACCTCCACGTTGCCCGTTGCCGGCTCCAACGCCGAATCAAACACGACAGGCTCGGGCGCTGGCTCGGCATGCAGCAGGGCATCGATCCGGAACCGCAGCGTACGATCCAGCGACTCGGCATTCTCAAGCATCTCAACCTTCACACTCTTGAACCGGGGCTCGAAATGCCGGAGCACTCTTTCTACGATTCGCCGAAACTGCTCGCGGCGGCGGGCCGAGCCGAGATCGGCTCCGGTGATATCGGGGATTCCATAGTTCACCAGCGAGAGCTCCAGTTCGTCCAGGTTTTCGGGCCACCTGGTCAGGCGCCACCGGGTGTTGAGCAGATTCTCCAGGTCGCGCCGCACGCTCTGTTTCAGTTCGCGAAGCACCTGGCTCCGCGTTTTTGCGCGCTCGCGCGTGACGGTCGGATCGTCGTCCAGCAAGCGATCGAGTACCGACGGCACCAAAGGCTGATCAGCTTGAACTTTCGCCATCTTGGCTGTCCGAGACAGGAGATTCTACAGTGATGTTTTCGAGTTCGAGGATCGGTTGGCCCTCATCCCCAACCAGGAACGTCCGCTGTCCGATTCCCCGCACCACGCCGGCATCGCCGCTGCGCCAATCGGTAAAGCGTCCCAGCCGGATCCGGTCGTCCGTGTCGGCATGGGAGCCCGGATAGAGCGAGGGCAGGAAGACTTCGCCGTCGGGACCACCGCAGACGATCATGTGCGCGCGTCGCCAGAGCAAGTCTCGAGGTCGCTCGGGGGGGCGAAAGTCGACCAACTCGACGCGCTCCATGGGAATCCAGTAGTATTTTCCCGTGCTGGTGAGCACTTCGAAGAACGACGCGCTCAGGTCGTCCAGGTCGCGCAGATCGTCGAATGGCTGATCGCCCGAGCGGCCGGCCACCCTGGGACGTTGTTCTTCCGCTTCGTCGAGCAAACGCATTGCTTCTTCGCTATTCCCTTCCCGGACCGCGATCGACGCTTGCAGGCGGAGCTGCAATTCCGGGGAGGGCTTGTCGAGAAACTCGGGAACGCGTCCCTCGTCGTAAAACTGCTGCCGGGCCTGCTCCGCGCGAATCAATTGCCGGAACAAGGAGATTCCCATCATTGACTGTGGATCCTGCAGCCCCATGGCGTCCAGTTGTTTATCGGCTCGCTCCAACTGGCCCGCGAAACAGAGCAGTTCGCAGAGGAACCCTCGCGGGGCAATCTCACCCGGATGGAGCTTGACCTCCTCGCCGGCGGCGGCGATGGCATCGTCCAGCCGGCCTTCCTGATAGAGTTCTTTTGCTTTCATGCTCGTGGCTTCTCTTTCGGTTGGGGATCGTTGTTAACCGCGGCCACGGGATCTGCTCCGGTTTGCGCAGTCAAACAGTTTGCCCCGGGGTCAATTCGGTGGTTACTCTCAAAGTCGTGTTCAGCTCGTCCAGTTCGAAATGCGGCCAGAGATGGGCCACACATAGGTAATTGCCCGGCTTGCCCGGATGATTGCGGACTTGCACCCTGGCTTCGCGCAACGGGTACTCCGCTTTGACATCGGGGTCGGCTTCACTATCGGAAGTCACGTATTTCTGCAACCAGGTGTGCAGGAAGTCTTCACACTCGGAGGCTTCCACGAACGAACCGACCTTGTCGCGGGCTGCCACCTTCAGGTAATGGGCGAACCGCGAGACACACAACATGTACTGCAACATTGCCGAGATCCTGGCGTTCATCGTGGCCGGCAGCTCGTCATATCGCTTGGGTTTCTGTGCCGACTGGTTCGTGTAGAACGCCGAGAACTCGGTATCCTTGCAGTGACAAAGCGGAATAAAGCCCAGTTCGCTGATCTCCTGCTCCTGCTGGTCGGTAATGATCACGTCGGTGGAGCATTTGAAAGCCACGCCGAGTTTGTCGGTGGCGAAGGAGTGTACGGGCAGACCGGGGACCAGGCCTCCGCCGTCCATCCCCCGCTCGACACCCCGGATGTTGGCAAGCCATCCTGACTGGGCAAACGCCCGCACCAATACCGCGCCAAACGCATAGGCCGCATTGCCCCAAAGGTATTTCTCGCGGCTCGGGCCCGCCACTTCCTCGTGGAAGCGAAAGCCGTCGACGCGCGAACCATCGTCTTCGTACGGGAGCCGCATCAATGCTTGCGGAAGCGTCAGCCCGACAAACCGGGAGTCTTCCGTATCGCGAAACGCTTTCCATTTAACATACTCAAGCTGCTCGAAGGTCCTGGGAAAGTTGAGTGCCTGTTCCAGGCCGGAGAAGTCGTCCAGGCCGAACATGGCCGGATGGACGCCGGTAATAAACGGGGCGAACGCCGCGGCGGCCACCTGAGAAATCGCCGTCAGGGCGCCGATGTCATCGCTAGGGTGCTCCGCCGAAGGCCAGGGCCGGATCTGGTAGTCGCCGATGAGCACGCCGAACGGTTCCCCGCCCGGCGTGTCGATCCCCTCGCCGTACACCTTGCGAAACAACTCGCTTTGGTCGAACTCGATGGCTCGCTCCACGTCCCTGGTCAACTCCTGCCAGGAAACGCTCAACACTCGGATCTTGACGTCTTCGGCTTCTTCCGCCTGCTCGACCAGGTAGCGCAGCCCTCGCCACGAGGCTTCGATCCTTTGAAACCGGGGGTGGTGCAAGATGGCGTTGACCTGGCGGCTGAGGATGGCGTCGAGCCGCGCGATGTCGCGGCTGACCGAATGTGCGGCATCCTGCCTCGTGATCGGCTTGCCGCGCGGCGCGGTCCACCCCAGCCAAAGCAAGAGTGCTCTCTCGGGCGACGGTTCGGCGAGAAACCGCCCCAGCTTGGTGTCACCTTCCGTCCCGCCCGGCTCCGTCACCTCAACGATCGAAGCAATCAACCCCGGACCACGCTCCGGTACGGTCGGTGCTTCTCCTGCCTGAGCGTGCTCACCAGGCGCAGGCGAACGCCGGTCGTTCTGGCCGGACTGCACACTCATAATTAATTAACCGGCCAATTTGGGAATCCGGGCGACCATCCGCAGCGACGTGGTCAGTTCCTCCATCTGGAGCCAGGGCCGCAGCCAGGCGATCGCGTTGTAGGAGCCCGGTTGGCCGGGAATCTCCCGCACCTCGATCTTGGCTTCCCGCAGCGGGTAGCGCGCCTTGGCTTCCGCATTCGGCTTGGCGTCGGCACTGACGTAATTTGCGATCCAGCGATCCAGCCAATCCTGGCAGTCTTCCACTTCCATGAAGGAACCGATCTTGTCGCGGGCGATCACCTTAAGGTAATGGGCAAATCGCGAGGTGGCCATGATATATGGCAGGCGGGCGGAGATGGCCGCATTGGCGGTCGCCTCCGGCCGGTCGTATTTCTTCGCCTTCTGTGTCGACTGGGCTCCGAAGAAGACCGAGTAGTCGGTGTTCTTGTAGTGGCATAGCGGCAGGAACCCCAGCTTGCTCAATTCGGCTTCACGGCGGTCGGTGATAGCGATCTCGGTGGGGCACTTCAAGTCGGTATCGCCTTCGTCGGTGGTAAAGATATGTGCCGGCAGCCCCTCCACCTTGCCTCCGCCCTCCGCACCCCGGATGGCCGTGCAGAAGCCGTACTTGGCAAAGGCATCGGTCAGCCGAGTGCCCAACACGTATGCCGCGTTCATCCAGCAGTACTGGTCATGAGGCACGACCTTCGATTTCCCCTTGCGGTCCAGCGGTACCTCCTCGTAGTCGAACTGCTCAACCGGCTTCGTGTTGGCACCGTAAGGCAGCCGCGACAATACCCTCGGCATGGCCAAGGTAACGAACCGCGAGTCCTCGCTGTCGCGGTAGGAACTCCACTTGGTATACTCCACCGTGTCGAAGATCTTTTCCAGGTCGCGCGGTTTGGAAAGCTCCGTGAAACTGTCGAAGCCGAAAAGGGACGGCGAGGCGGCCGAGAGAAACGGGCAGAAGGCCGCCGCCGAAACGTTCGACATCTTGTTCAACAGGTCGACATCCTCGGGGTGGTTGGTGAATTCGTAGTCGCCGACCAGCGCGCCGTACGGCTCGCCTCCCGGCGTGCCGAATTCGTTTTCGTAGAGCTTTTTGAAGGTCACGCTCTGGTCGAACTCGACCGCCCGATCCAAATCCTTGAACAGCTCCCTCTTCGAGACGTTGAGCATCCTGAGTTTCAATTGGGCGCTCGTCTCCGTGTTCATGACCAGGTAGTGCAGACCTCGCCAGGTTCCTTCCAGCTTTTGGAACTCGGGGGTGTGCATGATTGCCGCCAACTGCCTGGAGATAGTGGCGTCGATGGCTTTCATCCCGGCGGTAATCGTCCGGGTGACGTCCTTGTTCCAGGTGATGGTGCCCTTGAGAGCCTCTTCGGTGAGGGTCCTGAGCAATTCCTGGGCCCGTGATTCCTCCGTTTGCTTGGTGGCCTTAATGGCCTGGTCCAGGACACTGCCTTCCTTGACTTCCACTTGTTGGGCTTGTGCCTGGGCTTCTGATTCTTTGCCGGTGCTCATTGGTCATCCTCCTTTCCCTCGCTGCCGGACTGGGACACACCCAGGTCGGCCGAGAGCTTCTTCAGTTCATCCGTGTTTTCGAGAACCTGCTCCAACACCGATTCCAGATCCTCGGAGCGATCGATCTTGGTCAGCAGATCTCGCAACTTGTCTCTGGTTTCCATGAGTTTCTTCAGTGGCTCAACCTGCTTGACAACGTTGGCCGGCTCGAAGTCTTCGATCTTGTTGAACTTGAGGTTGACCGCCATCTCGCTTCCGTCGTCCTTGAGCGTATTCGGCACTCTCAGGTTCAGGCCGGGTGTCATGCGGGTCATAACGTCATTGAAGTTGTCGCGATCGACCTGGACGAACTTGCGCTCCTTGAGCGACCTGAGCGGCTCTGTGGGATCACCGGAGAAATCCCCCATCACCCCCACCACGAACGGAAGCTCCTTCTGGACCACCGCCCCTTCCGTCTCCACCTCGTAGGTGATGTGTACGCGGGGCTTGCGTACCCGTTTGAGCTTGTCGTGTATACTCCCTGACATAATCCTTACCTCCAGAAGTGGGTAGTTGTGAACGGGTGGCTACACTAAGACTCCTCCGGTGGCTTGATCCCCACAAGCTTGAAAATCTGCTCGCGAGTGGCCTTCTCCGGAACCAGTTCGCTGAGCAGATCGGGCAAGGGCATCTTGCCCCACCGAACTGCTTGCTCTAAGGCATAGGAAACCGGCGAATGAGGCTCGGTCCGCTTGAAGAACTCCGCCACCTGCAACAAGGCTCGAAAGGCATCATTTCTGGTGCGAACCTGCGAGACCGCCTGGCCGGCTTGTCCCTCGACGGGAATAATCGCTCCTCCGTCTTCGCCTCCTATCATTTCCTCGGCCGTGTCGTCGACCAGGAGGTGCTTGCAGACGTTCCGTACGTCCTCGTGACACGACTTGAGAGCATTACGGATATTCGACGAAGGCGGGGCCAGCGAGTATCCGTCTTCGCCCTTGCCACACTTTTCTTCCAGGACATTGCAGAGATTCTGAAATTCCTCGGAACACTGCTCAATGTCGTCAAGCAGGTTGCGGAAGAAATCGGGCGACGTCTCGGCCACCGCCGTGTCGAACATCTGCATGCTGACCGCGCCCTGCTCGATCCGCTGCGCCCGCTTGTCCGGATCTCCAAGCTGGTCCAGCTCGACCGCTTGCTTGTAGTCGGAGAGGGTGAACGGGGCGTAGGTTGTGCCGGCGGTAATCGGCACGTTGGCGATCGGGGTAATCAACACTCCATCCGACTCGTCGCCGTTGAGCCCGGTCAGTGGAGCGACCCGCGTTATCACCCCGTCTTCGTCGGGCAACGGATAGAGATTGTCCCAGAAACGCTCGATCAACTCGCGGGCCAGGCGGAACCCGTCGCGCAGCCCCGCGTATCCGTGTTTTCGTATCAGGGCTTCGGTTAACCACGCGGCAATTTCGAGATCCTTGGATTTCTGGGCGATTACCTTCGGTGCCTCCTCCAAGACGGGTCGCCAATCAGCCCGATTATCCTGCGACTCCTCCTCGTCGCCCCACGCCACGGCACGCTCCGCTGCCCGCGCTGCGGCGCGGGCGTCTTTGATCGCATGGTAGATCGACGTGGGCGAGAAATCATCTCGCAGACTTACACCAGCCGGATTCTCACCGGCAATGGGCGCAACCAGTTGGGCGAAGTCGAATACCTCGGGTGACGCCATCGGTTCTCCTTGCCTTCACAAGGGGCAAATGTCGGCACGGCGCGGCGGTTCTTCGCCAATTGCACCCCCGACCCGATTTTGCCCCTCTTTCGGGGCGCATAGCTCAACCGTAAACAATCTCCCCAAAAAATACCCGCTTATTGTCCCGAATGCAACCCCCGGCCTCTGCGCATAACCCGGACAGGTTGCGCGGATTCCTGCGGAATCCTCTTGGCTCACGAAGTGACTTCGAGGAGTCTCAACGAGCGGGCCAACCGCTGCAAGGTTTTGGCGTGCAGCCTGCTGGCCCAAGATTTACTAACCCCTATTTTTTGCCCAGCTTCCTGCAACGTGAGTCCGTCAAAATAGGTTGCTCGGATGAGCGTTCCCGCCTCGGGTGGAAGAGCATTAATAAGTTCGCGCAGCTTCTCACACGACTCCACTCCGATTGCCACGGCCGGGGGTGGAGGTGTGGATTGATCCACGAGGCGCGCTTCATCCGCCTCGTCCTGGGGACTTCCATGCGTGGCAAGATAGACGACGGTCAGGGCACGGCTCGTATCTCGAAGCCAGCGAATCTCGGTTTCCATGGAACGGTTTGCGGTCTGCCTGCCTTGTTCGCCCTCCGAACGGAGTACTTCGTTAGACATCCGTTCATAGTGAACCTGCTTGCGTTGGGCCCGACTGAACCAGGTCATTTTGGACAGGCCGTCGTAGATTGCCCCCCGGATACGGTAGTATGCGTATGTGGAGAACTGACTGCCCCTTGTTGGATCGAAATCGCGGGCCGCCTCTACCAATCCGACCTGGCCGTAGGCGATCAGGTCTTCCAAATCAGTATTTGGAGGCAGCTTGCGACGAATCCTCGTAGCCAGCGACCGCACCAGGCCCTGGCACTGTTCGACAAGCTGCTCTGGGGTTTGATCTGGGGCGGTCATTCTCTTTCACCGGATATTCCGACCCAAAACGCCTCAAGCCGGTCGTGGGACGGCGGGTCGTCGTAAAGCGATTGCGCCACCCGGGCAGCGATCGCCTCGTGAATTCCGGATGCGTTCGACCGAACCGGAAACTGGGTCGACAACACCGCCCGGACCAACTCTACCGTCACCGGCAGCCCAAAAGGTTGTCCTCGAAACCGGCGTGCGGCGTCCAGAAATGCCTCACGGTCGGCATCGCCGAGTGGCTCGTCCGAGTCGCTAAGTGCAGCGGTCTGCTGGAGCACCCTTTCCAACAAGGCGCCGTCGAGGTCCTGATCCGCGGGTGCCGGTGATTTCCCAGCGTCCGGTTGGGGCGCATCGGCGGCACGATCAGGGTCAAACGCCGAAGAGCACATCGGTAATA
>Ga0180432_10009923_pt1 | contig 11510 bp, 10 predicted proteins | sample SS_ome_10_FD_132414 | JGI IMG/M metagenome (GOLD analysis project Ga0180432, IMG submission 132414) | Hypersaline lake sediment archaeal communities from the Salton Sea, California, USA - SS_1_MS_2 metaG | ecosystem: Environmental > Aquatic > Non-marine Saline and Alkaline > Hypersaline >... | reverse complement strand
TCGTGGTCTTTGGCCACATCGGCCGCACCCCTCAGAGTTCTGGCCAACTTGGAGGATTCAAGGCTCAGGGCCTCACAGTGGAATCCGCCAAGCTGATGATTCAGGATGCCCAGGCCGTGGAGGATGCAGGGGCGCATTTCCTTCTTGTCGAGGCCGTAGCTCCCGACGTGACGAAGGTCATACACCAGCGGCTGAGCATTCCGGTATACAGCATTGGCGCAGGGATTCACTGCGATGGGCAATTGCTGATCGTCTCCGATCTTCTGGGTGTCTTCGAGGCATTCACTCCCAGGTTCGTGAAGAAGTACGCCAACCTGGCAGAGGAGACTGAGCGGGCTTTCGCGGCGTACCGAGATGAGGTCAAGTCCGGCGAATTCCCTGGCCCAGAGCATGTGTATAACATGCTTCGGGGTGAAGCAGAGAAGTTCGAGCAGGTCAAAGACCAGATCTGATCTGGAGCAGCTCTGGTGGGAGTACGGTCCAACGCGCTGCGTACTGGGAGCCCCTTTCGGTTTCATGTTGAGTTCCGAGAGGGGTTTCCTGGCTAGTTGGCGGTAGACGGGGATCCACCATTGGCCGGCGGCAGGCGGATCTCTGTGGGCCGAAGTGGATTCGGCAAGGAGATGGCTGTCCGGCCGTGGCATTGATGCCTCACCGAGCATGCCCGGTCGCATCGGCCGACCGACTGCAGGAGCGTGCGCAGGGTGCTCGCCTAACGGGGACTACTCACCCCTGAGCAGACGTCGAGTGCACGGCGACGGTCGGCTCGCGACCATGGCAGAGGCTTGCAGATCGGAGTGAGCCATGGTATACTTGACAACGCCATCGGGCCGGACCCGAAAGCGGATGAGGAAGTGCCTCTGTTGAAGCGAAGGGAAGCGACTCAGCCAAGTATAGAAGCTCTGGTCACAAGTCTGGACGACGAAGATGCTCGCGAACGATGGGAGGCTGCAGCAGCTCTGGGCGATCTGACCATCGCTCCTGCGGGGGAGGCTCTGGTCTCGGCGCTTTCGGATCCGCATCCTTTCGTGCGCTGGCAGGCCGGACAGGCACTGGGCCATATCGTGTCCCGGCTACGCAAGAAGAGCTCCACCCCCTTTCTGCGAGTCCTCCGGCCTGACGTAGAACTCTCTTCGCTGGCGGAACGCGTGGCACTCCAGGCGCACAGTCCGAACGTACGCACCAGAGCAGCGGCGGCTGACGCGTTGGGTGAGATGGGCCTTGCCTCTGGACTGGTCGTACTGAGGGGTCTTCTGTCTGACGAAGCGAGCGACGTGCGTGCCAGCGCTGCCCTTGCTATTGGTCGGCTGTGCTCGGACAAAGCGACCGGGGACCTCCAGAGGCTCCTCGAGGATGGCGACAGATGGGTGCGCAGAGCAGCGACCGAGGCACTGGGCCGTATCGGAGGCAGTGCTGCGGAGCGAGCTCTCGTGGCGCAGCTCCAGAATGCTGAGCCCATGTTGCGGGCCAGCGCTGCTTCAGCTCTGGGTCATTGCACAACCTCAAGCGCGGCCAAGGCCTTGATCGATGCGCTGAGCGACGAGTCCGGGCTGGTGCGATGGCAGGCAGCCAGAGCTTTGGGCGCAGTCGGCAGGATCACAGCGGTTCCTCATCTGGAGCAGCTGGCGGGAGACTCGACGCTGGCGTTCGGAGTTGCCGTGCAGGACGTCGCAGCGGAGGCTGTCCGGTCGATCAAGAGACGACACCGGGGACTCTGGAACACCCTCCGGCGCTGGATAAGCTCCCTCAGGGTGGATAAGCGCGCACAAGTGTGATATACTACTGTCGTGACTTGGACAAGGCAAGGCATCGCCCGCAGGCCCTGGTCACATCGAACCACACCCTGGACGGCACGCGATACGGGGGCAACTGAGCAGTGGGTGAGCGAGCAGGGAGCGAAGACAATCTCGGCCTGATCGAGAGACTGGCCGACCGCATCGAGCGGTGGGGACTGGTCGCCCCCGCAACGTTGTTTCTCGCGACGATGAAGCCCCTGAGCTTCTTCGGTGGGCAAATGCTCTACCTGGCTCAGCCAGTCCTCGGACGGACGGCCGCTGAGTACGCGGGCCTGCTCGAGGATCCCGGCAGCATTGACCGACTGCTCGCTCACCTGGAGAGCCTTCGGGCGGGCGCCCCCGAGCGGGGTGATTAAGGTGCACTGAGGAGTCGCTCCATGGGCAGTCGCATTCTCGACAGCGTACTGATCGCTGAAGGGCAGGTGGTGCCTCTCCTGGTTCTGTGTATTTCTGTCATCACCTTCATCATCACCACCTGGCTGACTCGATCTCGACGCGTGGGCGGCGCGCCAGGTCTGGTTCTGCTGCGTTCCCTCTTGAGCCAAGCTGTGGAGGCCAGAAGCCGGGTCCATCTGACTCTCGGCAAAGGGTCGATCGGGGGACGCTCCACAGTCGAAACCACTGCAGGTCTGACTCTGCTGGACTACCTGGCGAGGCAGGCTGTTCTCTGTGACACGCCGGTAACCGTCTCCGTGGGCGACCCTACTACGCTGGCCGCAGCGCAGGGGATCCTGCAGGGCTACATGGAGCAGAGGGAAGAACCGGTGGCACAACCTCCCCCGGCCATCCATTTCATCGCTCCCGACCCCACGGCCTACGCGTGCGGGACGGCTTCGGTCATCGAGAGCGAGGAGCCTGCCCTCAACGTGGCTCTGGGAACCTTCGGCCCGGAGTATCTGCTCATAGGAGAGTCGGCTGCCCGTACGGGGACAGCCCAGATCGCGGGCACTACGAACCCGGAAGCTCTTGCACTGATGCAGGTCACGGCAGATGAGGTTGTGATTGGAGAAGAGATCTTCTCGACCGGCGCGTTTCTCGACCGGCCACAACACCTGGGAAGCTCGCTCACGGAGGACGTATTGCGGATCGTTACGGCTCTGTTGATTCTCGCCGGGGTGGTGTTGGTTTCGGCGCGAGCCTGAGGCACTTCCCACGGCATTACCCCCAAGGGCAACCAAGCCCAAACAAGGGGTCCAGAGCCATGAAAGGATTGTGTCGAGATGAAGAAGGTCTTGGCTGCCGCGTTGGGCACTCTCGCGGGCCTTTGGGTGTTGGCCGACACCTTCATTGATCTGCCCATTGTGGACCGCATCGGAGGAATCCTGCTGGATGGGGCTCTGATTGTGGCCGGCAGCGCCCTCATGTTGGGATTGTTGAATCTGTTGCTGGTCCATGGCCGCCGTGTTCAGAGGGAAGATCCACGCCGCGGTCCCAGCCTGGTGCTGCTCGTCTCTCTGGGCATCACGCTGCTGCTGGGACTTTTGGGCGGGCCGGCGAGCCCTTCGTTCGAGTGGTTGTTTCGCTATGTGTACTATCCTATTCAGGCGACTATTGGTTCGCTGCTCGCCTTCTTCATTGTGACTGCCGCGTATCGAGCCTTTCGACTGCGCACGTGGGAGACGGCCGTCTTGACCGGCGTCGCTATCATTGTGCTGCTGGCGCAGATACCAGGAAGCGCGAGGCTGTGCCGCTATCTACCTCCACTGAGGGACTGGGTGTTCTCGGTGCCCGTCACAGCAGCGATGCGCGGGATCATCATGGGAACGGCGTTGGGTACCGTTACCACCGGGCTTCGTCTTCTGTTCTGGGTAGATCAACCGTATACCTGATCTCAAGAAAGCGACTGATGCCAGGAACAGGATGTTACAATGATCCGCTGTCCCGCCTGTGGCACTGACAACCGAGATGGTAGCAAGTTCTGCGCCAGTTGTGGCGAAGAGCTCAGTGCGCTGCCCGACGTGATATGCCCCAACTGCGGCACTCAGAACCCCGCACTGAACGTGCTGTGCTACGACTGTCTCTCTCCGCTGCATCCCGAAGAGGAGGATGCAGCAGGTGAAGACCCTGAGCTCGCGCCCAAGGAGATCGACGCGTCAGAGTCCGAAGTCACGGAGCCCGGCACCGACGAGTCGACTGAGCAGCCGGACCTGCCTGAAGAAGAGCCATCTCTCGGTGAGTTGGTCGGCACTGAGCAGCCTGAAGGCGCACCACTCCCCCCGGCCGAAGACATCGCCGAGACAGATCAATCACTCGCCGCCGGGGTTGATGGCTCTGACCAGCCTGGAGTGCCGGTCGCTCAGGAGCCGGCGGACGAAGAGGCGCCTCCGGACCAAGAGACAGAGCCTCAAGCCGCGGAGGGGGATCAAGGAGATCCTCCCGAGAGCGCGGCGCAAGAGAGTGAACTCCCTGCGGAACCGAAGGAGTCAGTTCGTACCGAATTGGAAACTGACGCCAGCACAGTGCCTGAGGAAACCGAATCCATCGAGCCCTCAGAGGAACCTCGCGAGCCGCTGGACAGTATCGAGGGGGCACTGCCGCTGGAGAACATCATGGCTCTGCCGCACCGCTCGGAGAGCCCGGACCCTGTAAAGTCTGGCCTTGAGGAAGTGGAACGAGCCACCTTGCTGGGGCACGAGTTGCTCGTGCCACGACTCGGAGAGGAGACGAGGAGGCCAGCATTTGAGGGTCGCGGGGCCGTCCCCGGCAGGGGGATGCGAGCGTTCCTGTACATCTTGCTCTGCGCAGCCATTGTGGTTCCTTTGGTGGTTGGTGGTCATTGGTTCGGCAGCTCGATCACACCACGGGAATGCGTCAGGGGAGCTTTCGAAGCCATCGACGCTCTTCCGTCTGGCTCGACCGTCCTGCTTGCCGTCGAGTGTGACCCTGCGACGGCCGATGAGGTCGAGCCTGCCGTGGCAGCGGTTCTAGATCACCTGTTGGAGCGGAAGGTCTCTATCGTGGGTCTGAGCACGGTGCCATCTGGCCCACCCGTGGCTCTGCAGTGGCTGGAGGAAGCCGCCCAGCGAGCCGGTGGGCTAGCATACGGAACTGACTACATTCTGCTTGGGTATCTACCCGGAGAAGAGAGTGCCTTGAGGCGCATGCCCCAGGGTCTGGACGTGGTGTTCCCCAGGGACTACGCCCGGCGCCAGGACGCCTCCCAGTACCTGCTGATCCAACGGGCGAACCGACTCTCGAGCATGGGTCTGGGAATCGTGATCGGGGGCGATCACGTCCACGTCAAGCGCTGGCTGGAACAGGTTCAGGCGCCGGTCGGATTGCCTCTGCTGGCCGTGATGACGGCCTCGGCGGAACCCGCTCTGAGCCCTTACTATCGCTCCGGCCAGCTGCTGGGCATGGTGGGCGGACTCCCGGGAGCAGCCGAATACGAGGCGTTGCGCCAGCGTGTCGGGCCCGCATCCGAGAGCGCTGACGCACAAGCGCTGGCCTATCTGGTAGTCGTTGTTGCCGGCCTGCTTGGCAATGTGGCCTTCCTCCTCGGTAGGCGCAAACCCGAGACGGCGGATGCCTCGCCCGAGAGGCCGGATTCTGGAGAGCGAGCCAATGGGTAGCAGTCTGGAGCTTCTGCAGGAGGCACTGGCGCAGCTCCCCTGGGAGACGCTGGGGGTATGGCTGGCTGCGTTGCTGACTCTTGGAGTGTACAGCTATCTTGCCGGGAGCAACCGGCTGTACTCTCTGGTTCAGCACATCTTCGTCGGGGTGGCCACGGGCTATGCGGTGGTTGTCGCGTGGCACAGTCTCTTCGCTCCTCGTTTGGCCCAGTTCATCAGCTCGCCAGGCTCATATTGGTACTACCTCCTCTTCTTTGGACTGGGGCTCGCGCTTCTGAGCAGGGCTTTCCCCGGCGTGTCGTGGCTCGGGAGCATCCCTTTGGCCTACTTGTTCGGAATAGGCTCCGCACTATGCGTGGTCGGCGCCATCGCCGGCACCCTGGTTCCACAGACGACGGCATCAATGATCCCACTGCTACCTGCTCACTACGGCGGCGGCAAAGTGGGCATGGCCTATGCGTTGGACGGTGCGCTCGTCTCGTTGGGAGCCGTCGCTACCCTGCTGTACTTCTATCTCGGAGCGAGGAGGAAGACCGGCGTCGGAGGAGTCTGGTCCAAGTTCGTGGGCTCCTGGGGCAGCGCTGGCCGGTGGCTGATCGTGATTCTCTTTGGAGCTATGTTTGCCGGCCTGGTATCGGGACGCGTGGCGCTGCTGATCGGCCGCATGCGATTTCTATTGGGCGACTGGCTCGGATTGACGGGCGGTTGAAGATGACGGGACATGCAAGAGGGGCGGACGCGGAGTCGATCCTGGCCGTGGATATCGGCACGGACTGGACTCACATCGTTCTCATCGACAGGGTAGAGGGCGAGTACCGCTACGTTGCCAGCACGGCTGCTCCCAGCACTTGGGAGCAGCCTGTCTCGGACGTCACGAGCGGTGTGCGCTACGCGACGAGAGACATCGAAGCCATAACCGGCCGCACCTTGGTGGACGACCGGGAGGGCTTGATCAGCCCGGAGCGGCGCGACGGCAGCGGCGTGGATGAGCTGGTTATCACCTCAAGCGCAGCGCCTCCCGTCAGAGTCCTGATAGCCGGCCTGACACGAGATCTCAGTGTTGAGACTGCCGTGCGCTGCGCTGAGTTCATCTGCTCGACCGTCACTGACATGATCGTGTGGGACGAGGGCGGCCAGGGCTGGGACACAGATCACCTGCGGAAGTTGCATCGAGACCCACCAGACGTCGTGCTCATCGTAGGGGGAGTAGACACCGGTCCGGTCACGCCTCTGGTGGAGATGGTTCGTGTGCTCGGTGCCACATTCGGCTCTCTGCCGGAAGATCAGAAGCCTGTGCTGCTGTTTGCGGCCAACCAGGACGCCCGTCGTCCCGCGGCAGGCACCATCAGCGGGAGACTGGATTTCCGTGTCGTGGACAACGTACGTCCTGCAGTGGACGTGGAGACGATCTCCGAGGCTCGCCTGGAGTTGGAGAAGATCTACCGAAAGGCGAAGATCGAACGCTTGCCCGGCATCGATTCGCTGAGGGCCTGGTGTGACATACCAATCCTTCCGACCCCGGTGTCTCTCGAGTCGATGTTGCGCCTCCTGTGGCAACAGAACGATCTGGAACGCGGTATCCTCGGTTTGGACGTGGGCAGCTACTCGACGCATGCGCTGGTTGCGACCGACGCCGGGCTGCTCTCCCATCTCAATCGAGGCGTGGGATGCGGCAGGGGACTCAGACAAGTGATGGACAGCACAGGCCTGTACTCCCTGCTCAGGTGGGTGCCCAAAGTGATGCGGCCCGGAGAAGCCAGAGCTCGCTTGACCAACATGGAGATGCGTCCTGCGAGCATCTCGCAGACCATGGAGGATCTGATGCTGGCCCAGGCCGTGGCGCGAGAGGCGGCCTGGCAGACGCTCTCGCGTGCCCGCGCCCGATGGGGGGTAACGGAACCTCTCTTCGGGACGGGCTCGATGCCTCCGTTGGACTTGATCGTGGTGCGGGGCGGAGTCTTCGCAAGTGCGCCCCATCTAGGGCAGGTAGCCTTGACGGTCATGGATGGCGTGCAGCCGGTAGGCGTCAGTCGGATCGTGCTGGACTGGGCGTCGATGCTGCCCCAGCTAGGAGCGTTGGCTCACCAAACACCTATGGCAACGGCGCAAGTGGCTCAACGCGATGCACTCGTTGAGCTGGGCACGCTGGTTGCCCCCCTTGGCCGGATCCGGGATGGGCAGGTAGCAGTCAGGGCGTATCTGCACCGAGATGATGGCCCATCACTGGAGGTTCGTGTACCATTCGGCTCCATCCGGCGGATGCCTCTTCGGGCGGATCAGACCGCGACTCTGGAACTGCGTCCCCATCGCAGGTTGGACATTGGGCTGGGGAAGGCAGGAGTCGGCGCGAAGATGAAGGTACGGGGGGGCGCTCTGGGTGTGGTCATCGATGGGCGCGGCAGGCCGCTGGAACTGCCTGCCGACAATCGAGAGCGCCTGCTACGTCTGCAGCAGTGGGTACGAATGATGCACGCCTGACACATCAAGCCCACGGGCGCGAACTCGGTGTCCGTGGCTACGCCCCTGGCGAGACAATGGGCTCCAGCCCGACCAGAGGCCCTTGAGTCTCCATTTCATCTACCTTAGGAGAGGCACTCTTGCACTCAGGTGAGATCACGGACGAAGGCGACGAGTTCGCTGCGGCGCCGCGTCCGAGCCGGATCGAGATCGTCGATGTGGCCAAGGCGCTGAATCTGCCTCGGGGATCGGCGCTGCAGTGCGTCGGAGTTTCCCGCGGCGAGCTCGTCGCCCAGGGAGACGTTCTGGCAACCCGCCCCATGCTGGGTCCCGTGTGGCAACGGACTTGCGTTTCACCGGTCGGCGGCCGCGTGGCTGACCTGACGGATGGCCTGATATTCATCCGCGTTCGTGACCAGCTTACCGAGGAGGAGCCGGTCGACTCCTCTCCTGGGAATGGGGCCGAGTCGGGATCTGATGATGCCGTGGAGGAGCCTGCTGCAGTGGTGAGAGCAGTGTGGGGGACCCGACCGAGCGCGGCAGGCCCACTTCAAGTCCTCGTTTCCGTGCCCGCGGAAAGACTGAACCCACAGGGTGTCGGTTTGGACTGCAGAGGGGGCATTATCGTTGTTGGCGCCCTGCTTGACCGATCCATCCTGCTGCGATCGACTCACCTGCAGGTCCAGGGAATCATTGCCGGCGGGGTGGATCCGAGACTCATGCGCGAGGCTCAGGATTCTCGGCTTGCGCTGATGGTGACTGAGGGCGCAGGAGCACTACCCATCAACGAGACCATCTTCGAGCTCTTGGCCGAGCACGAAGGAACAGAGGTGCAGATCCGCGGCGGTCATTCCAGTGAATGGGGAGGTCGCGGCCCTGAGCTGGTGATCCCTCTGACGGCGGCCGATGACCAGGGGGTGACGGTGTTGCCCGGCAGGCGGCCGCTCAAGGCCGGGGATTCGGTGCGTCTCACACGTGCACCCTATCGAGGCCATGCGGGTAGGGTCATTGGTCCAGAGCAGAAGCTGACCATGTATCGCTCGGGTATCAAGTGTCCTGCTGTGAGGGTCCAGTTGAGCGATGGCCGGCGGGTCTACGTGCCCTACACTAACCTGGAATTGATGAGCGCTTAGGAGGCTCTTGTGACAAGAACGGGAGAGCCGGAGGAAGTACCATGGCTCAGATGACTCCGCTACCACCGGAAGAAGAACCCAGGAAGCCCGGTTGGGTGACCGTCCTGGGCATAGCGAGCATAGTGCTACTGGTCGGCGTGATCGCATACTTGGCATGGATCTGGATCGGCGGCTTGCCTGGGGGACCTTCGTCCGTTCTGTCTTTCCTGTCGGGCAAGCCCTCCGCGGCTGCGACGACCTCCTCAGATGCTGCTGTGGCTACCAACGAAGTGCCAGAGACCTCAACCGAGGCCATGACTCCCGTTGCCTCGGCCGACGCGGCTCAACCGCCTAGCGTCACCCCCTCACCCACCCTGGCGTTCCCAACAGCTACCCCCACAATCGCGGCCAGCGCTACACCTCTTCCGACGGAGCCGCACATCACTCCAGAGGCGACCGATCAATCCCTGGGCGAGGCTGACGGAACCGATGACATGCCTCCCACGGGAATCGGCTCGGGCTACCTGGTGGCTATCGCCATGACCTTGGCGGCTCTGATCCTGATCGCGCGCGTCCTGCGAGTCAAGTTCCAGGCGTAGGGCCCGGTGCACTCGGGAATGCGGATCCGCGTGGGACAGCCCGTCTCTCTGACTGCCTGAGCCTTGGACAGCCGCGGACAAGAGCCTGCTACGATTGAGCATCGACGCTGCTTGCTCGGCCCTCGGTTAGGTGCTATAATCCCGTCGGCGCGGGGACAGAAAAGGACACGAGAAGGTATGAAGCTCTCTCACGAAGAGGTCCGATACATCGCGGAGTTGGCGAAGCTGGGGATCACCGACGAGGAAGCGGAGCAGTTCAGCCAGCAGCTTTCTGCTATCCTGGACTATGCCGAGATGCTGAATGAACTGGACACCGACGGCATTCCACCGACCGCTCAGGTGATCGCCATGCGCAATGTCATGCGTGACGATGAGATCAGTGATTCTTTGTCTCATGAGGAAGTGCTGGCGAACGCTCCTGATCAGGAGGATGATCGCTTTCGCGTGCACGCCGTGTTGGACTAGGCGAGCGCGACTCTCCCTTGAGTAAGGTCCGAATTGGTCATACGGTGCTGGCCTGGAGTGGGCGGGCCCGGCTTTCGCTAGATTGAGGTCCGAATGGCTCACGCTAAGCCGCAAAGACCGCAGAGATAGGAGACTGTAGTAGTCATCTCGGCGTTCTCAGCGTCTCTGCGCGAGACGAAGTTGCTCACGCCAAGCCGCAAAGACCGCAGAGATAGGAGACTGTAGTAGTTATCTCGGCGTTCTCAGCGTCTCTGCGCGAGACGAAGTTGCTCACGCCAAGCCGCAAAGACCGCGAAAAGACTAGGAAGTGAGGGCTGTTACCTTGTCCTTCTTGGCGCTGTTGCGCGAGGTCCGAGTAGTACGCATGTCGCTGCCGGGCGGCAAGGGATGAGAGCGTAGTGGGGCGACGTGCCCCAGCAGCGGAGGTTGTCGGGATTGGAATTGCATGAGCTGACCATCCATGAGGCGAGCAGCCTGTTGCGGAAGGAGGAGATCTCTTCCGTCGAGTTGACTCTGGCGCTGCTCGATCGCATTGAGGCCTTCGACGACCAGGTCAGGGCGTACATCACGGTGTTGCGAGACAGAGCACTGTCCCAGGCTCACCAGGCCGACGAGCGCCGCTCTGCGGGTGAGGAGAACCCTCTGCTGGGAATCCCCTTGGCCATCAAGGACATCCTTTGCACCAAGGGTGTCAGAACCACTTGTGGGTCGAAGATGCTCGATAGCTTCGTGCCTCCCTACGACGCCACGATCGTGGAGCGCCTGTACACAGCAGGGGCGGTTATCTTGGGCAAGACCAATCTGGACGAGTTCGCCATGGGGTCCTCCACGGAGAACTCGGCCTTCTTCCCGACTCACAATCCCTGGGACATGAGTCGCGTGCCGGGTGGCTCCAGCGGGGGGAGCGCAGCCGCCGTGGCCGCTCAGGAGGCACTCGGGGCCCTGGGTACGGACACGGGCGGAAGCGTGCGCCAACCTGCAGCCTTGTGCGGAACCGTAGGGCTGAAGCCCACCTACGGGCGAGTGTCACGCTACGGCCTGATCGCCTTCGCCTCCTCTTTGGACCAGGTCGGGACCCTGACGAAGGATGCTCTCGACGCGGCCCTGTTGCTGAACGCGATTTCGGGACGCGACCACAGGGATTCCACCACCGTCGATGTGGCTGTGGAGGATCTCACCGAGGGTCTGGATCGGGGCGTCGGGGGACTGAGGATCGGCATTCCTAAGGAGTACTTCGCGTCGGGCATTGACGGGGAGGTGGAGACCGCGGTACGAGAGGCGATCCGTGGCTTTGAGGCGATCGGCGCGTCCACTCAGGAGGTATCGCTCCCGCATACTGGATACGCCTTGCCGACATACTACCTGATCGCCACGGCGGAGGCGTCGTCCAATCTGGCACGATACGACGGCGTGAAGTACGGATATGCTCACCCCCAGTCCACCGACATCTGGGACCACTACCGCAAGACAAGACAGTATGGCTTCGGCAGCGAGGTCAAGCGGCGCATC